>ENA-ORXM01002250-ORXM01002250.1-marine-metagenome-genome-assembly--contig:-NODE-2250-length-23283-cov-3.851719_pt1 | contig 23283 bp, 21 predicted proteins | sample MGYA00237867_ERZ511480 | MGnify/ENA primary metagenome ERZ511480 (study PRJEB26309, sample SAMN06266103) | marine metagenome | isolation source: Algal blade | place: United Kingdom:Sidmouth, United...
TCTTCAAGAACCTTTTCCAAATTGCTGATGACCTTGATAATATTTTAGTGGAGGAATATGGAGCGGAGTGGAAAGAGGAGTATTGATGGCTAATTGTGGTAGGATGGGAACGCGAATGACGCAGATTTGTACGGATTTTCGCGGATATTTAATTTGCCTTTCGGCAAATATTTCCTGTAAAGTAATTCCTCCCCTTCCGTTGTTATAAAAGTATTTTTACTCCAGTCCTTTTCCTTAAGTTTTGAGGTGCTTGAGCAGCCAGCAGCTAGGTTGAGAATTAATGTATAGATGATAAAAAACATCAGTTTTAATTATAATAGAAACGAAAGCAATCTTTCCTATTTGAATATAACCGAACAAAAAATGGCATCTACATCAACCTCTATCTCATCTTTGTTCGAAACCATTGAAAAAGACAACAGCATAACGGAGCTTTGGAAATGGTTTGTTATTTTAGCATTGGTGTTGCTGTTTCTTGAAGTCCTTATTCAAAAATATCTCAAATGAACATTCTCTTAAAATCGGCCACAATAATCGACAAGCAAAATGAATCGCTTCATTTAAAGACTCGAGATATTCACATTAAAAATGGCGTGATTACCAAGATTGCTGCCAAAATAGAGCCCGAGAGCAAGACTCAGGTTATTAAGCATAAGAATTTACATGTTTCCATAGGCTGGTTTGATAGTAGCGTCTCTTTTGGTGAACCTGGTTATGAAGAAAGGGAAACAATTGAAAACGGCCTTCGCACCGCAGCATTAAGTGGTTTTACAGATATTATCTTAAACCCCAATACACACCCATGTCCGGATAGCAGTTCAGACATTGTATACCTTAAAAGTGCAGCCGCCAAACAGCTGACCAATCTCTACCCATTGGGTACGCTAACGATGAAAGCGGACGGCAATGATCTAGCAGAATTATTTGACATGAGAAATGCCGGAGCTGTTGGTTTTTATGACTATAAACATCCTGTGACCAACGCCAATCTTCTTAAGGTTGCTTTACAATATGTTCAGAATTTTAACGGTTTGGTATATTCTTTTCCGTTGGACACAAAAATTGCGGGAAAAGGTATCGTTAACGAAGGCGAGGTATCTACAAAATTAGGCTTAAAAGGAATTCCTACTTTAGCTGAGGAACTTCAAGTGGTCAGGGATTTATTTATTTTGGAATATACAGGAGGAAAATTACACATCCCTACTATTTCAACCGCTAATTCGGTTAAACTAATTAGCGACGCAAAGAAAAAAGGGTTGAATGTTAGCTGTAGCGTAGCAATTCACAATCTAATTTATACGGATTCTATTCTTGAAGAGTTTGATGCCACATATAAGGTTATGCCACCATTACGTACTAAATCTGACGCAAAGGCACTTATAAAAGGTTTAAAGGACGGCACAATAGATTTTGTTACCAGTGACCATACTCCTATGAATATTGAAGAGAAAAGAGTTGAATTTGACAATGCTTCTTATGGTACAACCGGACTTGAAACCGCGTTTGGCGGTCTTGGGCAACTTTTGGACATAGAAACTACAATTAGCCTTCTTACTAAAGGACGAGAACGATACGGAATAACAACGCCCATATTTAAAGAAGGCGAGCCAGCTTGCATAACGCTCTTTAATCCAGAGGATACGAATACTTTTACCAAAGAGCGTATAGAATCAACCTCAAAAAACAGTATGTTTATTGGTGCTGAACTACAAGGTAAAGTGTATGGTTCCATTAACAATGGTCAATACCTTACAAACAATTAACAAACCACCACAAAAACAACCAAATGAATCAAAACACAATTGAAGATGGCAAAACAATGGCTCTTATTGGCTACATAACCCTATTAGGGACCCTGGTCGCATATTTTATGAATAGGAGCAAGAACAATGAATTTGCTACATTTCATATTGGTCAAGCTCTTAGAGCTTGGATTACCGGCATTATTGCTGGTTTCTTAGCTAAACTACTGATTATGAGTACTGGGTTAGGGCTTTTTAGCGTTTTACAATATGTGGGGCTTGTGTTAGCCATCATAGGAGCTATAAATGCTATGAATGGTAAAGTAGAGAAAATTCCATTCGTAGGTAATATTGGTTAAAACTCTTTATAATTACACGTAAAAAGAGACCATTGCACCTTCTCTTTTTTTGTGCAAGACTCTAGCTTAAGTTAACTTTGCCACCATGGACACAGTAAAAGAAGGAAAAAAAACGGCTTTAACGGCTTATCTTACCATCGTAGGTTCACTTATTGCTTTAAGTATGAACTCGGAAAGTAGAAACGAATTTGCCAGGTTTCATATTCGGCAAGCATTTGGATTGCATTTGTTTTTCTTAGGTTTTGCCCTTTTTCTAAGCCAATGGTTTAATGAATATGCTTGGTATGGTTTATATATTTCTTATATTGTTTTGTGGGGATACGGTTTTATTGGCGCATTGCAAGAGAAAAAGCAATCCGTTCCCCTACTAGGGGATTTTTTTCAAAAATGGCTTAAATTCATGTAATGACAACAGCTCCTTTATCTTTAGAACATTTGATTAGACCTTCTTCCTTAAAAGAAGGTAAAGCGCCCGTGCTTTTTATGTTTCACGGTTATGGAAGCAATGAAGAAGATTTGTTTTCTTTTGCTCCGGAATTACCGGAAGAACTGTGTATTATATCAGTTCGAGCTCCCTACCCTATGGAACCTTATGGAAATGCATGGTATGCTATAAATTTTGATGCCCAGCAAGGTAAATGGAGTGATGATGAACAAGCCATAACATCAAGAGACAAAATCGTAACCTTTATTGATGAAGCATGCACTACGTATGCATTGGATGCGGACCGAGTGACCCTATTAGGTTTTAGTCAAGGAACAATTCTAAGCTATGCGGTAGCCCTTTCTTATCCCGAAAAGATTAAAAATGTTATTGCTTTAAGCGGATATGTAAATGAGGGTATTCTAAAGGAAGGTTACGAAAAAAAGAATCATTCTAATTTAAAGATATATTCCTCTCATGGCCAAGTAGATCAAGTAATTCCTCCGGAGTGGGCACAACGTGCCCCTCTATTTCTTGAAAAATTAAAAATTGAGCACGTGTACGAAGAATTCCCTGTAGGCCATGGAGTAGCACCACAGAACTTTTATTCATTCAAAAAATGGCTAGAAGATAAGTTCTGATTATTCACTTCGGGTGTAAAGCAAATGATCTCGCAATGTAAAATCCACACCTAAATCGTCTTTAAGATTGTATTGAATAAGTAGCTCCCCCCAAAATTTACCATCAGAAAAATCAGTTAAAATCCATTTATGGTTTAGGATTTTAATCTTATTTATTTTGAAATCCCCTTCCATTCCTTCATATGGCACAAGTGGATTATCTCCCTTACTTTCATTGGTTTCAAGCAGCTTATCCGCAATATATCTAGACGGGTCATTTAAGTCTAAGTGATCGTAGTAGGCTAAAGCATCATCATTATTTTCTAATGAGAAATATTGCATTTCCAACACTTTTAATTGCGTATTCTGTACCGAATCCTTTAATTGTTCTACTTGTGTTTCCAATTTTGAAATTCTTTCATCTTTGACCGCAGCCATTTTTCCGTTACTAACAAAGAGGTACAGACAAATAAGTGATACGAAAATTAATGCGTAAAGAACTATTCTACTTTTCATAAATGAATATGGTTTGTACTTTAAACTGTTATGGTTAGATTATCGTATGCCAAGTGCACATTTTTTGGTAAGTTTTTTTCAACTTCCTCATGAAACCCCAACATGTGGCTAATGTGAGTAAGGTAGGCCCTTTCTGGCTTGACTTCATCTATAAAGGCCAATGCTTCTTTTAAATTAAAATGAGAATGGTGTGGCTCTAAGCGAAGTGCATTTATAACAAGGACTTTTGATTTTTTTACTTTTTGTATTTCTTCTTCCGTAATTGTTTTAACATCGGTTAAATAAGTAAAATCCTTAATACGAAAACCGAGTACATTTATACGGTTGTGGCTTGCCTCAATAGGAATAATTTCCAAGCCTCCTATTGAAAAATTATGGTCTTTATCAATCAGGTTGACCGCTACAGCAGGAGCACCAGGATATCGATTTTCATCAGCAAAAATATAATCGAACCGTCTTTTTAACGAATTGGCAACGCGTTTATGTGCATATATGGGCACATCGCCTTGTCTAAAGAAAAAAGGTCTAATATCATCCAAGCCTGCGGTATGATCAGAATGTTCATGAGTAAAAAGAATACCATCTAGCTTCATCACTCGGTTAGAGAGCATCTGTTGCCTAAAGTCCGGGCCACAATCAATAGCGTAATTATAATCTTTCCATGAAACCAAAGCAGAGGTCCTAAGCCTTTTATCCTTTGGGTCATTACTTGTGCAAACCGGGTGATTACTGCCTATTACGGGGATTCCCTGAGAAGTGCCCGTACCAAGAAAAGTTATTTTTAACGCATCGCTCATCTAGAATCAAATTTATAACTAAATAATTTAATAGATAACCTGAACTTGTTAACTTTGTTAAAAGCAAAATAGACCAAATGGCTTCAGTTTTAAAACGAGATACTGTATTTGAGAACATCCCTTCCATCAAAGCTAAAACTTTGAGGATTAATCTAAACCCTGACATTTACGGAACATTTTCGGAGATTGGAGCCGGCCAAGAGACAGCTCGCCATTTTTTCCGGTCTGGCGGTGCCTCAGGTACTATTGCCAAAGCGATGAGTGCTTATGACAAGGATTTTAGCGATGCTATTTACGGTATTGAAAATGATGGACGCTATGTAACACAATCGCGACTGAAAAAGATGCTTTCTCATGAGATGACTCTCATGGAGGAGCGTATTAGCCGGGAAACACACCCGGAAAGATTGTTCTTTTCATACGCTAATACTGTAGCTACCATAGATTTTTCTAAGCGCTATAAAGGGCACGGTTGGGTAGGAATCCGTTTTCAGCTGGATCCTAACCAGAAAGAGTTAGATGAAATTATACTTCATATTCGCTTTAAGCAAAACGAAGCTCGCTTGCAACAAGAAACATTAGGTATTCTTGGGGTTAACTTAATTTATGGTGCGTTTTACAAGTACCATAAGCCAAGAAAAATGTTGAAGTATCTTTATGATCATATCGATAAGGATACAGTAGAAATCGATATGGTAAACTTTTCAGGTCCTAACTTTAAGGATGTGGATAACAGGTTAATGAGCCTGCAGTTAATACGTAATGATATGACCGATGCGGTTATGTTTGGTCCTGACGGAAATAACTTCCTTCCTGCCTCTGCATTGTACAAAAAAAACATTTTAGCATTACGAGGAAGTTTTAGACCGGTTACCAAAGTGAATATGGACATGTTCCATAAATCTTACGATATATTCGTTCGTGATTCAGCGGTAGACCAAGAAAATACTATGGTTATTTTTGAGATAACGCTCTCAAACCTTAAAGCTTCAGGAGAAATAGATGAACAAGATTTCATGGACCGCGCAGAATTGCTTTGTGCACTAGGGCATACGGTTATGATTTCTAAATTTCAGGAATACTTTAAACTAGTAGAATACTTTAATAGATATACCAAGGCGAAAATTGGTCTTACCATGGGTGTAAATAACTTGGTGGACATCTTTGATGAAAAATACTATAGACACCTCTCGGGAGGTATCTTGGAGGCCTTTGGCAAGTTATTCTTCAAAGACTTACAAGTTTACCTCTACCCTATGAAAAATGCTGAAACCGGTCAGATAATGACTAGCAACAATATAAAGGTTCATCCAAGAATGAAGGAGCTTTACAAGTTCTTTAAGTACAACGGAAAGGTAATGGATATTATAGATTACGACCCAGAGATTATGCATATTTTCTCAAGAGATGTACTGAAGAAACTTATTAATAATGAAGATGGATGGGAAGAAATGCTTCCTGAAGGAATACCTGAAATAATCAAGAATGAGAGCTTGTTTACCAGGAAGTTACTAAAATCAAAAGACGATAAGATAAAATAACAATTTAAAAGGGGCTTACGCCCCTTTTATTATTTAATCAACTTCATATTTTTCTATTTTCATATTTAATCTTCAAGTAATTGAGCTGCATGATCCTTGGTTTTTACCTTGTCTATTACTTTTGTAATCGTAGCGCTGCCATCAATTATAAAAGTCTTTCTGTGAATTCCATCATATTCACGACCCATGAATTTTTTAGGGCCCCAAACACCAAAAGTGTTGATTACCGTATGGTCTTCATCCGCTAATAACGGAAACGGAAAATTATATTTGTTCTTGAAATTCCCTTGTCGCTTTTCAGAATCTGCGCTCACTCCTAACAATTCATATCCCTGGGCTTGTAATTCCTCATAATTATCACGCAAATTACAGGCTTCTGCAGTGCAACCCGGCGTACTGGCTTTGGGATAAAAGAACACTACCAACTTCTTATCTTTATAGTCCGATAATTTAATTGTATTGCCATCTTGGTCTTTCGCTGAAAAATCGGGTACTTTGTCCCCTACTTGTAATGTATTCATAGCACTTTATTTTTGTGTTTCTATTTTCATTGCTAAAATTAGACAAAAATGACAAAAGCGGAAAAGGTTGATTTTACTATTAAAACCCTAAAGGAAATTTACCCTACCATTCCGATTCCTTTAGACCATAAGGACCCCTATACATTATTGATTGCGGTACTTTTGTCCGCGCAAAGTACAGATGTGAGGGTAAATAAAATCACACCGCTTTTATTCGAAAGAGCAGATAATCCTTATGATATGGTAAAGTTATCTGTTGAGGAAATTAGAGAAATTATTAAACCGGTTGGTCTTTCACCTATGAAATCCAAAGGGATTTATGGTTTGTCTAAAATGCTAATTGAAAAATATGATGGCGTAGTACCGAAAGAAATAGAACTATTAGAGGAATTTCCTGCTGTAGGTCATAAAACTGCAAGTGTGGTTGTATCTCAGGCCTTTGGAATTCCCGCATTTCCGGTAGACACGCATATTCATAGATTAATGTATCGATGGGGTTTTACTAACGGAAAAAATGTAGTGCAAACAGAAAAAGATGCCAAACGTCTATTTCCAAAAGAAATTTGGAATGACCTGCATCTTCAGATAATCTGGTACGGCAGAGAATACTCGCCTGCCAGAGGATGGAATTTAGATAATGACATCATTACTAAAACCATTGGAAGAAAGGCGATAATAGATAATTATTACAAAACAAAAAAGACCCGTTAGATCGGGTCTTTTTTGTTTAGTTCAATGAATTTTCAAATTGAAAACCCTTGTATTCAACAATGTGAAATTGCTTTGAAAAGCTTAGCAAAAAGTTGATTGTGCCTTTTGTTGCCTGTATAGTTGCACCTCTTTCAAGGTTCTCAGAGTAAATTTTTTCCATAGTAGTAATATAGTTATACAATGGATAACGCAACTAGATTGGAAATATTGTTATGAAATATTAGCAGGTTATTAATTCGTTAGAACAATGTTATGCTTATCAATGATTTTTCTAAGGTTGATCAAAGCATAACGCATTCTACCTAAGGCAGTATTAATGCTCACTCCCGTATTTTCAGAAATCTCTTTAAAGCTCATATCTTTATAGATACGCATTACCAAAACTTCCTTTTGATCATCTGGCAATTCTTCAATTAAGTGCTTTAAGTCTGAAGTAATTTGATCTTTAATGATTTGCTTTTCAGCATTTAACTTGTCATCGCCAATAACAGAAAAGATGTTGAAGTCATCATTACCTTCAAACATTGGCATTCTTTTGTTCTTTCTGAAGTGATCAATAATAAGGTTATGTGCAATACGCATTACCCATGGTAAAAATTTACCTTCTTCGCTATAAGAACCTTTTTTCAAAGTTTTTATCACTTTAATAAAAGTATCTTGAAAAATATCTTCGGTTACATCTCTATCTAGAACCTTTGAGTAAATGAAACTAGATATTCTTTGATTGTGACGGTTGATTAAAACTTCAAGCGCTTTTTCATCTCCGCTGATATAATCTCTTACTAATACTGAATCTTCGATTTGTGAGCTCATGGTGTAGGGTTTTTAGTTTTTTGGATTTGAGACTTTCTAAGAAAGACTACTGTTATTTAGTTATTTTCGAGTTTTGTTTTTGTCCTTAGGTGGATGGCCTTATTATTAATTATGATATAAAACTAGAGAATAGAGGGCTCTAGAAAAAAACATTGTTGTAAAACCGCTAGTTTTTGATGTGAAATGCTGTTTTTCTATTTTTCTACAAAATAAAATGGAATGAAGTGCGTTAGCCACACAAAATCAGGCATTAGAAGAATATCGATGAAGTGTTGTTCATATCCGACGGTTTCATCGGAATAAGAGATAACATATAGTATGTACTATAAAGACAGTAGTAAGGTTTGGTTATTTCCTACAAAAAAGCCCCGATAATTTTCATTATCGAGGCTATATATAATTTGAAGAACTGGTTCTAATTTAAATTCGATTCGAATTGAAGGCCTTTAGCTTCCATAATATCCAATGACTTTGAATAATCTAATAAAAATTTAACCGTTGAGGGTTTTGCTTTAGCTAATCTACATTTGTCCGATTCTGTAGCGTAAATTTTTTCCATATCTATTTTAGTTTGTTACAGGACTATAACGTCACTAATATAAATATAATGAATACTGCCGACCTACCGCCTATTAATTCGTTAAAACTATATTATGCTGTTCTATTATTTTCCTAAGGTTAATAAGTGCGTAGCGCATCCGTCCCAAAGCGGTGTTTATACTAACACCTGTATTTTCGGATATTTCCTTAAAACTCATATCCTTATATATACGCATAATTAAAACTTCTCTTTGGTCCGCAGGTAATTCTGCAACAAGCACCTCCAGATCACAGTCTATCTGGTCTTTTATCAATTGTCGCTCAGCATTAAGCTTATCATCTCCTATAAGAGAGAAAATATCAAAACTATCCGCGCCTTCAAACATAGGCATACGACTTGTTTTTCTAAAATGATCTATAATAAGGTTATGGGCAATACGCATTACCCAGGGGAGAAATTTACCTTCTTCGTTATAAGCACCTCTTCTTAATGTTTTAATTACCTTAATAAAGGTGTCTTGAAATATGTCTTCTGTAATATTGCGGTTATTTACTTTTGAGTAAATGAAACTACTCAACCGCTGATTGTGCTTGTCAATCAAAATTTCCAATGCCTTTTCATCACCAGAAATGTATTTTTTAATAAGAAGGGAATCTTCCGTCAATATATCCATAACAATTACTTTAATAGTTAAAACTAGACACCTTCTCTATCGAAAGGTCTTGTAGTTAATGTCTTAATCTTTATAAAAGTAATTTTCTGCTATAGGCGTGTTAACATTTTATTTGGCCTCAAATATAGATAAAATTAACTTACTTTAGAAAAATTCTATCGCCATACACACATTTTTTAATGCTAACGATACAATTTTAGCTATTGAAATCTTCATATTGTATCTTTGCAAACTTATATGAGAACATGGCCCAAATAGTAGATGTAAACCCCAAACACAATATAATAATCAAGGGTGCAAAACTGCACAATTTAAAAAATATTGATGTTGTTATACCAAGAAACAAACTTGTTGTTATTACCGGTCTATCCGGTTCGGGCAAGTCCAGTTTAGCTTTTGACACCCTGTATGCAGAAGGACAAAGACGGTATGTAGAAAGTCTTTCTTCATATGCAAGGCAGTTTTTAGGAAAATTAGACAAACCAAAAGTAGACTATATAAAAGGTATAGCTCCCGCTATTGCCATAGAGCAAAAGGTAAACTCTACAAACCCGAGGTCTACGGTAGGTACCACAACAGAAATTTATGATTACCTAAAACTTCTATATGCACGCATTGGCCGTACCATATCCCCCATTTCTGGCCGTGAGGTTAAAAAGGATACGGTTACAGATGTTGTTGAATTTGTAAAGAAATTTGATGAAGGAACTAAACTTTTATTACTAGCGCCTATAGTTATTGATGAAAGCAGAGAAACTTTAAAATCACTTCAACTTCTGTCCAAGCAAGGATATGCACGAATAAAATACAAAGATGAAGTTCTCCGGATAGATAATGTGCCGGAAGATATAGGGAGAAATTTTGATTTGGTGGTTGATCGAATTGTAGTTAAAGATGACGAAGATTTTTATAACCGACTAGCAAATGCAATCGATACAGCTTTTTTTGAGGGCAAGGGAGAATGTGCCATTGAAGAACTAGCAACGAAAGAAAAGGCGCCTTTTAGCAATAAGTTTGAGCTGGACGGTATGTCCTTTTTAGAACCTAATGTTCATTTATTTAGCTTTAACAACCCATATGGAGCATGCCCTAAATGTGAAGGTTATGGAGATGTTATTGGTATAGATGAAGATCTTGTAGTTCCGAATACCGCACTATCCATCTACGAAAATGCTGTTTTTCCATGGCGTGGGGAAAGTATGGGTTGGTACAGAGACCAATTGGTAAATTCCGCTTACAAATATGATTTTCCGATTCATAAACCATGGTTTGAACTTTCCGAAGAACAAAAACAACTGGTTTGGGATGGTAACGCTCATTTTATAGGTCTCAATAAGTTTTTTGAACAATTAGAGGAAAAAAGCTATAAAATCCAGAACAGGGTTATGCTTTCTCGTTACCGCGGAAAAACAAAATGTAATGTTTGCAACGGAAAACGATTACGCAAGGAAACTGATTATATAACCGTAGGTGAGAAGAATATTTCTGATTTAGTGGAATTACCAATTCGTAAGCTGATTCCGTTTTTTGAAGATTTGAAGTTAAATAAGTATGACGAGAAAATTGCATCACGCCTTTTAAAGGAAATCAATACAAGATTGGGTTTTCTATATAAGGTGGGTTTAAGTTATTTAACCATGAACCGTAAGTCCAACTCCCTTTCCGGTGGTGAAAGCCAGCGCATCAACCTTGCAACTTCATTAGGCAGTAGCTTAGTGGGAAGTATGTATATTCTTGATGAACCTAGTATAGGACTACACCCAAAAGACACCGAAAATCTTATTGAAGTTCTTTTATCATTACGCGATCTTGGGAACACCGTTATTGTTGTTGAGCATGATGAAGATATTATGAAAGCTGCAGACGAGGTTATTGACATTGGCCCAGAAGCCGGTACACATGGTGGTGAAGTAGTAGCTCATGGAACACTTCCGGAAATTCTTAAATCAACCTCATTAACTGCAAATTATTTAAATGGTACGGAAGAAATTGCAGTGCCTAGTAAAAGAAGAACTTCTACGGATTATATTACTATAAAAGGTGCTCGCGAAAATAATCTAAAAAATATAGATGTAACCTTCCCATTAAATATGCTTACCGTAATAACGGGTGTTTCCGGTAGTGGTAAAAGTACCTTGGTAAAAAAACTGCTATATCCTATAATTTTAAAAGAAGTTGGTGGTTATGGTGAAAAAGCTGGCCAGTTTACTTCTGTAACAGGAAAATATAAGTCTATAAAACATGTGGAATTTGTTGATCAAAATCCAATTGGAAGGTCCTCCCGCTCCAATCCCGTTACTTATATCAAGGCTTATGATGATATAAGAAGTTTGTTCGCTGCGCAAAAATTGAGCAAAATACGAGCCTACCAAGCCAAACATTTTTCTTTTAATGTTGACGGTGGCCGGTGTGAGAAATGTAAAGGTGAAGGTGAGATTACTGTAGAAATGCAGTTTATGGCAGATGTACATCTAAAATGTGATACTTGTGGGGGTAAACGTTTTAAAAAGGAAGTTTTAGAAGTAAAGTTTGAAGATGCAAATATTGATGATGTCCTTAATATGACGATTGATGATGCCATTTCATTTTTTGATCAGCACAAACAGACCAAAATCGTAAATAAGCTAAAACCTCTGCAGGATGTTGGTTTAGGGTATGTTACTTTAGGACAATCTTCCTCTACCCTATCCGGTGGCGAAGCACAACGAATTAAACTAGCATCCTTCCTAGTAAAAGGAACGACCAAAGATAAAGCCTTATTCATTTTTGACGAACCTACAACAGGTTTGCATTTTCATGATATAAAGAAACTTTTGAAATCCTTTGATGCTTTAATTACAAAAGGGCATTCTGTGGTAGTAATTGAACATAATATTGAATTAATAAAATGTGCTGATTATATAATTGACCTCGGACCTGAAGGTGGTGAAAACGGTGGGCGGCTTTTGGCCGCAGGCACACCGGAAGAAATTATAAAGAGTAAAACGTCTTTTACCGCTACATATTTAAAAGAGAAATTATAACTGTATTCGGACTTTTAATCATTAGAACAAATACCACACTTTTCTAATTAAAAGTGTGGTATTCTTTTTTTTATAACCAATACTCTTTTAAAAAAAGCATACATCTCAATAGTGTAAGCTTATTATAATTATTGTAATATATTGATTTACATTTAGTTATGATACTATTGTGGGTTTTGGCACGCTGTTTGCTTATTACTACCCGAATGTCAATAATTACATTCAATAATTTAAAACCTTATATTATGAGAAACTTACTACTCTTTTTTTCAGCCCTTATTTTAGGCACCTCAGGTGTTATGGCTATGGGTACAGTAGAAGATAAGGTTGCGGAACGCAATGCTTATAGGTACAACGACTCCTTTATTTTTGTCGAGAATGGCATTACGTTTTCGGTATATCCAGATGGTGAATTTGATTTTTATATAGATAACCGTGTAACCGGACGTCGCAACGGGGTAACCTTTAATTCCGGTTATGATTACAGCCCGTATGCACAGTATGATGATTATGGTGCCGTGGTTCAAGTAGAAAACGTACCTATCTATTATGACTATTATGGTCGTGTTACTCAAGTTGGTGATGTAGATATAAGATACAATAACAATCGCGTACGTAGTGTTGGTGGAATGTCTGTTTTCTATAACCGTAGAGGTTTATATGATTACCATACAGGTTACATTAACGTTTACAATAGACATTATGTATACAGACCTTTTCATGCATTTTTTGCAAGACCGATTATTGGCTTTAATTTAGTATTCAACAAGCCATATAGAAGGTTTTACAGTCCTGTACGCTATACATATTATAACCCTTACAGATATAACACAAGACGTGCATATGCCAAAATAGGAAATACGCACCGTTATAATAAAGTAAGAAGTAATAGGTCTAAAATTTATAGAAACGATAATAGAGTTGCCGTTAGAAGCAGCGCGTCCAGAAATAACAGGTCGGTTTCAAAAAGAAACAATAATGCGATAAGAACAAATAGAGCTGTTGCATCAAACAGGGGTAATATAACAAGAAGAACGGCGTCTAGAAGTAGTGCAACACGCAAAGGTAATTCTAACACAAAAGTTACCAACAGAAGTTCTTCTATTAGATCTAGGACAAGTAGCCCTTCTAATAATAGAGCAGTTACCTCAAGATCTATAGCAACAAGAAAACCAGCTAATACAACAGTAAATAAAAGAACGGTGATGAGATCGCCTCGTAACACTTCGGTAACAAGAAGAAGTAGTACAACTTATAAAAGTCCGCAGACTAGAACTAGAACAGCGAGCAGAAGTGTAAGACAAGCCCCTTCTCAAAGTAGAAGTAGTGTAAGCACAAGAAGTTCAAGAAGCACAGTGAGCAAAGCTCCATCTAGAAGTAGAAGCAATACGGCTTCAAGAACTTCATCAACGCGAAGTTCCTCTAGAAGATATTAAAAATAGTTTTTAGGTGAGTTGGTTGTTACCCCCGCATTAGATTAATCTAATGCGGGGGTTTTTATTTTACCGGCAAGTATTTAATTAACCTTTTCTACGGTAACTTTAATTGACTTACTAATCGGTGTCTTACTTTTATCCGCATACTGATCAAAAGGAACCAAAACATTAGTTTCTGGATAATATGCTGCCAAATCCCCAGAAGGAATGTTGTAGGGAACAACTAAAAATTTATTTGCTGTACGCACAACTCCATTATAAGTACTGGTGATATTTATGACGTCTTTCTTATTAAGACCTTTCTTTTTCATATCCTCGGGATTCATGAACAACACCCTTCTTTCGTTATATATACCCCTATACCTATCGTCCATTCCATAAATAGTGGTATTAAACTGATCATGAGACCTTATGGTCATTAACATAAACTCATCTGCTTTTAAATTATGTTCAGGAAGTGGGTTTATCGTTAATTGCGCTCTACCATTTGGCAGCATACTAAAATCCAAATCCCTTACATTATTAGGTAAGTAATAGCCAATACCTTTTGAACGTTCTTTGGTATTATCAAAACCTTTTACAACATGGTCTATACTTTCTCTAATCAGCTCATAATCTTCACCCATAGCTTTCCAATTCATGGAATGTTTACCTCCAAAAAAAGTATGTGCCAATTCCGCTATTAGCTCAGGTTCACTCTTGATATTGTCAGAAGTAGGTTTTAAAAGTCCACGCGATTGTCTCACACGCCCCATACTGTCTTCCATAGTCTGATAACGCAAAGTACCGTCCTTCATATCTTTTTCGGAACGTCCAAAAGTAGGCAGAATCACAGCTGTCTTTCCAGTAACCAAATGAGATCTATTCAATTTTGTACTTATTTGAACCGTTAATTCGCAGTTTTGTATAGCCTTGGCAGTATACAGAGTATCAGAAGCGGCCATTAAAAAGTTACCGCCTAAACATATAAAGACTTTGCCTTTTTCATCATGCATGGCCTTAATGGCTCCAACAACATCTACCCCCTCCTTATCAGGAGCTTTAAAACCAAGATGTTTTTCAATTCGCTCGTTTAGTTCCTTATTTACAAAGTGCATTATCCCTACACTACGGTCTCCTTGCACATTACTGTGCCCACGTACAGGACATGTTCCTGCATTTGGTTTCCCCAAAGAACCCTTTAACATCAAGAGATTAAGGTATTCACAAATTGTTGCAACCCCATTCTTATGTTGAGTAAGTCCCATGGCCCAGCAAACTACAATATTGCTGCTTGTAGCCAAAAGAGCAACGGTTTCGTTAATTTTTTCTTCGCTTACTCCGCTCAACTTTAAAAGTGTTTCCTCATCATATGCTTTGAAAGAGTTTGTAAGACTCTCATAACCATCTACGTATTTGACCATGAAATCATGATCGAATACTTTCTGTCCCTTTTCATCTAATGCCGCTAATTTTTTCAGAATAAGTTTCATTAAGGCTATATCCTGATTAATACGAACTTGTAAATGTATATCTGTCAAATCCTCACCAGGACCGATCAGACCATTTAAATGTTGTGGATTTTTAAAGTTGATAAGTCCTGATTCTTCCAATGGATTAATGCTGATGACTTTTCCTCCATTCTTTTTACACTTTTCTAAAGCAGAAAGCATTCTTGGGTGGTTTGTTCCTGGATTTTGACCAGCAACTATAACCACATCCGCACCATATAAATCTTCTAGTTTCACAGACCCTTTGCCAATACCCAAAGTTTCGGAGAGGGCAACACCACTAGATTCATGGCACATATTGGAACAATCCGGCATATTGTTAGTGCCTAGAGCACGGGCAAACATACCATATAGATATGCCGCCTCATTACTTGATCTACCGGATGTATAAAAAATAGCGTCATCAGGTGAGTTCAATTTATGTAATTCTATAGAAATCAGCTCATAGCATTCTTCCCAAGAAATAGGCTCATAATTAATACTCCCCGATCTAAGAACCAAAGGCTCTGTTATTCTACCGAATTTATTAAGCTGATATTCCGTAAGTCTAGATAGTTCTTCTACCGTATATTTTTTGAAAAATTCACGCCCTATTTTATCGGTAGTCGCCTCGTCAGCTACTGCTTTAGCACCATTTTCACAATATTCTGCCACAGTAGAAGGATGTTCAGGATTTGGCCAAGCACAACTTGGACAATCAAAACCATCTTCTTGATTTAGCTCTAAAAAAGCACGCATAGAACGTACAATTCCCATTTCTTTAAAACCATGGCGTAACGCCTCTTTTACCCCTACTTTTCCCGCTGCATATTTAACCGGTTCCGTAACCTTTATATTGGAAAAATCTTCAGAGCCTATAACCGATACATTTCTTTGAAAATCTTTATTTGACATATGTAAATTTCAGTTTCTAGTGATGCAATTTAGGGTTTGGGTAATTATCCGTTTCGTCTTCTCCCCTATCCTCCAAACAGGTAAAATCCTTCTCGACCAAAAGAGTCAAGGTTTTACCGTCTTCAAGGGGAATTGAATTGCTGAATCCTACTCTATTACTACTCTCCCAGTCCTTGATACTATCTTTAGGAAGGAGTAAAGTCATCATATTATCCTCATAAGTTGCAGTAAGAGCAGACAAACCTTCCTTACTGCTTAGCGCATAAGTAAATATATTATTAAGAAATTGAGTTTTTTCTTGAATATACCCAGTTTCACAAAACTGGGATACTTCCATTTTAGTAATTCTCATGCGAATGGAATTACCTCTTATACGTATTTTCATGAAGAGAAAAAATTGATGGTGACCAGTAGAAAATAGCCCTAAATTTTAATTAAGGTTAAATATACAAGTCAATATTGAAAAAACGTGGAATATTTCTTCTTTCTTGGGTCTTACCTACACTTCTATGCTCCTCATATAACAAAATACCATCTGAACTTGTTATTTTAAAATAAACTCCAGGACCGGGAAAGGAAGAAATTGGTGTTTCAATACTTATTAGTGGCGAAAGATAGGTCTGCTTAAAATCTATACTTTTATAATCTATTCTAAATTTACCGTTTCTGTTTGAAACAGCTCTACCTAAAAAATCATCTTTTATCCAATCTACATCAATAACGGAAACAATTGCACCGGCCACCGGTGTTTGTTTGTCCACTGCAGACTTTATATTTCCCACAATTGTCCAAATATCAAATGATCTTCGTATTTGGTCCCAAAATTGAAAACTAAAGCTGTAATTCCAACTAAACTCTTTATTTTGGTTGACTTTACGCCATATTGGATTTAATCTTCTCGCCGTAAATTGAACTGGGTTTTGCTTTTCTCGAGTGATACTATTAATATCCGATACTACTAGGTCTATTTCAATCTCGCCTTCTTTATAAGCATCACAAATATCAATGGTATAATTTCCATCAGCATCTGTAAAACCAGTGCCAAGAAGATTTTCGGACTTTTGTTCTATCATCTCAGCGGTAAGTTTATACAATTGGTTTTTAAGGTCTTGTGCCACCTCAAGCGCACTCATCACTCTATAAACCCTAACCTGCACATTATCCAAAGTTTCATAGAGGTCTATATGTAGACTGGCCCTTAGATTACCTTTGATGGTGTATCCCATTTCAATTATATTAGTAGATGATTAAATTAACGCCTGTTTAGTAAAAGGTCAGCGCAGGATTGAATGGGGGCATTCGTGATGAACTTGAGCGTTAAGATAAAGTTATTGTTCTTTCTTTCCAAATACTTTTGAAAGGACTTGAAAAACATCTTCGGAAATTTTAAACTTATATAAAACTACTATGTAAATAACAGCTATGCCTAAACTCTTAACACCAATATTAAATATAGGATGAAAAGGAAGTTCTATATAGTAGAACAAAAAGGTAGTAACTAGTAATAAAATTGAAATTTTGATAGTTTCCCTTGTAAAAGGATGCATATTGAATTTCATTTGTACGTAAATCAGCTTAACCGTATTATAAATAAAGAAAGCAGAAAAACTTGCTATTGCAGCACCGTCCAGACCATAGGCAGGAATAAGCCATATATTCAAGAAAACAGTGATAACCGCTAGGAACAAGCCCATGTAAAGAACTGCCTTGTAATAATCAGAATTATATAAAATAGAATTATTATTTCCCAGAAGCGCATCATACAATTTAGCTAAGCCCAACCAAATAAAAATTACATAACCATTTCGGTAGGCGTCTGGCAAAAGCTCATATAAATCATTTAGGTTCAGAAAAATAAGAATAAATAAAAGTCCTGATATGATATACAGGGTTAACGAACTTTTTTGATAAAGTCGTTTGAGCCCTACCATATCATCCTTAGTAAGAAGTTCTGCTGTAAGGGGATAAGTAATTTGATGCATTGAACGTGATGGAACTGCAATTACCAAAGCAATAAAACTCGCAACACCATAATAGGCAACATTTTCTATTTTTATAAACTGATTGATCATCACCTTATCTATCTCCAATAACACAATGGCTACAGAACCACCTAAGATGATCAAAGCACTATACGTAACTATTTTACGGGTATTTTGTGGAAAGTCAAATATTAATTTAGGCTGGTGTAATTTGTAAGCATAGATTTGCATACCAAGTGTACGAAGCAAATAAGCAGCAACCAAATAATCTAGAAAGGATTGTACCGAAATAACCTTAAAATAAAGTAGAATCAATAATACCGTTTGAGCCACCCGTCCAAAAATTTCCTTCATGAAATTTCCGAAAACAGACTTCATTTGCACCCTTGCCCAGGCATAAAACAACTCAAAATATGCCATAGACATGGCTATTAGAAATATATGCCAAACATAATTTTTTACAATAGGGTTTTCTTTGGACAAAAAGCTGCCAATAGTATCATTGGCCAAAAAAGTTAACGCCCCAATAGGAAGGGTCAAAACCAATGGCAAAAGCAACATGAGCGTTAAAAACCCGTCTGTAGCCTTCGCGTCTTTCTTAAAACCACTATAGAATTTTATTAAGGTATTGGGAACGCCAAATGCCAAAATGGGCATTAAAACAACAGATGCAGATAGAACCACCTGAAGAAGACCATAATATTTGGGCTCCATGAACTGTAGATAGAGAACTAATGTATTTATAGCACCAAGACCAAAACCTAAATAGGTAATTATTGAATTGTTCAGTGACTGTTTAAATACCAAGCCCATTTACAAAAGTTTAGATAATTCTTCTGTTAACGCCCTGCGACTGAACTTTTCGATAGCTACAGATTTAGAGATAATACTTCCCTTTTTAAAAGTATTATAATACTCCAAAATAGTTTTCTTCAATTCAGCCTGAGCCTCATAATCAAAAACTTTTCCTGCATTCGTATTCTCAATGATTTCACCTGCCTCCCATCCTTTAGGGCCTACTGCCAGGATAGGCCTTTTGGCAATCATATATTCAAACAACTTACCAGGTATTATTCCTTTCGTCTCTTCACTATCTATCTCCACCATCAATAATAGTTGCGATCTCTGCTGTCTTCGTTGTGCTTCGGCATGGGAGCCATATCCTCTCATTTTAATATAAGGTCCTAGCTCGTTTCTATACATAGCATCCATAACGTCTTGGCTAACAACACCCATAAACTCTAATTGTAGATCGCCACGAAAAACAGCATCTTCTGCCGCAATTTGTGATAATACTTTCCAAAGATTCTTTGGATTTCTTCCTGTTAATAAAGAACCTATATGGGAAATAGTAAACCTATGGTCTAAATTGGCATCTCCTGCATAATCCGAATCATACCCATTTGTAATTACTGAAATAGGTGTATTGGTGATAGTCTTAAATTCTGCTTTTGTGGTATTACTGGTTGCTATGACTCTATCTGCCTCGTATAAAACAGCTTTTTCTAATTCTTTGTGTTTTCTTGCCGAACCCTTGCTCAGTTTCAGTTCCTTATGATACCCTATGGAAGTCCACGGATCTCTAAAGTCTGCCAGCCAATTAATGTCATTATCTTTCTTTAATTGTCTTCCAATAAGGTGCACGCTATGCGGTGGGCCTGTAGTTATGACAGTATCAATAGCTTCTTTTACCAATACATCAGTTAAATATTTTACAGAAGGTTTAATCCAATATTTTCGAGCATCCGGTATGAAAAAATTTCCTCTGACCCACAACATGGTCTTCTCAAAAAATGATTGGTTTTTAGTTTGAATAATGCCCGAACTGATTCTTTTCGTTTTTTTTGAAGAAAATACTTTGGCAAGGCCATAAGGCTCAAAAAGAGGTTGGGAATATATAGTAATATCTTTAGGTATCTCATTGACCAACGTGGCATCCTCTATAGGGTAATGCGGATTTTCGGGTATATAAACTACAGGTTCAATACCAAAATCTCGTAGATATTTAACAAATTTCAACCACCTCTGTACACCGGGACCACCAGCAGGAGGCCAATAATAGGTGATAATGAGGACTTTTTTCATAAGTGTAAATTACTAAGTAGAGGATCGAGAAATCTTTACCAACCTATTTTTTCAATTTGGTTGGGTCTTTCTTCTTTTTAGGACCAAAAAAGGTAAACCCGATGCCTCCTATAACAATTAGTACCATAACTATGGAACTGGCCAATGTAATTTGGCTTCCGATTCGTACCACTTCAGGTTCAAATTTAAATTCTATTGTATGTTCCCCACTAGGAACTTTAATCGCTCTTAAGGTGTAATTGGCTTTGAAATGATCGGTTAATTTGCCATCTATGTATGCATTCCATCCATTAGAATAATACATTTCAGAAAAAACAACTAAACCGTCATTCTGGTTTTTTGATTGGTACGTTAAATGATTGGGGGCATAATGGGTAAGTACAATGTTAGCTGTAGAATCAACCACAAAATCAAAAGCATTGAGACCTTTAACCTTTGTTGAATTTATAACTGCTTCCGTTTTAGTATTTAATTTTTCTAGCGTCTGTATTTCTTCATCCGCAGATTTCACTTCAACTACATGATTCACGAACCAGGCGTTGCCATTGGCGTCTGGGTTAATAGCAGGATAGCTTTTACCTTCTTCGTCTTGTTGAATTACATATTTTACATTCAACATATTCAAAACGCCCATATTACCCTTATAAACATAAAAACTGAACAAGTCTTCCAAACCTGCTGGTTTGGCCGCATGGTATCCTCCAATAGACTTATGATAATAAGATGTTCTTGCTCCATTAATTCCCTCATTAGGGTCATAAACCCTATACACACTTTCGTCTTTTTTAATCTCTTGATCTAAGGCTGTTTCTGGAAAAGGCTGAGTCATTTTTCGCTTGGAAACAAAATTGTCAGAATCTACATAACGCAGACCTACACCAACCAAATCAAATAATACCAAAGCGCCAACCACAATTATGGTGAGATTTTCTTTGAGCTTACCCTTAATATAGAACCAAAGCGCTAAAGCAGATAAGAATACGAATATCATTGAACGAAGCAAATCTGAATTATACACTGCTTTACTGTCTGCTTGAATTAAAGAAAACAATTCCTCTCCATAATTTCTCTTCAAAAAGTCATCACTGGGCCCTTCAAAATCAAAACCAGCTTTGAAGATGAATAGCGATACACTTAAACCTAATACTATAAAGAAAGATATCCTAAGAGCATTCAGTTTATCTGAAACATCAACAGTGGATTTAAAAAGTTCACGTAATGCCAAAATAGCAAGGACAGGTGCACATAATTCTAAAATTACCTGAACGGACGATACTGCCCTGAATTTGTCATAAAGCGGAAAATAATCAATCATAAAATCCGTTAGTAAGCCAAAATTCTTTCCCCAAGAAAGGAATAAAGACATTAGCACCCCTCCAAAAAGCCACCATTTTGCTCTGCCTTTTACCAAGATAAGTCCAAGTATAAATAGGAAAAATATAATTGCGCCTATATAAGCGGGTCCTGATGTGCCTGGTTGATCTGCCCAATATAATGGCAATCCGCTAGAAAAACTTAATGCTTGACTCCGGGAAACACCTTGGTCAATAAGAAAATCAAAGCTTTTAGAATTTTCCCCCAAGTTTTCACTGTTTGATCCTCCAAACAATCTTGGTACGAACAAGTTTAGTGATTCTGTAATTCCGTAACTCCACTGTGTGATGTATGATTTTTCAAGACCACCTGTATTTTCCTTCGGTGATCCATCCGGATTAATGGTTAATTCAGATTTTCCACGAGTACTCCAATCTGCATACTCTTTTGTGGCCATTAAGCTCGTAGCGTTTGCCGCAATACCTAATATTACGGCTATGAGCAAAATACCTACAGAACTAAAATAATGTTTCAGTTTTTCTTTGCGAATGGCATCAACCAGATAAACAACACCCAGAATCAATACCAAAAGCATAAAATAATACGTCATCTGGTAGTGGTTTGCTCTAATTTCCAATGCCATAGAAATAGCGGTAAGAATAAAACCCCAAAGATATTTCTTTCTAAAAACCAATACTATCCCGCCCAAAAGCATAGGTAAATATCCCATGGCATGAGCTTTAGCGTTATGCCCTACACCAAGTATAATTATTAAATAGGTGGAAAAACCAAATGCCAATGCCCCAATAATAGCTAATCTATAATCTACTTTAAGACAACATAGCAAAATATAAAATCCTATAAAATATAGAAATAAGTAATCTGCCGGTCTAGGAAGAAATCTTATAATATTATCTAATTTCTTAACATAATCATGTGGATAATAAGCCCCTAATTGATAGGTAGGCATTCCTCCAAAGGCACTATTAGTCCAATAAGGCTCTTCACCCGTTTTCTTCCGGAAATCATTTTGTTCCTTGGCCATACCGGTAAATTGAACAATGTCTGATTGTTCTATTACCTTTCCTTGAAGCACAGGATAGAAATAAGCCAAAGCGGCAATCACAAAAAAAACGGTAACAAAAAAATGTACGAAGAAGGCCTTCAATCCTTTTTGCATAATGGGATATATCGGGTTGTTTCGGCTAAAATAATGAAGTTATCTCTACTATGGAATTTGTTTTGATCTTAACTTAAGAGATAATGATAAGTTTTAAAGTACCTAATACTATAGTTTCGGTAGAAAAGGACGTGAATAAAAAAATTCCCGTATTGTTCGCAAAGGCCGATTTTTAAGAAAAGGGTTTAATCTACCTCTTCAAAATCAATATAATCCCCTACTGTATTATTTGAAGATTTTTTTCTAGAAGGTTTCTTATCGATAATAACATCACCTACCCTTTCTTTCTGATTTTGACCATTAGCTTGCTGAGCAAAATCTCCAAATTTTTCATTAAAATGTTCTTGGGTTTTACGGGCGGCATACCCAAAAATTTTAGGGGCAAACATCTTTACCAAGATCTTAAAAAGGTAATAGACCAATAAAATTATTAAGATTGTCTTTAAAAATGCCATATTTTTTCAAAATGATTATATCAAAAATACGATTCTAACGTTGTAATACCTGTGTAGAAGTGCTAAAATATTATTAAAGTAGTCTTTGTCAACTGGTGATACATGTTTCATGTAGTGCATATAGTACCTAAAAAGCAGTGTTAAGGAAATTTCGATGTTCTGGATA
>ENA-ORXM01002251-ORXM01002251.1-marine-metagenome-genome-assembly--contig:-NODE-2251-length-23275-cov-577.385335_pt1 | contig 23275 bp, 25 predicted proteins | sample MGYA00237867_ERZ511480 | MGnify/ENA primary metagenome ERZ511480 (study PRJEB26309, sample SAMN06266103) | marine metagenome | isolation source: Algal blade | place: United Kingdom:Sidmouth, United...
TTCTTTCACTAAGTGAAACATATAAGAAAAAGAACAATTCAGACGGGTAGATTATTTTTTTCGTCTTCCCTTACTAAGAAATTTACAGTCAACCAAAGGCTGTTATCAAAATATTTTTATCAAACATTAGACTGCGTTTAAAAGTAAATGCAAAACAATTTTATAGTGAGTTTGATATAGTTCAAAGCCCCGCTTGAAAAAGCGGGGCTTTTTTTTCAAGTTCAAGTGTCAAACGCAAGTTCAAGTCACGCGATTTGGCGAAGCCAAATTTTACGATATTTACGTTTGAATTTGCGGAGCAAATTCCGAAACTTGAACTTGCGCTTGACACTTGAACTTAGGGAAGAGGAAGAAAATAATCTACCCCAAATGAAGAAGTTATTTTTTTTATATGTTTGGCTTAGTGAAACATATAAAAAAAATAACAATTCAGACGGGTAGATTGTTTTTTCGTCTTCCCTTACTCTTATTTAATCTTTGCTTGCCAGTCTAATATGCCGCCCAATAAGTTGCGGACATTAGTAAAACCTTCCTTTTTCATCATCTCTTTCGCCTGTCCGCTACGCGCACCGGAGCGACAATGTACGACTATTTCGTCGTTTTTATTTGCCTCAAATTCATGAAGACGGAAGGGTAACACTCCTAAAGGAATTAATTTTGCATTGAGGTTAGACTCTTGATACTCATGCACTTCGCGTACATCTATGAAGATAAATTCTTCGCCTGCATCAAGTTTTCGTTTGAGTTCTTCTACTGTAATATCCATAATTAGTCCATGGTCGATAGTCCATAGTCCATAGTTGATAATCCATATATTTTTTCGCTATGCGAAAAAAGAAACCTCGTGGCTGCCTATCGACCATGGACGATAGACTATTTTTTAATAAATTTTTCGTAATAAACGTTTGCTGTGTTTTTTTCTTTAATTTGAACGAAATAAACGCCGCTTGGTAGCGTGTTTACCGCAATCGAATTGGTGAGTTCGCTTTGATATAATACTTGTCCATTGCTGTTGTATATTTGAACAATATAGTCTTCGTAATTATTTGATTTTAAATGAATAAACAAATTATCACTCGTCGGATTCGGGAATATTTCGGCGATTTCGGCGGCATTAAGTACGACTTGATTGGCAGTGTAAAACGGGTCGCCGGAAACGACCGCACGTATCATCAGTGCGCCTTTCAAATTGTCTGGAAAAGGCTGCCAGCCTAAGCCGAGATTATAATAATTATTCTCCGAAGCCTGTGGATTATTTTTGTCCATACCTATCGGAATGCCGTAATCTGCAATCGTGATTTGTTCCCAACCGATAAAGTAATCTTGTGCGCCAGAGAGTTGTATTGGTGGGTCTATTTCGTAAGAATGAAAACCTCCAATACCGCTGCCATATTGTGGTGTAAATTCTTTACTGTAAATCACGTCAGTTGACGAAGGTTCGCCAAAATTGGGGTCGCTTTCCCACACTTTCAGGGCAAATGTTTGTCCTACACTCACATCATCTGCCGCATACGGAATATGAATCTCAATAGCGCGAAGTTCATCATCTATATTCGGACGAAAACGCACTGCTGCCTGCGAACCTTCACCATCCAAACCAACATTATATTCAGCCGTACCATCATCATAAGAAAAATAATTCGCAAAAATTGTTTCGGTAGCTATCGTGTCATTTGTTAAATTAAAATTGCGTTGATTTGTGATGTTTTCTTGCCCTGCGGCATTTATATGGTATTGACTTGTAATCCTCGCTTGTGTAATTGCTGCAGGTACATTTCCGAAAATAAAGTCATCTGTGGTCAAAGTGGTGTTATCTAAAACATTGACGGTTTCGCCTGCACCTATATTTGTATTATTTTGCATCCATTGCAAAATGTTTTCGTCATTCGTCGTTTCATCTACCCTAAAAACAAGTCCAGTTACATTGATATTATTTGCACTATGATTTTTGAGGTCGTAGGCGATATTAAAATTGGTTTCTCCCAGAATATCTTCCAGAAAATGTCGCCAGGGCATCGCTGTAAATTCCTCTAAAACCGACTGTGGTTTGGTCGTAAAGCACACATCATCAAAGGTCTGGTCATTTTCCAATCTACCTTCATCCAATTTCACATAATCAATATGCCACAAATCCACAAATCCGGTACGCGCACTAAAGTTACGGAAGCGAAACTGAAATTCAGGCCCTATATAAAGTGAACCGATAAGATGGGTACTATACTGAAAATCGCCGACAAAATCGCCCGAAATGGTTTGTACTTGTTGCCAATCTCCTATATTATCCTTAAATTCTAATATCAATCTATCTATTGATTCCGGTGCATCGCCAAGCCCCTGCGGTTGCGCGAAAAAACTCAAAACGATATTGTCACTCACTGTAAGTCCGGTCAAATCAATGACTTGCGAGGTCAGTGTGTCTGACCAACCTTCACTATCGGCATAAGGCAGTCCTGCGGCATCCAAACCATCCAAAGTCGCCACACCAATTGACGGCGGATTCATAGCCAATGTGCCATTGACAAAAACGTCATTATCCATCCAAAGCGAAGCCATCGGGTAAGGTCCATCATAAGAAAAATCGTCCATAAAAGGCAGAGTCAACGCTGCCGGGGCAGATTTAAGTTTTGCTTCTGCTTCTTCAGGATGCGCTTTTGCGTATTCCTGTAAGACGAAATTTGTGGTCAAAGGCAAAGCTACAGGTTGAGCCAATACCAAAGCCATTGAGGTCAATAATAGACTGATTGTCAGTACAATTCGCATGTAATTTAATTCTTTGATTGTCTAATGGTTTGATTGTTACTTTTATAAACGCAATCAAACTTAATTTTGAACGTGTTTAATACGAAATAGGCGGGGGGATTGTTGTATTGATTGATTGTTAAATTGCTTGATTGTTTCGCTTCGCTGATTGCTATATTGCTATATTGCTGTATTTTCGCGTAGCGAAAAAACGTCAACAATAAAACAATAAAACAATCAGCAAAGCGAAACAATTCACCTTCTACCATTCATTTACACATTCACCGGGCTTGGATTTTGTGACCCACACATCTACCGCCTCTCCCATCCTTATTATGTCGCCGCGACTATAATCGGGTACTTGGCGATAAATATACGCTGCAGCCTCGTCCGTCACCGTTTCATCGGGAATGATTGTGCCGAGTTGTAGGTTATAGGTTTGGAGCTGGTAGCGAGCTTCATCGACCGTGCGGCAAGTAAATTTGGGAACAGTCATCGACGAACTGCTGCCTTTTGCCACAACGAGCGTGAGCTCCGAGCCTTTGGGAACCTTCGTCAATTGATTTTTTTGAGGGCGTTGGAGTTGTTCGCCTTTATATTTTACTTGCAAGACCGTATTTACGGCAGGGTCGGGCATATATTCGATGTTTTTATTGGCGGTCAAACCTCGCGCACGCAAAAGGCGTTTGGCAAAATCTTTATCCTTTCCCCAAATATCCGGTACTGCTATCGGCGGCGGTATGCTTGCATTTACGGTCACATACACCTTACGATTTTCTTTTACCTTTGAGTTGGGTCGCGGGTCTTGTTCGAGTATCGCAAAGGGTTCTTTTTCAGGGAAATAGAGCGAATCCAAGATAAATAATTCAAGCTTGGTTTCGTTCATTTGCTCCTGTGCATCTTCCAGCAATATCCCACGCAAATCGGGCAAAGTGATAGATTCACCATGCTTGGTATAGCTGCTCATAAACCTAAATACAAAAAATAGTATCAAAGCCAATAAGCCAAAAGCCAACAGAGCATTTACCCAAAAAACGCGGCTCGTAAAGTAGTAATATGTTTCTTTTAAAAATCCCATTTCTCTATTGGTGGACGGTGGACGGACGCCTCGGTGGACGGAGCGGACGAACCATGTTATTTTATTGTATTAATTATTTTTTCAGCATTTTCAAGTCCTCTTTTCATAATAGCAACCGAATTATACTCATGGTATTCGCAAGCAAGATATATATCGACATAAACAAGATGAAAAAGTGTACTCAATTTTTTTCCCTGCAAACGTACTCTTACATCATACTCATCATTATTTTTCGGTCTGACAAATCTGCCTTTTTCGTGTTTCTTCAAGTACTCATCCAATGCAGCTCGTACTCCTAAAAAAGCCATATTAGCGGCAGTTTTCATGTACTTCACATCTTCATATTCATCATCAGTAATCTTAGTTTTTGATAATGTATCACGTGCATTATCAAGATATTGCATCGCAATATTATAAGGTGTATCAACGGTTGTCATATCAATTTGTTTTAATTAAATTAATGATTTTCTCCGCATTTTCAAGTCCTCTTCTTATCACCTCATAGGAGGTAGTACCATGATAATATCCCACTAAATGTAAATCGGCATAGACAATTTTTAGCCATTTATTCACTTTTTTATTCTGCTTGGCGATTCTTCTCTGATAATCCTCAATACTTTGGGGCTGTGAATATCTATTCCCTTCTTTTCGCTTCAAATATTCATCCAACGCTATCAAAACGCCCAAGTAAGCTGTTCCTGAAGCAGTCTGAACGTATTTTACATCCTTGTATTCACCATCCATTTTACCCGCACGTTTGAGCGTGTCGCGAGCATTTTCTATATAACGCACCGCCTCATTATAAGGTGTATTTACCGCTATCATAAGTACATTTTTTTGTTGAAAATAAGTATATTTAAATTTAGCAGAAAAAATTTGACACTTTTTTAGGTTTTGCTGAAATAAGGATATTTTTAAATTATTTTATAATAAAAAATATTTATAAATAATTCATTTTTAATAATAAATAAATTACAAAATAATTTTAATTAATTAAAAAATGGCTATATTTCAGTGTGACCTTTTTAGAAATGTAAAATCTAAAAGTGTCGAAAGTACATACACAAGTATTCTTTTTTTTATAATAAATTTAAAATCAGTTAAATATGAGGTAATTTTGTTTACTTCACGTCCTACACTTTTACATTTTACATTTATTATTTTACATTTTACATTTAAAAAACATCTCATTCATCATTCCCCATTCCATATTCCAAGATTTCATCTATAAAATCATAAGGTTTATAACCATTTATAGCTGTTTGGTGAAAGATGCAAGTCGCGGGGGTCATACCCGGTAGCGAATTGATTTCAATCACAATCGTCTCGGCGCGCCTGTCCTCATATATGCGCACAAATGCGTCGATGCGTGCGTAGCCTTGCACATTGAGCAGTTGGGCGGCACGCTTGAGGTCGGCTTTCACTTGGGCTGCAATATACGCATAATCTTGTTGATTATCAGCAAAACGGGCGGGGGTGATGTTCTGCCCTTCGCCTGCCAGAAATTTTTCTTCCAAAGACAAAATCTCTCCTTCCGATAGTGCCTCCGATGGCTCAAATATCTCATATTCGGGCTTGCCATCCACATATTTGGTGAGCAAACCGCCCGTAACTTCCAGAAAATGCTTGGCATCGCCCTTCGTAATCAAGGCTTCTATCAAGGCAACATCTTTATGCGGAAATTCTTCTTTGGGCAATAATTTTAAAATCGTCGTATCTTTTTCCGATATAAATTCTTCATTTTTACTGCGAAAAATACCACGCAAATACGCGGACATTTCCTCGCGAGTTTTAATCATTTTTACTGCCGAACTACATCCATCATCCAAAGGTTTGGCGATAAGCGGATACTTAAATTTCGACTCAATATCTGTGACACTACTTTCAGCGTCTTTTTCAAAATCCGTTTTACTGACCAAAAGCTGGTCGGTCACCGTAAAACCGGCGGCTTTTAGTTTTTGCAGCGTTTCATATTTATTAATCGTCGTAGCTGCAGAGTCGGGTGGCGAACCATTGTACGGCAAGCCCAAAGTATCAAAAATGCCTTGCAAAGTTCCATCCTCGCCCGGTCGTCCGTGTAGCGCGATGAACGCCGCATCCGCCATGTTTTTTAATTCTTGATAAGATATTTTTTTCGGTTCAAAAACAACATTATGCGAAGCGTATTTTTCGGTTAATGCTTGACACTCTACTTTAATTTGTTCTACAACGGAGTGTTTTTTATACGTATAAATTTTATCGCGAATATCGTCTGCATTATCCTTCAATAATAAATTGATAGGGATTTGGTACAATTCAATATTTTCTGCATTTCCAGTAAGAAAAATAGGTATGGGTTCGTACTTGTCAGAACTTGCTAATTTTTCGTAAATATTGCGTCCGCTTTCTACCGAAATATGTCTTTCCGTAGAATAACCGCCCAAAATGACCGCGATTTTTTTCTTCTCAACTTTACTACTTTTCAGCGTCTTTATACTTTCATCTAAATTAAGAATTAAAACTTGTATTTCGTTTATTTCCAGTGTGTTATTCATACGCTCTTGAAGTGAAGCTCGAATAATATACGTTAGAAACTGCGAGGGATTCAAGCCGATTTCAGCCGCTTGATGAAAGAAGAATGAGGAGGGCAACATGCCCGAAGTTGTATTCGGGTCATTCAGGTAAATCGTACCATTTGCCTTGATGAAGCCGTCAATTCTCGCGTAAGTATTGAACTCCAAATATCCGAATAATCGCTCACACTCTGAGCGTATTTCATTGATTTGAACATCGGGCAAACGTATAGGTGTTTCCTTGCGCGAAAGCCCTGCAAGATACTTTGAACGGTAATCAAAAACCTCTTTCCCTTTGATAATTTCGGTTGGTGGTAAAGCCGTCACGCTGCCATCTTCTTGACGCAAGACGATACAAGAAAATTCCTGCCCGTCAATAAATTCTTCGGCGATTACCGTTTGTTCGGTCAGGTGACTTTCGAGGGTGAGTGTATCGTTGTTTTTTGTAAAATAATTATTTAAAAAAGAAAGTAAATCTTCGGGGTGGTGGATGGTTTCTATCGCGTAGTCCACCCCCCCAGCCCCCTCCAAAGGGGGAGATTTTTCGCTACGCGAAAAACTATTTTCATCATCATTAGCTGTAATTTTTACACCTTTATTTTTTCCTTTCGGTACAAACTTCCCACGTTCACCTTCCCCTTTGGAGGGAAACCCCACACGCCTATCTCCCCCTTTGGAGGGGGTTGGGGGGTGGACATTCACCGGAAAACCAATGCCCTCACGTATATCGCCTAAGCGGCGCAGAAATTGTAATTTTTCTATTTCCGAATAATTATTCCATTCATTTTTTGTGACATTCAAACGAAAAAAAGCAGCATTGACCGCATCCGAAAAACCGGCTTCTCCCCTACCCTCGTCTATAATCGCTACGCCGATAGATGAACCTTGATTTGCAGGTCGAATCACTATCGGGAAACCCGTTTTTTCAATTATATTCTTATAAAAAATACCTGTATCTCCGTTCGTCCATTCGTCCTTTTTAATTTCCATGATATTGGGGCAAGGAAAATCACCCGCACTCATAATTTTCTTTTGAAATGCTTTGTCCATGCCTATGCTCGACGCACGTATACCACTGCCCGTGTATGGAACGCCCAGACTTTCGAGCAAGCCTTGTATCTGACCGTCTTCGCCAAAAACGCCATGCAAAGCCAAAAACGCAACATCCACTAAATCAGGCAGTTCGGCGAGCGAAACGGGGCGTCCGACTTGGCGCATCATATCATCATAGGCATCGGGTGCAAGGTCGGCGATGCTTTCGAGATAGATTTGAAACTGATTCGGCGAGTCGGGCAGCGCACTCACAGGCGGATAAAAATCCCGAATCGTACCTTTATATACGTATTGCCAATCCAACAAAATAAAATTTCGGTGGCTATCCACAAATAAAGGGACAGGCTCGAAGAGCGATTTGTTGAGGTTGTCGTAAACCGTGCGCCCTCCGGCAAACGAGATTTCGCGCTCGCGGGACGGTCCGCCGAAAATGATGCCTATTTTGAGCAATGGATGGTATTTTTTGTACTCGTACAGGCGACTTCAGTCACCATGTATCGTATATTTATCAGTAATATTTATTCAGTTTTTTGACAATTTTTGCAAAAGAGAAATTAAAGCATTTATCATTTTGAGGAAATCCTAAATATTAGTTTTTAAGATTTCTCTCCCCTCAGCCCCCTCCAAAGGGGGAGATTCCTCGCTTTGCGAGAAACCTACTCGCGTTTGTCTCCCCCTTTGGAGGGGGCTGGGGAGGAAAACGCAAGGCACAAATTTTTAATTTTATTTCCAGATGCAAGAATTGTCAAAGAACCATTTTTCTAACAAGGCGACCGAAGTCGCCTGTACGGGCAAAAATAGGCTTTATTTGGCAGATGTGTGGGAGAATTGACGGGATTTTAACGCTGTTTTATGCTTAGGCTGCTTTCATGCGCGAGTTTAAACATTTTAACACAATTTAATAGTTAAAAATGTTTTTTGCTGTTACTTATTCGTATTTGTGGCGTCAATATTGAACCATAAATTCCGAATCTATTATTATGAATGAATTTTCTGAAAAAATCGAGGTACTCGGTTCAGAAATCTTCACCAAACACATTACACAGACTGCTACAAAACCCCATGCACCGACATTGGTTTTTTTGCATGAAGGACTTGGTAGTATAGAATTGTGGAAAGATTTTCCTCGCCAACTTTGCGAGGCAACAGGTTTAGAAGGTTTTTTGTATGACCGACAAGGCTATGGCAAATCCTCTCCTATGCCGCATGAGCAAGGCACCGACTACATGCGCGAGGAGGCTTGGACTATATTGCCTGCCCTATTGGATAAGGCTGATATTCAAGATGTTATCCTTATCGGGCATAGTGATGGTGGTAGCATAGCACTCCTTTTCGCCGGACGTTATGCGGAGCGTGTGTCGGGTGTTATTTCGGAAGCTGCACATGTTTTTGTAGAAGAAGAAACGATACGCGGCATCGAAAACGCTCGTATGTCCTACCAACTCACCAATTTACGTTCCAAACTGGCTTCTTATCACGGCGAAAAAACGAGTTCACTGTTCGATTTTTGGTCAAAAACATGGCTTTCACCCGGTTTTAGAAATTGGAATATTGAACGAGAACTCGAAAATGTACGCTGCCCAATTCTCGCTATTCAAGGCACGGAAGACCGCTATGGTACTGAGCGCCAATTGCGAAGCATCGTCGATAAAACAACCGGTAGAGCGGAAGAATTTCTCGTCTATGGCGGCTCGCATACGCCTCATGCACATCCGGGCGATGTCTTGCCGAAAATGGTTTCTTTTATTGAGGAGATTTTGTAAAGCACTACTCGTATCGTAATGCCTCCGGTTTGCATTGCATTAGTTGTCGATAGTAGGCGACGCAAGCCGGAGGCGTTACGCTACGGGCGCATTGCGCTACGGTTCTTTAATCGAAATCGGCTCCGGCGATTGCGCTTTAATCAAGCCATTCAAACGCGGAATATCGGCATCCAAAATCGCTTTATATTGTTTCAATAAATCATCCACTTCCGCGCTCAGTTCGGCTTTTACATCAAAGGCTTGCTTTGGTGGTACGAAGTTGCTACTTTGATATAAAGAAGTCAAATGCGCGAGTTTATTCGTCACGCGAATGGGGAAATTTAGTGGGTCTTGACGGCTTTGATTTTTGGTTTGATAAAGGCTCTCTTCTATTTTGGTGAGGCGTTCTTCTACGTCTTTTATTTCGTTGGTTAAATCTTCTTTTTCTTTGAATTGCTTTTTGTATGGGGCGAGTTGGTCTTTTATGGAACGAATATTTTTAATCGCGGTATGCGCTTCCGAAATTTTATCTCTTATTTCTGTGATAAAATTAAATTGCGCTTGCAAATCCTTCATGCCTGATGCACGCGGATCTATTTTAATGTCAAAAGGCTGTGATTGTGCTGCACCATTCAGCGTGAATGTGGTGGTATAATTCCCCGGTAATGCCTTCGGACCGTTCAGACTGCCCCACCATAAAATCATCCCGTCAAATTTCTCGGCTGGTGGGTAACTCATATTCCAATTAAATGTATTTGACCCTTGTTCCGGCTCAATTTTATAGGCTTTTTCTTCGGCGTGATTGGAAAATTCGCTGATTAATTCCTTATTTGAATCATATATTTTAATTACCAAAGTATCTTCTTTCTCTAATTCATTTTTCAAAAAATAATACACATTCACACCGCCCGGATGATTCGTTCCTGCGCCTACGGGGTCTTTGGCTTGTCTGCCTTGCATACGATAACTCGCTTTGGGTGCGAATACATGTAAATCCTTATTTTTCAATGAATTATCAATATCGTAAAGCGGCGTGAGGTCGTCGATAATCCACAAACTACGCCCTTGTGTAGCGACAATCAGATTGCCCTCTTTGACCCTCAAATCCGTAATCGGTACTATCGGCAAATTCAATTGAAAAGGCTGCCAAGTTGCGCCGTCATTCCATGAAATATACATACCCGATTCCGTTCCTGCGTACAACATGCCTTGCTTATCGGGGTCGGCACGGAGGGCGCGGGTGAAGTGTCCGGCATCAATGCCCGTGTCGATTTTACGCCATGTTTTGCCGTAATTTTCGGTCTTGTAGAGGTAGGGTTTGAAGTCGCCGAGTTTGTAGCGCGTACCCACGATGTAGCAACCGCCTTCGTTAAAAGGGTCGGGTTCGAGGCTGTTAATCATCGTCCATTCGGGCAGTGCGGGTGGGGTGACATTTTGCCAATTTTTGCCGCCGTCTGTCGTCAAATGTACGAGTCCGTCGTCGCTGCCTGTCCAAATTACGCCTTCTTTTATGGGCGATTCGTCCGCCGCAAAAATGGTGCAGTAATACTCCACACTCGTATTGTCTTTGGTAATCGGACCGCCCGAAGAGCCTTGTTTTGTCGTGTCATTTCGCGTGAGGTCGGGGCTGATGACCTGCCAAGATTGCCCCTTGTCGCTAGAGACGTGGAGGTGGTTGGAAGCGGTATATAATTTCGTCGCATCGTGCCGCGAAAAGAACAAAGGGAAGTTCCACTGAAAGCGATATTTCATGTCTTCCACGCCATGTCCCATTGGATTGTTGGGCCAGACATTTATCGCAAGTGACTGGTCATTTTCGTGATTATATCGTTGAATATATCCATCGTAACAACCGCCGTAAACGAGGTCATTATTGGTCGGGTCGATGGCGATATGTCCGCACTCGCAGCCAGCTGTGCCCTCCCAATCGTCCTCATCAATCGTGCTGCCGGAGGTGCGGTGGGAGATTCTGACCGTCGAATTATCTTGTTGTGCCGCGTAGATTCTGTATGGGAAATGATTGTCCGTTGTCACGCGATAAAATTGGGCGGTGGGTTGGTTGTGATAAGTTGACCACGTATCGCCGCCGTCGTAGGTGACTTGTGCGCCGCCGTCGTCGCCGATAATCATGCGCTTGGGGTCTTCGGGCGCAATCCAGAGGTCGTGGTGGTCGCCGTGTGGGGCGTTTTTGGAGGCGAAGGTCTTGCCGCCGTCTTTGGATTTGTGGTAAGAGACGTTCATTACATATACTACATCCTCATCATGCGTATCTGCGTAAATGCGGGTGTAATACCAAGCACGTTGGCGCAAACTGCGGTCGTCGTTGAGTTTTTTCCATGTTTTTCCGGCATCGTCGGAGCGAAACAGACCGCCTTTTTCGTTTTCGATAATCGCCCAAACACGGTCAGAGTTGAGCGGACTGACCGCCACGCCCGAAATGCCCCAAATCCCTTCGGGCAAGCCTTCATTTTCGGAGATATTTGTCCACGTTTCGCCACTGTCGGTGCTTTTCCACAAGCCCGAACCCTCGCCACCGCTCGACATGCTGTACGGCGTGCGCTTCACGCGCCAAGTACTCGCGTAGAGGTGTCGCGGATTGTTGGGGTCGAGTAGCAAATCGACTGCGCCTACCTCGTCGTTGACGTACAAAACCTTGCGCCAAGTGCTACCGCCGTCGGTAGATTTGAACAGACCACGCTGCGGATTGGGCGCGTACAGATTGCCCATGACCGCCGCATATACGATGTCAGGATTTTGCGGATGAATACGAATCCGCGCAATGTGCCGCGACTCGGTCAAGCCCTTTTGTGTCCATGTTTTTCCCGCATCTTCTGACCGCCACACGCCGTAGCCGTAGGAGACATTCCCACGCACGGTTTTCTCGCCACCACCGACATACATGACGTTGGCATCGGACTCCGCCACCGCTATCGACCCGACAGAACCACCGAAGTATCCGTCGCTGATGTTCGCCCAAGTGCGTCCGCCGTCTTGGGTCTTCCAAACGCCGCCGCCCGTCGCGCCAAAGTAGAATAGATTGGGCTTGCCGGGTACGCCGGCTACGGCGCAGGAGCGTCCGCCTCGGTGGGGGCCTATGTTGCGGTAGGTTATTGCGTTGTAGAGGGTTTCTTGTATTTGGTTTGTGGGGGGGTTGTTGTTGCGGTTTTTGTTTTTTTGGGCGAATGTTTGTATTGTGAGGAGGGTGAGGAGAATGAGTGTTATGGTAAATCTTTTCATAGTATGAATTTACGTGATGTGGATACGTAAATTTAGGGATTTTTTTTATTTCTAATCTTCTTTGCTTTTCTAAAATCAATAGTCTTTTCATCAGGATAAGTCATGTATCTTATATCCTCAAAATCTAAAAATGGCAAAACATATCTTGACATACTCGCTCCACCATCGTGAATAGAGTTAGTCTGGTCAACAACTACGCTAAGTAGCTTCAATATCTCTTTATATCTATAATCCTCACTGTGTGAATAAAATGACCAGTAACAGTCATCTTCTTCATCTTTACGAAAAAGCCAAATTCCCTCACTTAAAACACATATTATTTTAACTAAAGGGTCAGTTTTGTAATTTTCATCGTACTCAAAGTATCTTTCCAATTCAGTTTTATTTTTTAAATCAGAATCCAAAGCGAAATATACTGGTATCGGTCTAATCTCAATCGTCGGTACATATTCTTCAGAAAAAGGTGCTATTCGCTCTAATGCTTTGAGTCGCCTAAACTTACCCACCATATCTTTAACCTCTTTTGCTGTAGATGTAGTTTTTACTTCAAAAATAAAGCCGACAGTTTCGATGGGAAAAAACCAATTGTCATTAGATCCTTGAAAAAATATTGAAGGAAGTATTTTTTTATAAAATATAATTAAATCTGATTCACAAGATTGATTATTGTAGCTGTCAATAACCTTCCCATGCCCGATATCCCAATCAGAGGGAAGTAACTGACTAATCAGTTTACCTAATCCACTCTCTCGAATACTGCCTTGCATCCCAAAATGCCCTACTTCTTTTGCAATTTCACTTTCTGCGATGAATGAGCTAATTCTTGACTCTAATAATTTTTTGAATATTTTATTTGGCATTTTTAAAAATATAATTCATTGATAATAAGGTTGTTAAAAAAGTAGAAATTACAAAAAACTATTCTGTTGCATCAAGAAATACATAAATTTCCATTAGCCATTCTTTTTCTTTTCCTTCAGTGTGACCAAACTGAACATCATCTGAAGCTACACTATATTTAAACTGGTACAAGCTATAAGCACCACGCTACAGGGAAAAACAACCATTTTTTGGCGAGGTGAGAAGGATTTTCTAATGTTATCTTAGACGGTTTCTAATCTTGATGTTCGTAGCCTAATTCTTCGTTTTTATCCCAAAAAGCCATAAACAAATCGACAACTGACCCTTTTTTTGTTATCCAATCTGCAACAATTTCGATAGCCATTTCCAAGTCCTCAATGTAAGCCATTCGTCCGTCGCTGCCTCTGATTCCTTTATCATTTTTTTTCGCACCTCTATTAATCAAAATGTTCTTTTCATCATATACTATTCTTCTTGCGCTTTCGTTCTCTTTTCCTTTAGGCAAATTGTCTTTTAGAAGTTTTGTCAATCCTTTATAGTAAAGTTGAAACTTCTCAATGGGGTCATCTATTTTTTTGTCAAGTAGTTTCTGCGCTTGATTCTCGACAACGAGTTCAGCATCTAAATTGATTGATAGCTGTTGCCCTTTGACTTCTTCGGATTTTTGTAGAATTTCCAATCTTTCTCTGTCCGCTTCCGAGAGTTCGCGTTGTTCTATTTTTGTTTTATCATCTTTTGCCATAATCTATACATTTAAAAGTTCTTTAATTTTATTTGCAGCAACTCTTAGAGATTCAATATCCCAGTTTGAAAGGTGTAAGTTTTTAGTTGCTTTTGATAAATCCGGAAAATACTTTTTAAAAGCCCCCCAATAATCTTTACCAAGTTCCGCTTGTCTCCATTGATATTGTCCGTAAATAATACACGGATGAACTTGGCTATCTTTGGCAAATTTTGTCACCATTAATGGATTATGAATTAATTTTTCGATATACCTCATTTTATCAGAAGATAAGAGATATTCTGCGGCAAATTCATTCGCTTTATCCTCTTGTAAAAGAAATAAATCGGGTTCTCCTGTCAAATGATATGTGGTTTTTTCTAAAGTTTCTAAATCAAATAATACGTGGTGTAATTCGTGTATTAGAGCAAACCAGACAGTTGCATAGTTTTTATTCAAATCTGTAATGACAATACAAGGTTTATCATTAATTAAAAATGTTGCTCCCCGAATTTGAGTTTTAGGTACTTTAGGTTGAAAAACAACAGTGACACCAACATTATAAAGTGCTTGAAAAACAGTCAAAAGTCCCGTTTCTACGTTTTGCGTGTAAGGTTTGATTTTGGGAATTAAGTCAATCAATTCTTGCCTTAAATAAGGGTTAGGATTATCAATTAGTTCAAAATATTTATATGAAGATTTTAGCCAAAAATCTTTCATTTTATCGTTGGAAGACCTTTTAGTCCTACTATAAAGTACCTCTCCTAATTCTTTTTCGTAGTCATATATAGTATCAATTTCAAAGAAGGTACATATCCTGTTTTTTAATTCCTCTGGCGTACTATCCGAATTGATAAAGCCTAAATTCGCTAACGTTTTTAAATCAAAAAATTTGTTTATATAGGTAATATCCATTGAGTTTTGTAATTCTTTGATTTCCTGTGAAGGTCTATTTTTAAAGTGTAAGGCAAGTAGTTCGCTTATACCTAAATCCAGAAACTCGCCTAATTTTAGTAGATTTACTACGTCAGTCTGTTTTGATGTGCTTTCTAATATACCGTCTAAACTTCTCCTTTGAAGTCCGCTTAATTTTTCAAATTGTGTTTTACTTAAACCCGTTAACTCAAGTTTTTCCTTTAACAGACTGTCAAAAGATGTATCTTCATTCGACTCGAAACTTTTTTTTAAAATCTCATTTATCATAAAAGGTAAATTTACCTCAAAATTAATAAAAATTACCCAATAATGCAATTTTTTGAGGTAAATTTACCTTTTTATAAATCACAAATTAATATTCAAAGTATATTTAATGCTCCCATCAAAGATAACAAAAAGTCCAAAATCACGCCCCCCTTCTCTAAAAAAAACCATACATCTTCCATCAATATGAGACAGCCCACCACCGCCACTTCGCGCCCGTAGAAGGATGCTTGCGGCTCGTCACACCTTGACCGGGCATACGCGAGGCGCGGGTTGGGTGCACTGCGCTACGGAGAGGTTTCATTCCTCTTCCTCCTCGCGTGATAATTGCCGTTCGATGAGTTGTTTTAATTCTTCTCGGTTGGGGAGGTAGAATTGGTATTTGTTGACGAAGAGTTGGGAGGAGACATTATGGAGGGCGTATTGTATCAAAATATCGTCTTTTTCTTTGGCGAGTACAATGCCTATGGGCGAGTTGTCTCCTTCGGTATTTTCTTCGTTTTCAAAGTAGCCCAAATACATATTCATTTGCCCAACATCCTCATAATCAGCTTCTTCACGTTTCAAATCTATCAATACAAAACACTTCAAAATGCGATGATAAAACACCAAATCGACATAATGATGCCGATTGCCGAGTGTGATGCGATATTGTCGTCCGATGAAGGCAAAACCCTTTCCGAGTTCGAGTAGAAACTCTTGAAGATGTTCGATGATACGGCTTTCGAGTTCGGATTCTGTGAAGTGATAGGGTTCGGGTATTTTCAGAAAATCCAGTACGTAAGGCTCACGTATAAGGTCTTCGGGTTTCTCAATCGACTGCCCTTCTTTGGCTAATCGGAGTATGCCGTCTTTATCTTTTGAGGCAGCTAAACGCAGGAAAAGGGAGGCTTTTTTCTGGCGTTTCAATTCGGGGATAGACCATTTTTCGAGAATTGTTTGTTGTAGATAAAAGCTCCTTTCCAACTTGTCTGAGATTTTAAGTAACTCAACATAGTGCGACCAACTCAAAAAGTGAGAAGGCTTCTCACCTTTTGGAAATTCAAGATAAAAAAGGCGCATATAAATCAGATTGCTACGACTAAAGCCCTTTCCTATCTTCTCCGTCAAGTCTTTTGCTAATCTGTTTATCAAGCTCTTGCCATATTCTGCACGTTCTTTTCCGCCCTGTTCATATTCTACGATATATTGACCAATCGCCCAATAAGTGTTGACCAAATGCGCGTTGACGGCAATAGTCGCACTTTGCCGACCTTGTTGGTAGGTCGCTGCGATTTGCTTCAACAGGTTTTCGTAATGTTCATTTTTAGAGACTTGTTTCATATCTTGTCAAAGATAATAAAAGCTCATTTAGCTATGTACATTTCCTCCAAAAAAAATAACCATTTTTATCAATATGAGTAAGCGTCGATATGAGTAGGCGCGAGACGCGGGCTGGAAGTACCGCGCTACGGTAGGAAAGTATACATTTTTTATCGATGCAAATGGTGTAGGAAGTAAGTAGATGTGAGAGGATTATCTTGCAGTTTCGTTGAATGCGCCGTTGGTGAGCCATTCGTTCATGGTGTCGTTTGTCCAGCCGTTTTCTTGCCAAAGTCTGTCCATTTCATCCGATGCTTTGTCGGCAAAATATCGCGCTATCAAACGCTGTATTGCCGTCAAATCTTCGTTGCTGACCTCCATGCTGTACAGCTTGAGCAACTCTATTTGAATATTGGTGAGTGGTGTATTGGTTACTGACATTTTTTATGTTTTAAAATTGGCTTCTCTTTTAAAATTCGGCGTAGGGATGACATTAACATTCATCTAAAAAAGTTTGCATGTCTTCTTTGGGGAATTTGCCTTGTTGCATTAGTTTGACTTCCATAAAAGCTGTTTTGAGACTGGATTTTCTGGCTTTGTATGCCGTCCATTCCTTCAAATCCGCTTCGATGCGCTGCCAATCTTCATACGAAATCAAGACTTTAGATTTGTTGCCTGCCTCGTCGGTGAAGTATTCTATGCCGATGCTGTTTGTCATAATTTTTGTTGATTTTGAACAAAATACGGGATTTTTTGAAAAAAAACCAAACCCGCGCCCTTTTTTCAAAAAAACCATACATTCCTCATCAATATGAGACAGCGCAATACCACCACTTCACGCACGTAGAAGGATGCTTGCGGCTCGTCACACCTCGACCGTACAGGCGCGAGGCGTGGGCTGGAAGCCGTCATTTGTCGGTGCAAGAAGCACCCTACGAGTGCTTAGGGAAGACGAAGAAAATAATCTACCCGTCTGAATTGTTCTTTTTCTTATATGTTTCACTAAATCTTCCTTAGTGAAAGAAAATAAATAACTTGCCACATTATGCTTGTTCTTTTCCCTTCTAAAAAACACAAAAAATAGTTCCGTAGCTATGGCTATGCAACGATTTTTTGAATTCTTTAGAAGAAAAAATTACGGCGCATTATGGAACAATTTATTTAATTTATTTCACTTACGTAGCTCGGCTATGCGCGTCAAATTTAGCCAAATATATAAAAAAATAACTTCTTCGTTTGGGGTAGATTATTTTCTTCCTCTTCCCTTACTTTCCAATACAAAACCGTGTAAAAATAGAATCCAGCAAATCATCAACCCCAACTTCGCCCGTAATTTGCCCCAAATAATTGAGTGCATGTCGAATATCCATCGCGACTAAATCCGATGGAATCTGTGCATCAAAACCTGTCAAAACCGCATCCAATGACGAGTACGCACCTTGCAAGGCATCGTAATGACGGGCATTCGAGACGACCGTGTTTTCGCTACTCACTTCGCCGGAAAGGACGGATTGATAGAGGTGTTCTTGTAGGTATTCGATATTCATTTTATTGAGGGCAGATGTGGTGACGATGTTTTTTTCAAACAAAACATCCGACACATAATCTGCGGGTTTTGTGTAGGGATTTAAATCCATTTTATTGGCTACGGCGATGAGGTGGATGCCTTCGCGGTGGAGTTTGCGGAGGTCTTCGGTGACTTCTTCGGGCGACATTTCGATGACATCAAAAACGTAAATCAGCAAGGTAGAAGCTGCGATTTTTTCCATTGTTTTGGCTACGCCAATCGCTTCGATTTGGTCACTTGCCTCGCGGATGCCCGCCGTATCGACGAGCCGAAATTGTATGCCTTTGATATTCAAAACTTCTTCTATCGTATCCCGTGTCGTGCCGGCAATCTCAGATACGATGGCACGTTCTTCGTTGAGTAGAGCGTTGAGCAGGGTTGATTTTCCGGCATTCGGACGACCTGCAATGACCGTACTGACGCCCTTTTTGATGGCATTCCCCAACTGAAAAGAATCCATCAATCGACGCAGCAATCGTTGTATTTTGTGTACCAATTCTATCAATTTCGTGCGGTTGGCAAACTCGACATCTTCCTGACTAAAATCCAATTCCAACTCAATCAATGCCGCAAAATCAACCAATTCTTGTCTCAGTTCCGCGATTTCGTTGGAGAAGCCGCCACGCATTTGCTGTATGGCAATTTTATGCGCCGATTCGGATTGTGCCGCGATTAAATCCGCTACGGCTTCGGCTTGCGACAAGTCCATTTGACCATTGAGGAAAGCCCGCATCGTAAACTCGCCAGGCTGCGCCATTCGTGCGCCGTGCTGCATAAACAATTCCAATATCTGCTGCTGAATATACGGCGAACCATGACAGGAAACTTCCACGACATTCTCGCGTGTATACGAGCGCGGCGCGATAAAGACGGACACCAATACTTCGTCTATTATTTTGTCGTCAAAGTCGCGAATCGTGCCAAAATGTATGGTGTGACTCTCGACTTTCGACAGGTTTTTGCCGCGAAATACGGCATCGCATATCGAAATCACATGTTCGCCCGATAAGCGGATGACGCCTATCGCACCGATGCCCGGCGGTGTGGCTATGGCTACTATTGTTTCGCTGTTCAAGTTCATAGAGTTTATTTTAGTTTATTTGGTTTACAGAGTTTATACGGTTTATTGAGTTTATACGGTTCATGGGATTCGTGATATTTTCATTTTGTACAAATATAGCTGCAAATATCTGTCTTTTTTTTAACTTCGTGAGTCTGTGTGTATAACAAATTGCACAAAATGAAGACCTAACGCCGATAGGCGTGACCGATTTGGTAGCCCCAAGTTTCAACTTGGGGTGGATTTTATCCACACAATTGGAGTACCGTAGGTACGTTACATCCTTTTAATGAACCATGTCTACGACACTCTTTTAGGGGGAATTGCTCTCTCCCGATGAAAATCGGGACTACCAAATGAAACGTGTCTATCGACACTACTAATGAAAAAGTGCAATTTGTTATACACACCGTGAGTCTCAAAACTCCATAAACTTTGTGAACCAAATAAACTCTATAAACTAAATAAACTCTAAAAACCAAATAAACTAAACTATGCGAATAGCCTTTATAGCCGATGCTTTGGATTTTCAATACGCCGGAATTCACATTTATACTCGTGAAATCCTTAAGGCATTGGTGGCGGTAGATACGGAGAATGAATACATCGTTTTGCGCGGAAAGTCGGGCAAAAAAATTGAAGGCACAGAGGAGATTATTGTTCCTGTAAATCCGAATATTCCTATTCACAAACAGTTGCGTATATTTACGGATATTCCTCGTGCATTGGTGAAGGTAGGGGCAGATGTGGTCGTAGAACCGCGTCATTTAGGTCCGTTTAATTTGCCAAAACAAATACGTCGCGTGACGGTTTTGCATGATTTGACGCCTATTTTATTTCCTGATTATCATGTACTTAGTAGTCAAATATTGCATCGTCATTTGCTGCCGCATGTACTGCGGCGGACGGATCACATCATTACGGTTTCCGAACATACGCGGCGCGATATGGTAGTACGTTTTCCATTTGTCGAAAAAAAATCTACGGCTATTTTATTGGGGCGTGACGAGTCATTTGTGCCGAAAAATGAGGTATCTGTATTGGAAAAATATGGTATTCGACAGCCCTACTTTCTTTACGTTGGTACGCTCGAACCGCGTAAAAATTTGGGTGTATTGGTGGCTGCTTATAATGCGTTTCGCAAAAAAAGCGGCTTGAATTATCAATTGGTTTTGGTAGGAAAGAAGGGTTGGAAAATTAATGATTTATTGAAAAAAATCCGACAATCACCTTTTCAAAAAGATATTATTTTGACGGGCTATGTGGCACGGGAGGAATTGCCTGTGTTGTATACGATGTCGGAGATTTTTGTTTATCCTTCTTTGTATGAAGGTTTTGGATTGCCTGTCTTGGAAGCGATGTCGTGTGGGGCGTGCGTGATTACTTCGGAGGTGTCGAGTTTGCCAGAAGTCGGGGGCGGTGCGGCGGTTTATTTTGACCCAAATTCGGCGGAACAACTGGCAGATTTGATGTTGAAACTGACTTCAAACCAGCCTTCGTTGAATGTTTTGTCCGAAAAATCACTTACACAAGCGCAGCTGTTTTGTTGGGAGAAAACAGCGCGAGAGACGCTCGCTGTCCTGACGGCTTTAGCCGTCACGTAGCACAGACATTCCTGTCTGTATTCATGTAGTACAGATAGGAATATCTGTGTTACGTTTCAATTCCCCTAAGTCCACCGGAACGACCCCCACCTTTTCACAAACCAATCCACCAGCAAGATTCGCTAATTTGACCATTGTTCTTGGTGCTAATTTGGTGGCGATGCCGAGTGCCATTAAACTTAGAACGGTGTCACCTGCACCCGATACGTCGGCGATATTTCGCACTTCGGCAGGAATGATAAAGTTGGTCTTGCCGTCATCAAAATACATGCCTTTGTCGGAAAGCGTGATGAGGGTGTATTGATTGCCGAGTTCCTGACGGATAGCGGCGGCGGCTTTTTCTAAAGTCGCATTATCGGAAGGATTGATTTCAAAGTCAAACATGGCGCGGACTTCTCTCAAATTGGGTTTGAAAAGTGTGGCGCGGTGATAAGCAAAGAAGTTAGTATATTTTGGGTCTACTACGGTCGGAATATCGCGTTGAATGGCTTCGGCAAGAACGCTTCTTATGAGTTTGGGAGTGAGTACGCCTTTATTATAATCTTGTAAAATAATAGCATGTATTTCGTTGGTATCAAGTATTTCACGTATTCTTTTGGTGAGTGTATTGGTTTCTTTTTCGTTGAGGCTGTGCGTGTGTTCGTGGTCGAGTCGGATGAGTTGTTGATTGCGAGAAAGGATACGAGATTTTACGGTCGTCATTCGGTCAGAAGAAGGCGTAATTCCTGTTTTGGATAGGTTTTTCTGTTGTATTATTTCCGTAAAAATATCCGCATCGGCATCTGTACCGACCACGCTGCACAGGTAAGGCGTCGCGCCCAAAGATTTGAGATTGAGGGCGACATTTGCTGCGCCGCCAAGTCGGTTTTCGGTGTCTTGGACGTGTACTACAGGCACGGGTGCTTCGGGCGAAATACGCTCTACATTGCCATGCACATAGCGGTCAAGCATCACATCGCCTATCACGAGTACATTCACGCAAGCAAAAGCCTCAAAAATATCGTCGGTTTTCATGGTGCAAAAATAGGGCTTAATGATGAATGATGAATGATAATGATGAATTATTTGCGAGTTGCAGGTTGCGAGTTGCGAGTTAGCGAGTTGCGCGAGTCATTTCTCGTTTGCCGGGTGGTCCGGGGATGGATTCGATTTGGAAACCGACGGATTTGAGGGTGCGTTTGACGACGCCTTTGGCGCAATAGGTGGTCAAGATGCCATCAAGACGAAGGGCATCGTACATTTTTTGAAACATGGGTGTTTCCCATAGTTCGGGTTGCGAATTGGGCGCGAAAGCATCGAAAAAAACCACGTCGAAAGCATTTTTTACATCAATTTCCTCAAAACGCATTTTATTTTTTTCGATGGAAAAATACGGATGAATCGCTGCGCGATTTTCCCAGTCTGCATGATGTATTTTATCAAAAAAATTATCTCGGTCAGCACCTTTGAGTTTCGCGGTGTAGTTGAGTTGGTGGATAATTTCGGTGGAAAGTGGGTAGGCTTCTACGGCAGTATAATCTATCTTAACCTGTTGTTTATCAGCTTCTAAGCAAGTGAGAAACGCATTAAGTCCTGTACCGAAACCGATACCTAAAACGGCAAGTGCCTGCGCCTCACGCATGCGCACACGCAAGCCTGCTTCGATAAAAACGTGCATCGACTCTTGTATTGCACCGTGTTTGGAGTGGTAGGTCACGCCAAATTTTTCGGACAATATGGAGTGCGAACCATCTTCTGTGTCAATGATTTGCATAGAAAATACTCAGTATCAGGAACAAAATAAATGATGAAATGAGTAAATTTTTTCGCGCTTGAATCAGACAAATATTAGGTTCTTTACTCATTAGTGAAAGAAATTAAATAAGATGTCCCATAATGCGAAGTATTTTTTTTGTCTAGGATTTCAAAGGATTCTTAGACGGAAAAAAGACGAGTATAATGGCACATGTTATTTAATTTCTTTCACTTAATATCAAACGGCAAACGGCTTTTCATCCATTTGCCGTTTGTTGTTTTATTCTATAGTAGAATCAATATCTTGTGTGAATGAGATATTATCAATTGATAATGAGAGGTTTGTAGGACAACCCATTTTACGACTACATGATGAAATCGCTAAGGTAAAAGCAAATAATAATACGAATGCGGACAGTCTTTTTATTTTTTTTGTATTCATTTTAAAAAAGTTTTAATTTGATGATAGGTTCTGCTGAAATAAGGATATTTTTAAATTTCTTTCAATTAATAATATTTATAATTAATTCATTTTTAATAAAAAATAAATTACAAAATAATTTTAATTAATTAAAAAATGGCTATATTTCAGTGCGACCATGATAGCAATTTGGACAGATGACAAGGGAAAACGAAAAAAATAATCTACCCGTCTGAATTATTATTTTCTTCGTCTTCCCTAAACTAAGGAACAGGGTTTTAATAAATGCAGGTTCTTGACGACTTTATTTTTTCTTTTTCAAGGCACGAAAACCGCGCATAGCCAAGCTACGCAAGGATTTTCATAACGAAGAAAAAGGAGAAAAGAACAAGTCAAAATCTGAA
>ENA-ORXM01002252-ORXM01002252.1-marine-metagenome-genome-assembly--contig:-NODE-2252-length-23266-cov-4.533874_pt1 | contig 23266 bp, 24 predicted proteins | sample MGYA00237867_ERZ511480 | MGnify/ENA primary metagenome ERZ511480 (study PRJEB26309, sample SAMN06266103) | marine metagenome | isolation source: Algal blade | place: United Kingdom:Sidmouth, United...
CAGGATTTGGTGATATACCTATTGTTTCATCACTACTAACCTCATCAGTTGAAACCAAGTCTGTTTTCATATCTGTTTTAAAGAAACTTACGCCACCTCTCAAGCAACCCAATAGCAATTCATAAAAGCCATCATCATCAATGTCATATACAGTCGGCGTCACCCATCTCCCTTCTAAAATATCCCCCACAAAATCATCCAAACGGATAAATGAAAGATCTGAAGCGGTATCATCCTTTTTATAATGAAAGACATTACTGTGGTCTGTGCCAATAAGGACATGCAACTCCTCTCCTACTTTAAAGAAAAAAGGTGCCGCTGCAAACTTCTCTGAAGTATCATCCGCACCAGTTGGTCTCAAATCAATCTTACCAAAAACAGGGGTATTAGGTGCACTCAATACATCATTATCAAAGAACGCATTCCCTACAGTACCTTGATTTTGAAAGTACTGAATGATACCAAATTCGCCATCGACGAGATTAGTTGTTGTCTCACCAATTACCAAATCTCCTAATCCATCATTGTTGACATCAATTATTTGAGGTTTAGCCAGACTGCCGACCCAAATATCCATATATTTCCAAGTCGGTGTACCGAACTGATAAGGCATGCCAGCTCCTGCTGAATTCTCTACAAAATACAAATACCCTTGCTGGTCGCCTACGATCATATCGTCATCACCATCTCCGTCAATATCTCCTATTGCTGGACCTGGATTGTTAGAACTGCTGGCGTATTGGCTAAAGCCCAAATAATCATCATCTATAAGAATGTATGACGGCGCATTAATTGAGCCTGTATTTTCAAATAACTTTAATGATAAAGTTGTCACATTATTTATGTAGGGTCCTCCAGTGCCTATAAGAATATCTTGCAATCCATCTGCATTATAATCTAGAAATACTGGCGCTGAAAAGTTACCAAAATCTAATGTTTCTTCTCCTAGAAAATCATTTTGTCTGTAGGAAAATCGTTGATTCGCATTCCCTGTATTTTTATAATAAAGAATATTATTTTGATTTTTGATATTGGATTGCTGATGAGGTGTAACTATAATATCTTTCAATTGATCTCCATCTACATCTACATTAAATGCAGATAAGAATTCTGGCATTCCTACTGAATTATCATAGCTAGGAAACTGTGAATCAAAAGACGTCATGAAGTTCTTTGTAGGCGTTCCCCCATTTTCTAAATAGACCAAGCTGTCACTGGCCAAGTCTCCCAAGATCAAGTCTATATCTCCATCATCATCATTATCAAAACCCATGACAGTTGATCCTGCATGTATATTATGTTTTGTAGGATCAATAACTTCTTCCTCTTTAAATGCGGATGCACAAAATTCCTCATCATTACTTAAAGCAATTGAGCTGCTAAAACTGTCTTCTTTAAATTTACCAAAACACAAATCATGCAATTCAAAATCCATGGTATCAATGGGTAAATTTTTCTCTACTTGTAGGTTTTTATTATAATTTACAAATGTCTCTCCCGCTCCAAATGATAACACATCCAAATCACCATCATTATCAACATCAATAATTTCTGGCAAATCAGTAAAGGTGACGTACAGATTAGAATTATTAAAATTATTTAACCACAACAAATTTTCATCAGAAGCTGTCCTCCCCATTCGTCTTGGTATGTAATTATATTCGCCATTTGAAAATTGAGCTTGGAATAAACTAATGCCATTCCGACCCTGAGTCGTATTACCAAAAACATCCATTAATCCATCGTTATCATAATCTCTCATTAATACCCAATTATCTAAAAATGGGAAAGCTTGGTTATACTTACGGGTAAAACTGTAGGATTCAGAAAGGCCTGATCCAGAATACTCAAAAACCATAATTGTCCCACCTGGCTCAAAAACCATTAAATCTTGAATGCCATCTCTGTTAAAATCAACTTGACTCAATTGTGGCGCATTAAAACCTCCCGTAAATGGGTATTTGAGTAAACGACCATTGAACTCTACGGGACATGAGAAAGATTCAAAGCTTTGCGCAAAGGGATTTTGGCAAAAAAATAACACCAAAATTAAGATTGTCCAATACTTCTTCATTTCTATCCTTTTAGGAATAATTCATTAAAAACATATAAACATAATCTATATATGTATCTTTAAAGTAGAAAAGCCTTTAAACTGTGTTGGTTTTGGTCAAATATCAGCTATTTCACCAACAAACACCACCAAATACAAGTGATTTTAAAGACTTTTGTTCATTATAATGATTGGTGGCATAGCAATTGCCTCAGTATTTTGTACGATCAATCAATATATTTAGGCATTTTTAAACTCAATCAGTAAAATTTTATGTTTGATTTAACAGTTTTATTGACATCAATCAAGTCTAACAAGAAAGCGATATTATGAATAACGACATAGCTATAGAAAAACTACACAAAAGAAAGGGAGCTAGAATCTCTCTTATTGTACATGCCGTTTTACTGCTTCTAGCTGTATTTATGACTTGTAATTATGAGAAAGCCACAGACAACCAATATGCTGTTGCCATTAATTTTGAGGAGATTATACCCCCCAAGCCTGAAAAATTAGTGGAGCTTAAGGAAAGCTCTCAAAGCAACAAGGCAAAGGAAAAAGAAGGTGAGTCTAGAAAAAATGCAGACAAAGTTTCTGAAATTAAAGATCAAGAAACAAAACCTGTTGAAACAAAAAGACCTGAACCTAAATTACCCAAACCAACACCTACACCACCGACACCTACAGATCCAGTGGTTTCTGAAACAACTGTTGAAGAGGTGGAAGAAGTGACGGCAACTGAGGAAGAAATTGAAATAGAAGAAGTAGAACTTGAACCAGTTCCAGATCCTATTCCTGCACCTGACCCAGTTCCAGATCCAGAACCTTCTGCACCAGATGCTAAAGAATCAACCAAAGATAAGATCAGCAGAATTTTAGATCAATTTAAGAAAGGAGGTAGCGACGATCAAGGTAATCCTGATGGTGATCCCTCTCGATCTGATGGCTCAGATTCAGGGACTGGAGAAGGAGAAAAAGGAGACGGAAGAGGAAATGATGAATCTGGTAACGACGGAGATAGTGGCTCAGGCGATGGTGGTGCTGGCGAAGGTGAATATGATGGCTCAGGTAATGGTGTATTTGGAAGACGCGTAATAAAACGAAATATTGCTGAAGTGCTAAGAGTCGGATTTGGTAACCAAGAAAATAAAAGAATCGTAGCTAAATTATGTATTAACAGAGCTGGAGCGGTGTCTTTCGCTGAAATTTTGAACCTTGAAACTGATGCGATCATTCCTAGAGGAAAAGAAAAACAAGTGCTTAAAGGCTTATACGGTTATAAATATGCACCCGACCCTAAAGCGCCAAAAGAGCAATGTGGAAAACTGACTGTGACACTTACCAATATAAATACATTTAACTAAAAATAGAAAAAGGCCAAATGAAATCCATTTGGCCTTTTTAATTAATAACAATTTATATCCCCTCAATAAATTGTAATTTAGAGCAAAAGTATTACAGCTTGGAGGCCTATTCTCTTTACGAAGTCAATCAATATATACGCAGGGTTATCGCCCTCAATTTTGAAGAACCCATTTGGATAGAATGTGAGATTAATCAAGTTTCTAATTCCAGAGGAAATCTGTATATAGATCTCATTGAAAAAGATGAAGAATCAGATAAGATTATTGCTAAGAGCCAAGGCACAATCTGGTATCGTCAATACCTTTTCATCAAAAAGAAACTCGACAAACTTACAGACTCCATCCTGACCGCCGGTATTAAAGTAAAACTCAAGGTCAATATAGAATTTAGTGAACGCTATGGTTTTAGTTTAAACATCATAGATATTGATCCCGCATTCACATTTGGACAGTTTGAGCTCAACAGACAAAAAATCATTGATCAACTCAGAGCAAAAAATTTACTAGATAAAAATGCAGCTATTGAATTACCTTTAGTGATACAAAAAATTGCGGTTATTTCTTCTGAAACAGCTGCAGGTTACCAAGATTTCATGTCCCACATCCAAGAAAACGCTTATGGATTTGATTTTGAAATCTATTTGTATCAAGCTGCCATGCAAGGTCAGAATACTGAAAAAGAGGTCACCAATGCCATTGCTCAAGCTAAAAAAGACGGTAATGATGTTATTGCCATCATAAGAGGTGGTGGTTCAAAATTAGACCTGGCTTCTTTTGACAACTACAATATTGCCTTTGAAGTGGCAGCATCTGAAATTCCTGTGCTTACTGGAATAGGACATGACATTGATCAAACAGTAACTGATATTGTGGCTAACAAAGTACTAAAGACACCCACAGCTGTCGCCGAATTTATTGTTGAACACAATGCAGAATTTGAAGGCGAAATTTTGTATTTCTTAGAGCTCATAAAAAGAGAAGCGCAAGCCCTACTAGATGAAAGAAAAGAAAACATTTTGAGCTATCAAGAACTTATTAAATTGGCTCCTCAAAATTTAATCCAACTGAAGCACCAAATGCTTAATAATTTTACTTATCAATTGCAAATGTTGAGTAAAAATAAAATCGCTCAGAAAAATATTAATTTAGAAAATTATACTTCGATGCTTGAGGTCCTCGATCCTAAAAGTATTCTCAAAAGAGGTTTTGCATTGGTAAAGGAAGATGGCAAATACAGCTCACGAAAATCTGATTTGAAAACAAATTCAAAAAAATTAGAAATAGAATTTTACGATGGTTCTGTTTCAGTAAACATAGAAAAATGAAAAACAAGAGCTTTGATAAGGCTTACGCCGAATTGCAAAAGATTGTTACACAATTGCAAGACGATGAAACAAGTATTGACAAATTAAGTACCCAACTTAAAAAAGCCAATGAACTTGTCGCTTTCTGTAAATCAAAATTGAGAGCGATTGATGCTGAAATAAAAGGCCATGAAGAAGAATAAACACATCCGCTTCTTCTTGAAATAAACCGCACTTATGTTACAAAAAGATTAATTCGTCTATTAAACTAGACTTCTTCTTCCAATTCTATTTATTTTCGAGTAGTTGAAAACAAATACTATGAAAAAATTATTTCCTCTCCTTTCTTTAGTTTTTTTATTGCCGCAAATGAATTTTGCGCAAGAAACATATGCTGAAGACATTGCGCCTATAATCTATAAGAATTGCTCTACTTGTCACAGACAAGGCGAAATTGGACCTCTCTCGCTAACCAATTACGAAGAAGTTGCCAATTGGGGGGACATGATTAAATTAGTGACAGAATCTAAATATATGCCTCCTTGGCAACCTGATCCCAATGTCTCTAGTTTTATAGGAGAGACTATTTTAACGGACACTGAAATAAATCAGATTGCTGAGTGGGTCGATAATGGAAAAGAACGAGGCGACATTGCTTTAGAACCGAGTTTCCCAGATTTTCCAGAAGGTTCATTATTGGGAGAACCAGACTTAGTCCTTGAAATGAAAGAAGCCCATTTACATAAAGGAAATAATCGAGATAGCTATTATTACTTTGTACTGCCAACAGGATTAACACAAGATCGCATTGTAAAGTCAATGGAGTTTCGACCAGGCAATGCCAAGATCGTTCACCATGCTTTAATTTTTGAAGATGTAAATGGAATAGCTGCCAGTACAGATGCACAAACATCAGAATATGGATTTGAGTCTTTTGGAAGCTTCAATGGAGATCAAAATAGCATTGACTTTTTATATGAAAAACAATATCCTGCTTATGCTCCAGGTCAAAAACCTTTACGTTATCCAGAAGGCTTAGGTCAAGTACTCACAGCGGGAGCCGATTTAGCTGTGCAAGTGCATTATGCCCCATCTTCCTCAGACGAAATGGATCAAAGTAAAATAAATATCTTTTTTGCAGATGAGAATGAAGCACCTGTGGATCGATTTGTAGACCAAAGATTATTTTTACCTTTTGAGTTACCAGGTGGATTTAACTCATTTTTCATATCGGCTGGTGATGTTAAAGATTTCACAGGTTCATGGACTGTCCCCAGTGACATAAGCTTAATGGGTACATTCCCGCACATGCATTTACTTGGAAAAGAATGGGAAGTGTGGGTGGATCATACGGACGGCTCTAGAACAGATTTGATTAGCATTCCTGATTGGGATTTTAATTGGCAAGCGGTCTATTATTTTGATAGACTAATAAAAGCAGAGCAAGGGGCTGTCATCAGAGCAAGAGCAACTTATGACAATTCTTCAAGCAATCCTTCCAATCCTAACAACCCGCCGGAATTTACACTTTGGGGTGAAGGGACTGAAGACGAAATGTATTATATCCCTTTCTTGTATGTTCCCTATCAACAAGGAGATGAAGATATATTATTTACCACATCTACTGATGAAATCATACGAGATGTAAAGAATCAAATATTTCCTATTAGCCCTAATCCCGTTAATGATTATGTAAATGCTAGTTTTAAAATTGAAACCGGTACTACCCTTTCCATTGCAGTTTATGACATAAGTGGAAATATTATTAAGCATATTCGACAAGGGGAATATTTCCATAATGGTATGCATACTGTAAATTTCAAAACAAATGAAATGCCATCTGGAATGTATATTCTAAGCATAAAAGGTAAGGCAATCAATACATCCCAAAAATTTGTAAAGCAATAATGACTGAATGAAGTTTATTTAGAAACTTATAAATATATAAAAGCAGTATCAAATTTTGATACTGCTTTTATATTTAAATCTAATTTGTTTTTTCATTATAACTGGCAATCAAATGTATCATCTGATCATAGGACTTAATCCCTGCACTCACTCCATGTGATTTTAGATACTGATCATAGATCACGTCTCGATACTTTGGCATCCAATCTTTGTATTGATTAATGTGCTTTGATATTTCTGTTAAATCATCTACAAGCATCGGATCTAATTTATCATAGCGTTCAGACCATGTTTCACGATGCAGCCGTTTATAATATCTCGCCAAATATCTCCAATAAGCTAACTCTGCACTATATTTAATCCAATTATTTTCCGATCTCAAACAAGTCAAATAACCAATAAAATTACAAACGCTTTCATCAGTAAATCCATAACCATGTGCCATTTCATGAGCCATGGTAAAAGGATGTTGTTTCTTATACAAACCGCCATCAAGATGTCCTTCAAAAACATGGGGAATATAAATACCGGAAGTCCTAAAGTGCAATAAACTGCCGCCTGGCATTCTTCTTATCCTCACTCTGCCCATAGTAGGCATCCCCCACTCTCGCAGTAATTCTTCTTGATTGTGTCTTAAAATGTTTTCTATATCTTGAGGTTCTGCCTCTCCTACACCAAACTCTAATAGTTTCGTCAGCTTTAAAGTTTGCTTTTCAAACACCATATCAATGTAACTAGAGTCCACTCCAACATGATTTAATTTCAATTGTCCGTAAATTGACGGTTGCGTATAATTGAATCCCCATACAATATAGAATACTACCAAAATCCAGACTAAACAAGCAATCAATGACCTTAACATCCAGAATTTTGATCTTTTACGCTTATAAAAGAAGAAGCCAATAAACGCTGGAACTATTATATATACTGAAGGGAAAGGTAAAAATCCCAATGTATAATCATACACGACCCTTAAAACTTGAAAAATGCCTTTAAAGTAGATGATACTATACAAATTAGGCATCCATTTGAATAAAACATTGAATAAATAGCACAAAATCAATGTTATTAGCCCAACATTTATTCTATTCCACTTCACATTTGTATTTTTGTTCGAACTTTATGGCAGTTATTGCCGTTAAAATCAATGTAACTATTTAAGACACAAAATTAAGACAAACATGGCATTTGAATTTACAGATGATAACTTTCAATCCTCAGCATTAGACTCAGATAAATTAGTAGTAGTTGACTTTTGGGCAGAATGGTGCGGTCCTTGTAGAATGATCACTCCAATTATTGATGATTTATCAAAAGAATACGAAGGAAAAGCAGTGATAGGAAAAGTAAATGTAGATCACCACTCTGGTGTTTCTATGAAATACGGCGTTAGAAGTATTCCTACAATTCTTTTAATTAAGAATGGAGAAGTTGTGGACAAGCACGTAGGTGCTACTACAAAAGCAGTATTAGAGCAAAAAATGGCTGCGCATTTATAATCAAAGAATTATCTTTAGGATATAATCAGAAGCTCTTAATCTACGTTTTGATTAAGAGCTTTTTCAATTTATAAATATGAGTTTTTTTAACAACTTTGATTTAAAGCAACTTGAAAACCTTGAATTGTTAGCCAGTCAAGTCGTTGAAGGTTTTATCATTGGTTTACACAAAAGTCCTTTTCATGGGTTTTCTGTTGAATTTGCAGAGCATAGAATCTACAATCCAGGCGAGTCAACTAAAAATATAGATTGGAAAGTTTATGGCCGAACTGATAAACTATTTACCAAAAAATTTGAAGAAGAAACCAACCTCAGAGCCCAAATAATTATTGATACATCTTCGTCAATGTATTTTCCAAAAGAGCGGCAAGGAAATGAATTGAACAAACTACAATTTAGTGCTTTAGCGGGTGCTTCTTTAATGAACCTTCTTAAAAAACAGCGCGATGCTTTTGGATTGAGCTTATTTGATGAAAAACTAAGCTTCCACACCAAAGCCAAATCAAGCACAACACATTATAGATTATTACTCACGTATCTTGATAAATTAATAAATGACGATGTCATCAATAAAAAGACTTCTGTTGTTGATACGCTTCATCAAATAGCGGAAAGCATTCATAAAAGATCAATGGTTATGATTTTCAGTGACATGTTTGATCGCTCTGAAAACCCAGATGAAATATTTGCTGCACTACAACATTTGAAATATAATAAGCATGAAGTTGTTTTATTTCATGTAACAGATAAAAAGCTCGAAGAAGAGTTTGAGTTTGACAATAGACCTCATGAATTCATAGATATGGAAAGCGGCGAACGCGTAAAACTTCAATCCAATCAGGTGAGAGATTTTTATCAAGAAAAGATTGCAAAGTTTAAGCAAAATCTAAAAATGAAATGTCTACAATACAAAATTGATTTTGTAGAAACAGATATCAGAAGAGGGTTCAAACCTATCTTAGAAGCTTATCTTGTTAAACGAAAGAAAATGAACATTTGATTTGTTTTCGTTTCTTAATTTTATCGAATATTTAAACCAACAATAATAAAATGCCACGTAAGAAAATTTTTATTTCTCAGCTCAGTACTTTACCGCCAAAAGGCACGAATAAAGATAAGATAAAAGAAAAAACTGAACAGATAGCTGAGAAGATTTCTGATTTGACTAGAATCATGAGTGCCAATAAAAAGCACAGCTTATTGGTTGTTTTACAAGGCATGGATTCTAGTGGAAAAGATGGTGTTTCAAGAGAAGTATTCAGCCGAGTTAGTCCAACTATGGTAAGTGCTTACTCTTTTAAAAAGCCCACTGATCAAGAGTTTGCACATGACTTTCTTTGGAGAATCCACAAACATGCACCAGCTAAAGGTGAAATAAAAATCTTTGTGCGTTCACACTATGAAGACATTTTAATTCAAAGAGTTCACAATTGGATTAATGCCAAAACGGTCACAAATAGAATCAATTCCATTAATGCTTTTGAAAACTTATTACAAGATGACAATGGCACAATTGTTATAAAGTTCTTTCTTAATATTTCAAAAAAGAAACAGCTCGAAAAATTGACAGAGCGCATAGAAAACCCTGACAAAAACTTTAAACACAACGATGGAGATTGGGAAGAACGTAAGCACTGGCGTAAATATATGAATGCTTATCAGGACGCAATGAACAGATCTTCCATTCCTTGGATACCCGTGCCAGCAGATGAGAAATGGTATCGGAATTACTATGTAGCCAATGAGGTTTTCAAAAAACTCCTATCTTTGAAAGAGTCTTATCCCGCATTCAAAGAAGCACCAAAGGTAGACTACAAGAATGCCAAGTGACAAAATGCGTGTTGACAAGTGGCTTTGGTCTGTAAGAATATTTAAGTCTAGATCCAAAGCGACGGATGCTTGTAAGAAAGGACATATTAAAATAGGCGAACAAAGACTCAAGCCCGCTTATTTGATAAAAATCGGCGATACATTATCCATAAAAAAAGATGGTTTCAATTTAGACTTCAATGTCAAAAAACTCATACCTAAGCGTGTCTCATTTATTTTAGCTGAACCCTGTTATGATAATATTACCCCACTCGAAGAATTAAATAAATTCAAGGATTGGTTTATCGGAAAAGCTTCTCCAGAGCGAAGAGTGAAAGGACAAGGTAGGCCAACAAAACGCGAGAGAAGAGAGATTGATGCCTTTAAAGATGAAATATTTTTAGATGAATGGTTTGAGCAATCAGAAGACGAGGCAATCAATTGACATCGCCACACTCCCACTCCCAATCAGAAAAACCATGTCCAGTACCGTTTAAACTGTAATGCCACCATTCGCTTGTTATAGCGTTAAATCCATGTGACTCCATTAAGTTTTTCAAATAGATTCTTCTTTCGATAATTTCTTTTGAATGATCTTTATTATTATGGTGTGCCAAAGGTCCAAAATAGTCAAATGCTGTGCCCATATCTAACTCTACACCATTTGTATCAACAAACGTGAGATCAACGGCCAGGCCTCGGTTGTGCATAGATCCTTTTTGAGGAGGCGTGACATAAATCGGATTAGGCACTATTTCCCAAAGTTTCTCTTGTGCGGGTCTGGGACGATAACAATCAAACAATTTAAAATGCCAATTATTTTCTCTTAAAATCTGTTGGTTTATGGCTGCTAATTTTCGAGCTAACTCAGGCCTTAAAAAACATCTTCCACAATTGTAAATAATCTCTTTGGTGAAATTGTTCTTAGTAGCATATCGCATATCTATGAGAAAGCCATCTTCATTTTTTATTTCATTCCATTGGAGCGTATCATAATCAATGGTATTTGAACTTATAAGCAAAGCCTCTTCTATAAGCTCTATAGAATCCCCCGCTTCTACAGATTGTACAGCCACACTGTATTTGGTGATTTCTTCTTTATCTACAGAAAATTTACATGCCATAAATAATACAACACCTACTAAATAAATAAAGGCCACTCGTGGTAGATTCATGACCCTAAGATAATGTTTAAGTTAGATATTAAAAGTTACTCTTCTTCACTCTCAAAAAGTTCAGTAAGTTCTTCTACAATTTCATCTTTAAGATTGCCATCATCATCAAAGTCATCGTCTTCTTCTATAATTTCTTGGGCTTCCGCTTTTGTTATTCGGATTAAATAATAGCGATCTTCAGCTTCAAAAGGCAATGCACTGATTAATTTACCTTGAGATTGAAATAGAATAAGCTTTTTCTCAAAACCATAAGGATAAGCCAATTTGATTTGATTTTGAATATCTAAATCAAGCTTATCATAGTCTTTAATTACTCTTGGTTTTGACATGCTACTCTTCTTCTAGATAATTATAAATATCCCTTTTAGGCGTTTTCTTGTACGGTAGCATTTTTTTTCGCTCTTTGTTGACAGATTTTTTTATTATTTTCTTTGACCTATCTCTTTTTGAATTTTCGGATTTTTTATCGTCATCTAGATTTTTAGCATGATTCATTTTATAAAATTTTACCAACCTAATAAATAAGCAAATATTAAAGGAGCTACTATTGTAGCATCAGATTCAATTATAAATTTGGGAGTATCCGGATTAAGTTTACCCCAAGTAATTTTTTCATTTGGGACAGCTCCAGAATAAGAGCCATAACTGGTTGTAGAATCACTGATCTGGCAAAAATAAGACCACATAGGTATATTACCTCGCTCCAAATCTTGATGCAACATAGGCACCACACAAATCGGAAAATCTCCAGCGATACCCCCTCCTATTTGAAAAAAGCCAATACCTAAGTTAGATGCGTTTTCCTCATACCACTCAGCTAAAAACATCATGTATTCTATCCCTGACTTCATCGTTCTCGGCGATAGGTCTTTGGTGATACAATAAGATGCAAAAAAATTGCCACAGGTAGAGTCTTCCCAACCTGGTACTATAATAGGAATATTCTTTTCAGCTGCAGCTAAAAGCCAACTGTCTTTCGGATCAATCTGATATTTATCACTTAGTTCTCCACTCAAGAGTATTTTATAGAAATATTCATGCGGCAGATAGCTTTCATTCTTGTCATCTGCTGACTTCCAAGCTTTATACAAATGCTTTTCAATAGCCCGCATCGCCTCTGCTTCAGGTATGCAGGTATCTGTCACTCTATTAAAGTGCTGGTCCAAAAGATCTTTTTCATCCTGAGGTGATAAGTCTCTATAATTTGGGATACGTTTATAATGTTTGTGCGCAACCAGATTAAAAACGTCTTCTTCTAAATTCGCTCCTGTACATGTTATAATATGGACTTTGTCTTGCCGAATCATTTCTGCGAGGGACTTGCCTAATTCCGCAGTGCTCATGGCGCCTGCCAAAGTAATCATTATTTTATGCCCTTGTTTCAATTGATCTTCATACGCTTTTGCGGCATCTACCAATGCTGCTGCATTAAAGTGTTTATAGTGATTTAAAATAAATTGTGAAACAGGTCCTTTCATTTTAAAAATTTATAAGAAAGCATTTTATAATATAATTTTGCTGCTAAAAATTGTGGTGCTTTTAACTTTTCGATTGGTGCGAGTTCTACAATATCAAATCCAACTACATTGCGCTCTTTAAAAACTTGCTCAAGATAATTCACTACAGTATACCACCCTAGACCTCCCGGTTCTGGTGTACCCGTCGCTGGCATGATAGCAGGGTCGAAAGCATCCAAGTCAAAAGTGATATAAACCTTGTCTGTTAGTAAATCAAGAGAAGCTTGCTTCCATTTCTCAGATGCTCTCATATCATCCGCAAAAAATACTTTACTGAAATCCATGTTTTCCTTTTCAGAAACATCCATACTTCTGATACCCAACTGAACCAAATTACAATTTTGACTGGCATCATAGACCGCACAAGCATGATTGAATTTACTCCCTTCATATTCTGGTCTTAAGTCTGCATGTGCATCTATTTGAAGTACAGTTAAGTTATCAAAGTGTTCGTAAAATGCCTTGATGATACCGATACTAATCGAATGTTCACCTCCAAAGAAAGTAAGAAATTTATTGGTCTTCAATAAAGCTTGGGTATTGTGATAAGTACTCTTAAACATTTCCTCTGGCGACTCATAACCCTTGAGTTCTTCTAAGATATGGATCCCCTCTTTGTAGACCTCAGTGTTTGTCTCGATGTCATACAATTCCATATTCTCAGCTGCATCCATAAATGCATCAAAACCTTTATGCGCACCTTTTCCCCAGGTACTTGTTCCATCATAAGGTATGGATTGCAATAAAATTTTTGAAAATTCAAATTGAGCGTATTTCTCTAGAATGCCAGCAAATCTTTGCAATTTCATAAGGCTAAGTATCTAAATTATATCCGAGAATCGCTAACATTTCTTCTACTGTTTGCTCATTGCGATATACACTATCTACATAATTACCTTTATCATCTCTGTCAACAATAATCATTTTTGGGGAAGGTATTAGACAATGTTTGATTCCACCGTAACCACTTATAGAATCTTGATAAGCACCGGTATGGAAAAAACCGATGTAAAGTGGTTCTCTATCATCAGAATTATAATTAGGTAAAAATAGTTGTTGATTCATATCTTCAGAATTATAATAATCTGAATGATCGCAACTTATACCACCTATGCTAACTCTAGAATATTCATTGTCCCATTTATTGATTGGCAATAAGATGAATTTTTCAAATATGGACCAAGCATCGGGTATGGTATTCATTAAGCTATTGTCTACCAAGTACCACTTTTCCGCATCATTTTGCTGCTTTTGCTCAAGTACAGAAAATATTATTGCACCAGATTCCCCAACAGTATATTTACCAAATTCTGTAAAAATATCTGGTTCTTCAATTTCTGCCTCAACACAAGCCGTCTTTATGTTTGTGACAATTTCGTTGATAATATACTCATAGTCATATTCGAAACCAAGATTATTTCTTATAGGAAATCCACCTCCTAAATTAATAGCTTTAATACTTGGAGCAGCTTTTTTCATTTCAACAAAGAGCTTTAATGCTTTTTGAAATTCACCCCAATAATACATATTGTCATTAATACCTGAATCCACAAAAAAGTGAATCATTTTCAATGACAACTTATCATCATCTGCAATCTGATCATTATAAAAGTCTAAAATTTCTGAAGGTCTAATACCTAATCTAGAAGTATAATATGAAGATTGTGGTTCTTCATCAATCGCCATTCTAATGCCAATTTTCAATACCCCGTTAAAGTTTGATGATACTTCTTTTACACGGGCTACTTCAGATTTAGAATCTAGAACAAGAATTGAATTTATAAATCCTTCGCTGTTTAACTTAATTATTTTTTCTAAATAGTCCTTTGTTTTATAACCGTTATGAACGATTATGGAATCCTTCTTTAACTCACCATCTTTATACAATTCGAAAATTAAATCAATATCAAAAGAAGATGAAGTTTCTAGATGAACACCTTCTCTTAGAGCTGCTTTGACAACATGCGAAAAATGGCAACATTTTGTGCAATAACAGTAATTGTAGGATCCTTTGTATTTATTCTTTCTTATACTTCTGTTAAATAAATTTCTCGCTTTCTTTATTTGATCACCTATACGTGGCAGGTATAATAGTTTAAAAGGAGAACCATATTTTTCAATCAAATACTTTATAGACAATCCATGAAAGGTGAGGTAACCATCTTTCAAATCAAAACCCTCTTGTGGGAAGTAGTAGCTTTGATCGATAAGGTCGAAATAGGTATTCTTCATTATCGTCAGCCAAATACGCGCAAAATAACAAAATACAGTTCAGAGTAAATCATAAGTAAATTAAGATCAAATTTTTAAGATATACAACAAGAAAGTTTAAATTTTTTAGAAAAAAAATAATGAAGCAGTTTTAAAATCTCCAGCCTTGAGAATAACCAAGCAAGAAAGGAGAATCATAAATTGAAAACCAAAAAGGGTTTTAATCAAAGTGAGATGACACCACAAGATCTTTGCTCCCTTTCGTGTATGTATAAAAGCCTTCACCAGTTTTACGTCCAAACTTTTGGGCTGTCACCATATTTACCAATAATGGACAAGGTGCGTACTTTGGATTTCCAAAACCATCTTTTAAAACATTGAGTATAGCTAAACAAACATCTAAACCTATGAAATCAGCCAATTGTAAAGGGCCCATCGGGTGAGCCATTCCTAACTTCATAACGGTATCAATTTCATGGACACCGGCGACTCCTTCATAAAGAGAATAGATAGCCTCATTTATCATAGGCATCAAAATTCTATTGGCAATAAAGCCAGGATAATCGTTAACTTCTACGGGTATTTTTGAAAGTCCTTTAGACACTTCCATAATTTCATTAGTTACCGCATCTGTTGTTTGGTATCCTCTAATGACTTCTACTAATTTCATTACTGGCACAGGATTCATAAAATGCATCCCAATGACATTTTGGGGCTTGGATGTCACGCTTGCAATTTTCGTAATAGAAATTGAAGAAGTATTAGAAGCTAAAATACAGTCATCATTTGTATATTCATCCAATTGCTTAAAAATCTTAAGCTTTAGATCTATATTCTCAGAGGCTGCTTCTATCACTAGAAAAGCATCTCCAACAGCTTCTTGCATAGATGTAGATGTCTCTATATTATCAATGGCTTGCTCTTTCGCTTCCTCATCAATCTTTTCTTTAGCAACCATGCGCCATAAGTTCTTGTCAATCGTTTCTATGGCCTGCTCTAATCGATCTTCTGATATGTCCACTAGAGTTACTTTGTACCCATTCATCGCAAAAACATGCGCTATACCATTGCCCATTGTACCCGCACCTACTATTGCTACCTTTTTCATTGTCAAATTTTCCATGAAATTATTAAAACTTTTCTTTTCTATGGAGTGAATCCTTATCAATGTATCCCGCTACTATTAATATTACACAATTTTTTAATATATTCACTTGCTTAAAACATCCGTAATTCATAGCATTTAATGAAATTGATTGTTGAAAGTGGCGCCTCTAAGTCCAATTGGATCACTATTATGGATCAAACGATTCTAGATAGACAAAAACATGCAGGAATCAACCTCACTTCAAATCCCTACTCTATCGAAGTCCTCAATACTGTTGATTTTATAAACAATAAAGATATTAAGGAAATATATTTTTATGGAGCGGGTCTATCTGCATTGAGTGCAAAAAAAAGACTTTCAGAAAAATTGGCTGGTATGTTTGAAAATGCTTCTGTAGAAATACAGACAGATATTTTAGCAGCAGCTAGAGCGGTTTCACATAAATCTGAATCGATCGTCTCCATATTAGGAACAGGAATGAATTGTGTTGTATTTAACGGCGCTGAAATTGTTCATCAATCGAGATCATTAGGTTATCTAATCTCTGATGATGGATCTGGTTTCAATATTGGGAGATTAATCATTAAAGCGTATTTTCAAAAAACAATGCCTGAGAAAGATAGCTTAGAATTTGAGAAACAGTACAATATCCATGAGCGCGATCTCATTGTTGATATTTACAAATCTTCAAAACCCAACTATTTGATAGCCCAAATTTCTAAATTCTTAAATCATTCATCTCGCGTATTTAGAACAAGCATATTGGAGGAAAATTTTGATGCTTTTTTTAAAAATCAAATCCTCCCTCTAAATAAGTATAATAATTTTAAGCTTACTTTTGTTGGAAGTATTGCCGAAACTTTTCAGAATGAATTGCTGCTAATAGCAAAGAAATACGGCAGAGGAATCAATAAAATAATCAAAGATCCCATTGAGGGATTGATAGAATATCACAAACAAAATTAAATGACAAAAGAAATAAAGCGGATAGCAGTTTTAACCTCTGGAGGAGATGCCCCAGGCATGAATGCCGCAATTAGAGCAGTAGTACGAACTGCTATTTATCATGATTTATATATTTATGGCGTCAATCGCGGATATGATGGACTGATAAGTGGAGATATTAATCAATTGTCAAAGAGTGACGTTGCTAATATCATCCATAGAGGTGGCACTATTTTAAGGACGGCAAGAAGCGAAGAGTTTAGAACAGAAGAAGGCAGGAGAATTGCATTTCAGAGTTTGAAAGCTTTTGATATTGATGGCTTGGTTGTCATTGGCGGTAATGGTACATATACCGGTGCGATGCATTTGGCAGCGGAGCATGATATTAATGTAGTGGGCATTCCGGGAACTATTGATAACGATATTTTTGGTACAGATCATACTATCGGATTTGACACTGCCATCAATACTGCAGTAGAAGCTGTTGACAAAATTCGAGATACTGCGGATTCGCATACAAGAGTTTTTTTCATAGAAGTTATGGGAAGACACAGCGGTTATATTGCTTTGCATACAGGTATAGGCAGTGGAGCTAGTGCTGTGTTTTTGCCAGAAACTGAAAATACCGTTGATGAATTTATAAATTACTTAAAAAAAGCCAACAGAAGAAATAAATTATTTAATCTTGTCATTGTGGCTGAAGGCAACAAAAATGGCGGCGCAACTGAGTTGGTTAAACAAGTGAAAGAAAAACTTGAAACAGTAGACGCCAAAGCCACAATCATTGGACATTTGCAAAGAGGGGGTTCTCCTACAGCAAGCGACAGAGTTTTAGCTTCCGAACTGGGATACCGATCAGTAGAATCTCTTATCGCCGGCCACTCAAATGTAGCGATCGGAATAGAGAGTGGAAAAGTTATTTACACTTCATTTAAGGACGCTATATCTATGAGAAAGGATCCAAGTTTAGAAATGACTAAAATGGCAGAAATATTATCATTATGATTGTTGTTATTTATTCTTCATTCCCCAATAAAGAAGCGGCACTGCATGTCGGCAAGTACTTATTGAACAATCAATTGATTGCTTGTTCGAATATCTCACCGATTACAAGTCAATATATCTGGAAAGGTAAATTTCACGAAGAGACAGAGTATGCCGCTTACTTTAAAACTACGATTACTAAAAAAGGCGAAGCTATAAAGTGTATTAAAAAAATGCATCCCTATGAGATTCCTATTATAACATCAGAACAACTTGTCGTCAACAATGCTTATAAAAGCTGGATGGACAGAGTATTATCTTAAAACAATAAGATGAAACCATTTAAATTTTGCATTTACTTTTTCATTTTAATAATAATTTGCGGTTGTAAAGAATCGAAACAAACTTTACAAGAAACCATAGTTAGTTCTGGGCCAAAAATTAAGCTTGAGCAAGTTGTACGACTCAGTAAAAGTCCAAAATCCAACCCGCCTCTTCTTATTCTTTTACATGGCCGAGGTTCTAATGAGAATGACTTATTCAATCCGCTTGAGTCTTATATTGATTCAAGTTTTGTGATCGTAAGTTTGAGAGCTCCCATTACTTTAAGGCAAGATTCATATTCTTGGTACCCTATCAAATTTACAGACAAAGGTTTAGTAATTGATAAATCTGATGAAGCCAAAGCTGTGACTCTTGTCTACGAAACTATCAAAGAATTAATAAAAACTTATAAAGTAGACAAAGAACAAGTTTATCTCATGGGCTTTAGTCAGGGTGCCATTTTAAGCAGTGCTATAATAATGAAACATCCCGAATTAATTTCTGGAGCAGTTATCTTAAGTGGCGGAATTCCAAAATCTGTTAAGACCCCAATCGACCAACCAAAATTATACAGCAAGGCTAAAATTTTTATGAGTCATGGTAAAAAAGATGATGTGCTATCTATAGATGATGCCCGCATATTGAATGTTACCATGAAAAATTGGGGTATAGAAAATCTCACTTACGTTGAACACGATGGCGGACATACGTTAGATAACGAACATTTAAATCTTTTGCTTCACTGGCTTTCAAGCAATATAAATAATGGTTAAAAATAAATTCCTTATAGTAGAAGGAGGTGGTTTTAAAACTGGTTTTGTTTCTGGTGTTTTAGATAGTTTTATTATAAACCAATTCAATCCATTTGACGGTTATATAGGTGTCTCTGGAGGTTCTGTTGCGCTTTCTTATTATTTGAGTCAGCAATATCGCTTTTGCTTGAAAGCAATGTTGATTCTTGCAAAAGATAAAAATTTCACGAAGTATAAAAGGACATTAGGAGAAGAAGGATATATGGATATTGATTTTTTGGCCCAAGTTGCAAACAAGAAAGTAAAGTTCGATATTCCCAAAGCTATAAAATTTGCTCAATCTAAATCTTTACACTTTGTAGCTACCAATCGAGAATCGGGAAAAGCCGAATACCTTGATCCTTGCATTTTGGATTGGATTGACGTTGTCATAGCCTCTTGTACCCTTCCATTTGTTACTAAAGGAAAACATAAAATTAATAATGCATCATATCTTGATGGTGGCTGGGGCGACGGTCTACCCGTTCGATGGGCCTATGAAAATGGCGCACGAGATATAGTTATCATTCGGACAAAACCCATTGACATTTCCATTAAGCAAAGCTGGTCAGACTATTTCGGTAGCATTTATTTTAGTTCGAACCCAAGTCTTAAAAGCGTCTTTGAATCTGCTTATGTGCAGTACAATGAATCCATAAAATTCATCAATAATCCACCCTCTGATCTTAAGATTAAGCAGATCTCTCCAAGAAAACATTTGAAGAGCGGCACTTACACATATTCCAAGAAAACAATAATGAATGACTATAGGTATGGTATTGATTTGGGTCTTCAACATATAGACGAAAATTCGGCTTAAGCCAAAATCAAAATATCTTTTAACCTTCCTGAGTCATAACTCCTTGATAAAACTATTATATTGAGATTGAAACAATCTATAAGTAATTTCAATGTCTTCAATTCATTTTTACCGCATTTTTTGCTCTATAAGTTTCATCTTATTGATGATCTTACCAAAATCTGTGTATTCAAGTGAGGAATTGGATTTTACAAAATCATTTACAAAGGCCTTAAAGTCAGCAAAAAAAGAAGATAAATTTATTTTTGCCTATATATACACCGATTGGTCGGTGCCATCACAAAGAATGATGGAATCAACTTTTGTTGACTCTTCTGTTGTACATGAATTAACCAGCGATTATATCAACCTCAAAATTAATGTAGCCAGAAATACCTCTTTTGCAAAAGAGTTTGAAATTCATGTTTACCCGACCATAATGGTCATTGACAAGTGGGGAAATGCTTTGGTCAGAGATACGGGCTACAAAACCCCCAAGCAATTGCTTAGAACAATTCATAAGACAAGATCAAAAAGTCGATATCTTTTGGAAAGTATAGACAGTCTGCTTATCGGACTTAATGCAGACAATATTCTCCAAACTATAGACTCCGTAAAATATTATCGTGATGAATTTACAGCCAAAAATTTAGCAAAAAAATATCTTGATCGGAACAAAGGAAATTGGGGTGAAAAGGCTTCCATGATTTTACTGAATGAGTATCTTACTTTAGATAAAAAATATCTCAAATTTGTTTCTCGAAACAACAAGGTATTTTTTGCCAATTTCGACAGCCTAAGATTGAAAGAAAATATCGCATTTCAAGTCTTCCTTAATTCTTTAAAGAAAGATGTGCGTGGACGACCTGTATTCGAATTTAAACCTCTCAAGCGGTGGTTTAGAAAATATAAGATAAAGGATCTGGATAAAATGGAAGATTTTATAAAGATTAAATATCGTTTGTGGGGTCGCGGCCCAAGTGTAAGGTCCTCTATTGAATTGATTAATAATTATCCAGAAACGCCTTCACAAAATGTGTTATACTCTTCTGTTATAAAAATACTCTTGACCAATCCACGGCGAAACATGGATTATGATGAGCTGGTAGAATCCTTGGAAGATTCATTAGTTGAGGGTGAATATTGGCGTTATGATGTTTTGTCTTTGTTATACTTTAAAATGGGCGATGACAAAAAAGCCAATGAAGCTATACAAACAGCTCGAGATATTTCAGAAATCATGGGGATTGAATATGAACCGACGCTGAACTTTATTAAAGATAAGATAGATAGGTGATAGATTACATATCCTTTCTCTCCATTTGAAGCATTGATGATTGAGGTACTTTTTCTCATTTATCAAACGCATGCAAATAGATCTCATAATAGGAAGCATCCAATTCACTGATGATTATGGCGAAATCATCTGAAGGACTGATACTTGAAATTTTACTTTTAAAATAATCAGAAAGAAGGATTTCTCGCACCACTACATACGATTTCAATTTAAATAACTCAGCTATCAACAATGTAAATTCGTCTTCACCAAGTTCCATCAATTCTGTATCATCTGAAAAATCCATAAAACCCTGTTCCCAAAAGAAACCCCAAAAAGATGTCAAGTCAATTGGATTGCCCATTAATATATCTTTAGATTCAATATCTACAAAACGCACAATGGCATTAAATGAATTGGCTTCATAATTATGTGCAAATTCAATAGAATTAATTACAGCATCGTTATCTTTCCTCTTAATTAAATTGAGAAAAAAAGAGGACAACTGGGATTTAAGTTCATCCATCAAAGCAGTGTTAGAATATTTTTCAAGAAGTCCTGGTAGTAGCCGATAAAATCCCATTACATTTTTAGGCACATCTTGATCATAAGTTTCTTTGTAGATTGACTTAAAAGTAGTGAGATCTGCCAGATCAAGAATTTGATTTATACATTGAATTCGTTTTTCTAATGAGCTCATAATCGATTATTAAGTTTTAATATAAACCTTTTATTAGATTTTAATGACTTGTGTCTCTTAGTGAAACACGAACATTGGTCCTTTTAAAAAAAACGAGATCTGGATCTTTTTTTTTAAACAATGCCATTCTTAGTCTACCTGAGATATGCACTCCATGAGATTTAGTAAATCCTCGCTTATAAAATAAATCACAATCATATAAAAAGATTTCAATTTTATGGATCTCGCCGTTAGTTCATATAGATTTTGTTCATGCACTATCCACTGCTAATATTCATCATACAAAGAAGTCTTACCATTTTCTAATTTATTGTTAATACTCGGATAGATTATATCAGAGTTTAAATAATTAGTATTTATAGAATCATCATTTAGAAAAAACAAAGCAAATAATTCCTTAGGCTTACCCCGACTAACATAATTGACCTTAAATAAATTTATATCGTCGAGTTTAAACTCCGTAATTTAACTCCCCGCATTCGAGAGGACGCGAGGATGAAAATTTTATTTGACTCCGATGCAAAGCCATCGGAGAATTCTTATGATTAAACTATGTACGGTTTCTTAAAAAAAACAAGCTCTTGGTTAAATTCCATTAATGCTTCTTTAATTCGTTCAGAATAATAAACACCAACAATATTTCCAATGGCTCTCATGCTAAATATATCAATACCATACATTCTTTTATTCAGCTTTACTTTTTTATATGATAAATTTACAATTGAATGCACTTTACTTAATTCAAGAAAACTTTCAATCGAATCAACTATGTATTTATTCTTCTTTACTTCCTTATTTTTTTCAATTTTATCATTGAAAAAAATATTTGAATTTTCATAATCTATATCCACACAAGCATCATTTACAAAATACAGTACGTACAAAACATCTTTGAACCCTCTACAATTGGTTTGGACTTGAAAAATCTTATAATCGTCAATTTTAAAATTTTTGAAAAAATCTAAATATTCTTTACTAACTATTAACACCCTACTTAATCCTAATAATCCATCACCTATTGTTGGTTTCTTCGACCTTCTATTTAATATCATTTTTTCAAATGGATTATCCGTTAGTGATGATTTTCTAACATTCAAGCGATCCATTTGATCAAGGCGATCTATTTTGTCAAACATCCAATTTCTTTCATCCGTTGAGTAGTCAGAATGGTTGTAACTTCCAATATCTAATTCAGCTCTATTTGTATAATACATGTCAATTTATCTTAATACAAAATCAGGTAAATTTTTAAAATATTCATTTAAACTTAAATAATTATTGTTCGCTTTGTCAGTCTTTAGGATAATATAACAAACATTGGAAGTATAATATCGCAGCTAAAAAACTGGTCCCAGGAAGAACTCGCTCAACAAATTGACGCTTCCAGAATCAAGATAGGTAAAAACGAATGAGGAGACAATGCGTAAGCATCCGAGCAACTACACGTCAAGCTCCAGGCAATAATTGATCAAGATTTTGAATGCTGTGATTTGGTAATT
>ENA-ORXM01002253-ORXM01002253.1-marine-metagenome-genome-assembly--contig:-NODE-2253-length-23262-cov-4.899159_pt1 | contig 23262 bp, 20 predicted proteins | sample MGYA00237867_ERZ511480 | MGnify/ENA primary metagenome ERZ511480 (study PRJEB26309, sample SAMN06266103) | marine metagenome | isolation source: Algal blade | place: United Kingdom:Sidmouth, United...
AAGGACGTGCGTCTTTACAATCAATTCGTGAAGGAAGCCGGTACCTCCAACCTAATGGGCGAACGTGTAGCAGAGGTGTGGAACTTGGTCGAGGAAGAGCTTCCTCCGCAGTCGGACTTCACGCGCGTGTTTGAGGTCTTGGAAAAGAGGGCTAAAACATGAGTTTCGAACGACCCTATGAAGGTTTAAAAGTTGTAGATGTAAGTCAAGGTCTGGCGGGCCCGTACTGCGGGATGCTGATGGCACAACAGGGCGCAGATGTTGTCAAGGTAGAGCCTGCAAACGGAGACTGGGCTCGTTTGATTGGAGAAGTGGCGGGCGATCACTCTGCTTATTCTATTGTTGCCAATATGGGTAAGCGCGCGATCGGCCTCAACTTAAAGTCAGCAGAGGCAAAAGGTATTGTTGATAAGCTAATTGCCGATGCAGATATTTTTATCGAAGGCTACCGGCCAGGTGTAGCTGAGCGTTTGGGCCTTGGTTATGAGCGATTGAAAGCTGCTAACCCAGGCTTGATTTATGTGTCAATATCAGGGTATGGCAACTCAGGACCCATGCGAGACCGTCCCGCAATGGACCCGATGCTACAAGCCTTTTCGGGTTTTGTTTCGGAAAATACGGGGCTTGATGGCATAGCACACCACACACCGGTTAGTTATTTTGATATGTCAACGGGGCTTTATGCGTCACAGGCTTTGGCAGGCGCTCTTTATGCGCGACGCGACCACAAAAAGGGCCGATTGATAGAAGTAAGCCTTATGGAAGGGGCGGCTGCAATACAAGCTGTGCGCCTATTGTCGGGTTATCGGTCAGGGCCCCGCAAGGCTTCTACCGCACCGGGTGGTACCTACAAAACTAAGGACGGCTATATCCAGATCAACATCGTTCGAGATCCGGAATTTGCGAAGTTCTGCGACATCCTTAAGCTCGATGATCTGTGGGCGCAAACTAAATTCCACACAATCGCAGGACGACTCAAAGAGATCGATTATCTGAATCAGTATGTGCGCGAGATCGCTGCGCAGTGGAACGCCCAAGAGCTATCAGACCTGCTTAGTGGTGTGGGCTTGCAAAACGAAGCTGTGCAATCTTATCGAGAATTCATCGCGCATCCGCAAGCCAAAGAGTTAGATGTATTTGCTTGGCTAGAACAGGCGGGAAGCGATGAGCCATGGCCTGTTCCTAATATTCCTGGTCTGCCCAATTTCACCGTCGGAGAAGTGTTGGCGCAATCGCCAAAAATGGGGCAACACACTCAGGATGTTTTGACTGAGCTGGGTTTAGATCAGCTTGAAATTGACCGGCTTTATGCCGAACAAATAGTAACCTGAAGGAATACGAAGATGAACGAAGAGCTATTTAAGATCGGGCTAGAGAACCGGAAAAAAGTCGTTGGTGCTGAGTATGTTGAAAAGAACCTTGCGGCTGCTGATGATTTTTCACTGCCATTCCAGGAGAACATGACGGCGTGGTGTTGGGGTTTTGGTTGGGGTGATGAGGCGATAGATCATAAGACGCGTTCTATGATGAATCTGACGATGTTAGCCGCTCTTGGCAAAATGCACGAATGGGAGATCCATTGCCAAGGCGCGATAAAAAATGGGGTGACGAAAGAAGAGATTCGAGCCACGCTTCACATCATTGGAATCTACTGTGGTGTGCCGCAAGCGCTTGAATGCTTCCGTCACGCGCGCAAGGTCCTTGAAGAAAACGATATGTTGTAAGTGCAATGATAACCTTAAATAGACACTACATAGACGGGGAATGGGTTCCGTCGGAAGGGGGCAGCCCTTTTCCGATACTCAACCCCGCAACCGAAGAACAAATAGGTACGGTGACACTTGGCACGCACGCCGATGTCAACCGAGCAGTTGCAGCGGCTTCTGCGTCCTTCCACAGATTTTCATTTACGCCAAAGGCGGAGCGTCTTGTCTTGCTGCGCAAGTTGCAAAGCATAATCGAAAGACGACAAGACGAACTGGGTGATGCGATCAGTACTGAAATGGGCGCGCCAATTACCCTAGCTAGAACAGCGCAGGCAGGCTGCGGTCATCGACATGCCGGCGCGTTTGTAGGTGCATTGCAAGCTTTGCAGGAACAAGAACTATTATCCAACGGCGATATGATCTACCGTGAACCTATCGGTGTGTGCGGTTTGATCACACCGTGGAATTGGCCCATTAATCAGATAGCTCAAAAGGTTCTGCCAGCTCTAGCCGTCGGTGCGAGCTGCGTGCTGAAACCGTCAGAGCACACGCCGCTATCAGCCGCGCTGTTTGCCGAGTTTGTCCACGAGGCGGGTTACCCAGCAGGGGTGTTTAATCTTGTATTCGGTGATGGTCAAAATGTGGGCAGTGCGCTGTCACGACATCCTGATGTTGCGATGATGTCTTTTACCGGATCCACGCGTGCCGGAGCCTTGGTATCAAAAGACAGTGCTGATACTGTCAAGCGGGTCATGTTAGAGCTGGGTGGGAAGTCTCCAAACCTGGTCTTCGCAGATGCAGATCTTGAAACAGTCGTACCGGCTTCGGTCAAACGTTGCTTCCTCAATACGGGACAAGGTTGCAATGCTCCGACTCGACTGTTGGTTGAACGCAGCGTTTATGATCAAGTTGTCGAAATGGCGGCTGAGACAGCCAAGGCTCAAGCGGTTGATGATCCCGCTAAAGAAGGTCCTCATATAGGGCCTCTATTTGACAAAATTCAATTTGAACGAGTGCAAGCGATGATCCAAACCGGCATCGATGAGGGTGCTCGGCTTGTCGCCGGAGGGCTTGGTCGCCCTGATGGATTGGAGCGCGGCTGGTTTGTAAAGCCGACAGTCTTTGCGGATGTTAACAACGATATGGTGATTGCCAGTGAAGAGATCTTCGGTCCGGTACTGTGCATCATCCCCTTTGAGGACGAGGCGGAAGGGCTGCGTATTGCCAATGAGACCGAATACGGGCTCGCTGCTTATGTTCAAACAGGCAGCGCGCAACGTGCTCGCCGTGTTGTCGCCGCGCTGCGGGCAGGCAATGTTGCGGTAAACGGGCAAGGCACCGTCTACGGCGCGCCGTTTGGAGGTTATAAGCAGTCGGGAAATGGTCGAGAAGGGGGGGCGTTTGGATTGCACGAATACCTTGAGATCAAAACCTCTCCGTCGCTGGAGGCTATGCAGGAGGCGGGAAAATTCCCGTTGGCGTAAATCATGAGCCTGAATGCCTACATCTATGATGGGATTCGCAGTCCCTTTGCTCGCCACGTTGGTTCACTTGCGGGGGTCAGACCTGATGATCTAATGGCGGACGTCATTCGTGCGCTCATGGCGCGCAGTGAGCTTCCGTGGAATCGCGTGGAAGACGTGCTTATCGGCAACGTCTGTCAATCTGGTGAAGACAGCCGCAATATTGCTCGGTTCTCTTCACTCATGGCTGGGCTGCCTGAAACTGTCGGCGCGCAGACGGTTAACCGGCTGTGTGGGTCGTCTATGTCGGCTGCATTAGATGCTGCTCGCATGGTCACCGTAGGGGATGGTGATCTTTTTGTCGCGGGTGGAGTTGAAAGCATGACCCGTGCACCGTTTGTATTGGCTAAATCTCCAACAGCTTTTGCTCGTGGCTCAGAAATTCACGATTCGACCGCTGGGAAACCTTTTTTAAATAAGAAGTTCAGCGCTAAGTTCGGAACTGACACAATGCCGGAAACAGCTGAAAACATCGCTGAGGAGTTTGGCATTAGCCGTGATGCTTGCGATGTATTTGCTATGACAAGTCAGGCGAGATACGAGGCCGCGCGAATCGGCGGTTTTTTTGCCGATGAAATCACAGCTATTGAGTTTAAAACCCGTAAAGACACTTTAAAAGTAGAAGCTGATGAACACCCGCGCGCGGGAACCAGTGCAGAGAAAATGGCCAAACTAGCTGCACTTTTTGACGGTGGTGTTGTAACTGCCGCCAACGCATCAGGTATCAACGATGGTGCGGCCGCGCTTGTTATTGGTCGTGCTGGAATGGGTGTACCGCGGGCACGCATTTTAGCGGGAGCTGTCTCTGGTGTTGCACCACGCGTCATGGGAATCGGGCCTGTGTACGCAATCCCCAAAGCCCTGGAAAGGGCTGGCCTAAGCTTAAACGATATGGACGTTATCGAAATCAACGAGGCATTCTCTGCGCAGGTACTGGGATGTTGCAAAGGGCTTGATATCGCACCAGATGACACACGATTAAACCCAAATGGTGGAGCGATTGCTGTTGGACACCCTCTAGGGGCTTCTGGTGCGCGCCTGATTCTCACGGCTATGCGGCAACTGGAATGTTCCGGTGGACGTTTTGCTTGTCTGTCGATGTGTATTGGTTTTGGGCAGGGTATCGCGATGATCATTGGAAGAGTAGATGCAGAATGAATGATATTGTTCAAATAGAACGCGTAGACGAAATCGGTCTTATCTGCCTGAATAAGCCGCCTGTCAACGCGCTTGGTGTTGCTTTGCGCACGGCAACTTTTGAGGCTCTAAAGACGCTATTGTCAGACATCAATATCAAAGCCATCGTTCTTTATGGCGAAGGGAGATTTTTTTCCGCCGGAGCTGACATCAAGGATTTTTCACGAGCGGCTGAGATACCGACGTTACCTGATCTTTTAAATGCTCTGAATGACAGCCCCAAGCCTGTTGTCGCTGCTATGCATGGTGTAGCGTTTGGTGGCGCGCTTGAACTAGCCATGGCCGCTCATCTGCGGGTTGCAGTAGCCGGCCTTAAGATTGCCTTGCCCGAAGTAAAGTTAGGGCTATTACCAGGAGCCGGGGGGACGCAACGCCTCACTCGGTTAACGGGAATCGCAGCGGCAATTGACATCATCTGTACTGGCCGCAATGTTGCTGATAATGAAGCCTTAGAACTTGGCATCCTCGCTCGAGTGGGCAGCGGAACAGCACGTGATCTTGGCATTGTGGCGGCACGGGAGGTGTTGAACGGCGGTCTCACGGCAACACCTACCGATACCTTGACTGTAGTTCCTGATCCCACCAGCTTAGAAAGCTCGAGAAAGCGATTTGTAGGAAAACTAAACGCGCCAATGAAAGCTCTTGATGCGATAGAAGCTGCAAGCTTAGCGATAACACAGGGTATGGCTCGAGAGCGCGCGCTTTTTATGGAGTTGATGCAGGGTGAAGAACGCGCGGGACTTGTTCACGCATTTTTTGCAGAGCGTGCCACAACAAAAATTCCGGAGTCCAGCGCCGAGGTTCGAGATATAACAAGCATCGCTGTTGTGGGCGGAGGCACCATGGGAGTGGGTATTGCAACCTCTGCGCTGCTTGCAAACCTGCCGGTGACACTAATTGAATCGGCCGAAGATCGTGTTGCGAACGCGCGTGCTGCTGTTGAAAAAAACCTCTCCGGAGCATTGGCACGAGGCAAGTTGACCGAAAAATCGCACCAAGAAGCACTTAAAAACCTGACAACTAGCGCAGATATTAAGACGCTTAGTAATGTTGATCTAGTTATCGAAGCAATCTTCGAAGACATGCAAGCTAAAATATCATTGTTCGCCGAACTCGATATAATATGCAAGCCAGGTGCTATTCTCGCGAGCAATACATCCTATTTAGATGTGAATGTGATTGCCTCGGCTACATCGCGTGCCAGCGATGTCATCGGCCTACATTTCTTTTCTCCAGCTCATATCATGCGATTACTTGAAGTGGTAGTCGCCGACGAAACCGCCGACGAAGTTGTCGCAACTGCATTCGCCTTGGCCAAGACGCTGCGCAAAATACCTGTTCGTGCAAATGTCTGTGATGGCTTTATTGGTAACCGAATTCTGACGAAGTATCGGAAACTCTGTGAGTATCTAGTGCTCGATGGTGCGGACTTTGATCAGCTTGATCGTGCACTTGAGACATTCGGGTTTGCACTGGGACCGTTTGCGATTGGTGACTTAGCAGGTCTAGATATCGCCAAAGCAACTCGAGATCGCAAAGCAGCGAGTCGTCCCGCGAGTGAGCGTTACTCCAGCGTAGCTGATCTAATATGTGATCAAGGCTGGTACGGGAGAAAAACTGAACGCGGTTATTATCTCTACGAAAATGGAAAGAAAAAGGCCGCTAATCCAGGCGCGGTTGAAATTGTCGAAACTGAACGGTTACGGTTGGGCATCGTTGCTCGAGATTTTTCAGACGACGACATCGTGGCTCGCGCTGTTACTGCCATGATTCAAGAGGCGGCAATGATTCTTGAAGAGGGCATCGCCTTACGGCCAGTCGATATCGATGCGATTCAATTATTTGGTTATGGCTTCCCGCGCCACCGTGGTGGACCCATGCATCTTGCTGATCAAACCGGATTGGATGAAATCATCTCGCGAATCGAAACTTGGGCCAAAGAAGATGATGTTTTTTGGCAGGTGCCCAAACTACTACACACCATGAAGGCAAAGGGGCAAACCTTTGCCGGTCTCAACGAGGACGCGTCATGAGTCTTTCTACTGTTGGTGATTTCCACAGCTTTGATGCAGTTCAACTCGCTTGTTATCTCAGTGATAAAATTGCTGGGTTTTCGGGTGACCTGAAGGTCAAACAATTCACTGCTGGACAAAGTAATCCAACTTTTCAGTTGACTGCGGGATCCACGCGTTACGTACTTCGAAAAAAGCCAGCTGGCGATCTACTGCCTTCTGCTCATGCCATAGACCGCGAATACCGAGTAATGGCTGCGCTTCAAAACAGCGATGTGCAAGTGCCGCGCATGTTGCATCTCTGCACCAACAGAGATGTGATTGGTACCGAGTTCTACGTGATGGAAATGGTTGAAGGTGTTGTGTTCCAAGACCCCGGATTGCCTGGTATCACTCCTGATCAACGGCGTGCTTTTTATGATGGTCTTATTCGCACGCTGGCATCACTACATAAAGTAGACCCGGCCGCAGTAGGCCTAGAAGATTTTGGCCGAGCAAAAGGGTTTATCGAAAGACAAGTTTCTCGCTGGAGTAAACAATACAAGTCGACAGAGACTGAAAAAATCGATGCGATGGATCAATTGATTTCTTGGTTACCGGAGCACCTACCAGAGGAAAGCGAGGCTTCTATCGTGCACGGTGATTTCCGTCCTGGTAACGTGATTGTAGATTCTGAAAGCTACAACATGAAAGCGCTATTGGATTGGGAACTATGTACGCTGGGACATCCTTTTGCCGATATCGGCTACGCCTGTGCGCTGTACCACGCCGATGTTTTGCCCACCGGAAAGCTCAAAGGTTTAGATCACGCGGCGCTCGGAATTCCAACTGAACAAGAGTTTATTGATCTCTATTGTGAATATTCGGGCCGTACAGAAATCAAAAATCATCTTTTTTTCGTCGTTTTTTCGCTGTTCCGAAGTGCCGCGATTATTCAGGGTGTCTACAAGCGAGGTCTTGATGGCAATGCAGCATCCGAAAAAGCCCTAAAACTGGGACACTTGGCGAGACTTCGTGCTGAAACTGCGTATTCAATTGCTGAAAAGCTCTAGTTATAGTTACTAAGAAAAGTCTTGTTGGGAGAGGGCATTGATGAATCAGATAAAATCTCTATACCTACAGTTTAACTAGCTTTTTTTGTGTAGATATCTCTATGCATTCTGAAACAGTTTCAAATTTAACAGAGTTGTTTTTACCCAAATAATTTTCAGCTGCCAAGGTACGCTTTCTGCCATTTCACTTCGAGAACAACTCGTCTAAATGGTGTCGACGCTGTGGGCCCTAAATCTTGGACAGCCTAGTGCCGCCTTTCTCGGTTATGCAGCTATACTAGCAGCGCACTCATAGTTCAACTCATCGGGCGTTTTTTTGTCTAGTGGTTGATGCCGCCGCTCAGTGTTGTAAAACTCAAAATACTTTCCTATTTCCTCTCTCGCTTGCGCTGGGTTAGCTAAACCTCCTCGTACTTCAACGACCTCCACAGCCGCTTAACGATGACGTTGTCGACCCAGCGGCCTTTGCCATCCATACTGACCCTGATGTGGGGACTCTTCAGAACGCTCGTAAAGTCCTCGCTCGTAACTGACACCCTTGATCGGTGTTGAAAATCTCAGAGCAGCCAGGCTTGTCTCTCGCTTCCTCCAGTGCGTCAACACAAAACTCCGTGTCGAGCGTTGTTGATACACGCCAAGAAAGTACCCGTCGTGAATACCAGTCTACAACAGCCACAAGATAGACGAATCCCTTGGACAGCGGTATATACGTGATGTTGGTGGCCCACACTTGATTTGGTCGCTCAATCTTGAGTCCCTTCAGCAAGTAGGGATAAACCTTATGCCTCTGATTGGCCAAGCTGAGATTACGCTTGGGATATAGCGTTTCTATCGCCATAGTCCGCCGAAAAGCGCTGTAGACGTTTTCGATTGACAACGAGTTTATGCTTATCCAGCAGCCAGTCTTTTACCCGCCTTGTCCCGTAGAATGGCAAATCAATGTAGCACTTATCGATGAGCTGCATCAGTTCCAGCTCTTCAGCATTTACAGGTGCTGGTACATGTTAAAAAGTTGATCGGGGCACATACAGCAACTCGCATTGGCGAGTCACCGAAATCGCTTCCTTTGAATCTACCAGCTTTTTCCTCTGGGCCCGTGAATCCTTTCTAGCCCGCGTTTAAAAAATCATTTTCAACCGCCAATTGATCGATCTTGGCGTGAAGTTCTTGAACCGTTTTCTCGTGGTTTTCTGCAGCTTTCTCTCTCGTGTCAAATGCGTCTTCGGCACTGGCTAGGAGCTGTTTCTTCCAATGTGAAATCTGAGCAGCCTAGACATCAAACTTCTTGATCATCTCCGCCATGCTCATCTCACCCTTGATAGCCGCCAAAGCAACTTTGGCTTTGAACTCAGGCTTGTGCAATCGTCTCTTCCTTCTCATAAGATACTCTCTCCAGATTAATGGAGAAAGGCGGCTACGTCATTTTAAAGCTGCCCAACGACTGGGTATGGCAACTAGCGGGAAAGACAATAACTTAGTCTTATCAGTGTTGGCGGGAGTCGAGAGCTTATTTACCAATGGCCCGGCTGGCGGCGGAGGAGTAAGGGCAAATGTCACCCGCCGAATTGCCACGTCTACCGCGTATACTCCGGAGAGCTTGCTTCCGCAACAATTGATTTCGACTCTAAAAAATATTGACCCAAGTGAGTTACGGCACATTGGTGAGTGAGCAACCGGTCTAATGCAAGACCGTGCGGGAACAAAATAGCATCGGGTATACACGCCAGAAGGTAATCTGTGTTTTCTACCCGTCTCGTCCTGGTTCGTTTGCATCACAGGAGAACAGAGCGATCTTATTGCCTTGAGGATCGCGAAGATAACCGACATAAAAATGCGGTCTATAGTCATTACTAAGATCCGGCTGACCCTCGTCAAAACCACCCACGTCAAGCGCGACTGCATGCAGGTCTCGAACCTGCTTTTGGCTACGAGCTTCGAAAGCCACCATTGCACCGTTGCCAGCTGTTGCCGGAAGTCCGTTGAAGGTTGGCTTAACGTAAAAATCTGGCAGGACAGGAAGCTGACCCGGTTGCACAGGCAGAGAGTAGCGCATTTTTCTGAGTACTCAAACCAGCTCGCAGAAAGTGGATCTAGCCTTCATCAGCCAACAAAGAAATGTAATGCCAGTCGATCTGGTGCTGCAATACTTCCCGCAACCAGTGCTCGCTCTAATTTGAAGCCGAGTTCAGTGTGCTGGATCAATAATCTAGCTATAAAACAAATTTTCATGGTGAGCGTCACCGTATTTTTTTAGCCGGAATCTTTTAGCAGTAGAGCAGGCTTAATCTCTAAGCGTTTACGCACATAGCGCGCCCCCAGGCCTAAGGTAACAGTGGATACTGTGCCTGCAGTTAAAGCAGCTACCCACCATAGATCTGTCGACGGCAATTTAAGCCGCCATTCGAGCAGTGGTATTGCGATAGCGGATCCAAGCAGGACGGCAAATGTCGCGGTTACTACAGCCAAAAGTAGGAACTCTAAGCGCAAGCCATGCTGTATCAATGACAGACGAGCGCCGAGGCTATTGAGTATGGTGGCTTCGTAAATCTGTCGGCTGCGGCCCGCTGCGATGACACTGACCAATACCAATAAACTGGCTGCCAAGCTGACGCTTGCCACCACTAATAGTCCGTTGGTGGCCTGGCCGAGCAAATTACGTGCAGCGGTCAGCAGGCGTTCGGTGCGCACGCTGATCACACTGGGTGCAATCTCAGCAATATTTTTTTGTGCTTGAAGTGCCGCTTCATCCGACATGTAAGCCGTGCCAACGTAGCGCTGCACTAGCCCATCAAGCAAGCCGTCAGCCACAATGCCTTCGAACCAAAATCGGGTTTGTATGCCTTTTTGTCGATGGATAGCGCGAACCTCTACGTCGATCATCGAGCCTTGTATTGAGTAGCGAATGTGTTCACCCACTTCTATGCCAAGTCGCCGTGCTTCGCGGTCTTCTAGTGACATGACATGCTTGGTACCCGCTTGCCACCATGCGCCATCCACCAGCTCCAAGCCATCAATGTTGCCGCCTCGGTAACTCAATTTGTGCTCGTTGTTAATGGCTTCCCGAAACTCGTTGTCGTCTCCCGTGGTCAATTCAGAGACTGGTTTTCCGCCGAGCATGTTGAGCTTTGCTCTGACCAGCGGCACGGTCTCCACACGCGCTTCACCCGCTGCGCGGGTAGCGTTGGCTACCGCCTCCAGTTGCTCGGTGCCAATGTCGTAGAGCACGAGGGCAGGCGCTTCTTGCGGAATGGTGGCGTAGACCGTACGCAATAATGAAGTTACCACCAGAGTACAGGCGACCAAAACCGTCAGGGCTGAGCCTAGTGACAGCATCGCACTGCGTAGCGGTGACTCGGGTCGATGCAGGTTAGCTAGCGCTAATCGAAGCGCAAAGTTTTTCCGCACGATAGGGCGTTTTTCCAGCAGTCGGGCGAGTTTTCGCAAACCGCGCAGCAAAATTTCTAATAAAGCGAGCAAAACGAACACCGCGGCGATAAAACCAAGGGCAAACAAATAGTCCGGTAGGCTCAGGCCAATGCCGAGTAATACGAGCGCCGTGACAGCGGCGGTGGCGAAGGCGAAGCGCGCGGGTAGTTTTGCGGATGAGCCACTGCTGCGAAATAGCGTGGCTGGAGATACCGCGAGTGCCCGTCCTATCGCTGGTAAGGCAAAGGAAAAGGCAGTGAGCAGGCCGAACAAAAAGGCGATGAATAGGGGTTGTATTAAGGTGCTGAGATCGGAGCTGGCATGCCTGTCTGTGCTGACTATTTCTGCGCCAGCCCAAGCCATAATCCCGCCAAGCAGGCAGCCAACCAAGCTGGCGGCAGAGGCTAGCATTGCAATCTGCAACAGGTACACAGCAGTAAGCCTGTTGTCGCGCAAGCCCAAAGAGCGCAGGGTGGCGATGGTTTTGAGCTTGCTTTGCAGGTGTGTACGAATACTGCCAGAGACTCCCAGACCACCGACAAACAAAGTGCTGAAGGCAATAATCATCAAGCCGGATGCAATTTGGCCCAAGCGCTCGGATACACGTTCACTGCGATCTTCGAAGGTCTGCACCTCCCAACTCTGGTCACCAAAACGTTGGTAGAACTGCTGCTGCCATTGCTCGCTCGCTAACGTTGTGGCCACTTTGTAGTCGTAATCGATCCGCGAAGCTGGTCCGGTCAGTCCGGCGGCGTCGATGGCGGCATCGGCAATCAGCACCGGTGCGCCGCGCCAATCGGCGGCCAAGTTACGATCGGGTTGGGAGACCACGAGCGCACGGACGATCATGTTTAAGCTGCCAATAAATACGGTGTCACCCACGGATAGGTCGTGGCGCAAGGCGAAGACTTCGTCGATCGCAATGCCCCATTGCTGTTCGTGAAACTTGGTGGCATTGGGCAGTGGCATGGCGGGCGCGAGTTGTAGTTCACCGTAGAGCGGATAGTTGGCGTCCATGCTTTGCAGTTCGACGCGGATGAAGTCTTCTTCAGGTGTGCCCAGCATAGTGTAGAGCTCCCTGACCAAGGTCACGGTGCCGCGCTCGTTCATCCATGCTAGGGTGTCGTCAGGCAGGGGTTGCTTTGATTCTACTTCTACATCGCCGCCGAGCAGGGCGCGGGTGTCCGACAGCAACCCTGAATTGATCATGCGATAGAGGCCGCCAGTGGCCGCGACCAAGCTGACCCCAAGCATCAAACAAGCGCAGAATATCCACAATGATCGACCACTGCCGCGTAAGTCGCGCCAAGCTAGATCAACGAGGAAGCGCATCTGTTTTCTCGTCGTGTAGTTGGCCCAAGTGCAAGCGCAAATTGCGGTCGCACAGTGCGGCTATCGCTGCATCGTGGGTCACGAGCAGCAAAGTTGAATCGGACTCTCGGTGCAGCTCGAACAACAGATCGACAATGGCGGCTCCGGTTTTGGCGTCCAAGTTACCAGTCGGCTCATCGGCCAACAGAACCGCGGGTTGATGTACCAGAGCTCGAGCAATAGCGACACGTTGCTGCTCGCCTCCTGACAGCTGACTAGGAAAGTGATCCTCGCGTGCCGTCAGGCCGACGCGAGCGAGCATTTCGCGTGCTCTGGTTTGGGCGTCGGCGACTCCGGCTATATCGAGCGGCAAGGCCACATTGGCGAGCGCAGATAAGCTCGGCACTAAGTGAAACGATTGGAAGACAATGCCCAGTTTATCTCGGCGTAAATCTGCCAGCTCGTCCTTGTTGAGACGGGCCAGATCGGTGCCGTCGATGTGAACTGAGCCCGAGTTCGGGGACTCCAAGCCGGCCAATAACAACAATAATGTTGTTTTACCAGAGCCAGAGGGGCCGGTCACCGCGACGGTTTCGCCCTGCGCAACAGAAGCGCTGGCCTTGGAGAGCACTTCAAGGCTTCCTTTGGCGAGCGGGTAGGACAAACTAAGGTCTTTTAACTCAATCATGGCGCTGGCAGGCTCTTGAAGTCGGGTGTTTTGCTAGTCGTCGCGTGGCACAGCGGCAACAGTCATCAGCGTTGACTCTTCTGGACATCGAAGGGCCGCAAAGGTTCCGCCGTCCATGTAAATCAAGCACGCCCATGGGTGGCGATTGCTCATTATAAGACATGCAAACGCAGACACGTTTATCTCGCCCGTTCGCCAATAGAAAGGGGGGGGCGGTATTGGCACTGACTCAATTGGCCGCTGAAAATAGTGGCTGTCACCATTTCACAGTTACATGTATGCTAAATTGAAAACGGCTACCTCAATACCAAGTAGGAGATGCACGATGTGTGATGATAGTACTGAAAATGATATTGATGAATACGTGCGAAAAGGCGGCAAGTTAAACCGTCGAGACTTTGGCAAGCTGTCGGCTGCGGCGAGCTTTGCAGCTTTGTTGCCTAATATTGCAAGTGCGGAAAGCGTTAGCGAGTCTGATGTTCAAATTGAAACGCCAGACGGTATAGCAGATGCTTATTTTGTACACCCCACGGAAGGTAAGCACCCGGCGATCTTGGTGTGGCCTGATATTCTAGGTTTGCGCCCTGCGTTTCGAGCTATGGGTAAACGTTTGGCCGAATCGGGTTATTCCGTATTAGTCGTCAACCCATTCTATCGTAGTGCGAAGGCACCGGTGGTTGAGCCTGGTGCGTCTTTTCGTGATCCAGCAACACGTGAAATAGTCATGCCGATGCGCAAGCTATTAACAGCAGACACAAACTTCACCGACGCTAAAGCGTTTATCTCTTATCTGGATTCGCGAGATGAGGTTGATAGCGACCGTCAAGTTGGTACCACGGGGTATTGCATGGGCGGACCGATTGTTATGCGAACTGCAGCAACGGTACCTGAACGTGTTGGTGCTATTGCGTCATTTCATGGCGGAGGTTTAGTGACTGATGCACCGGACAGCCCGCATCTACTGATCGGCGATAGCAATGCGCATGTTTTGCATGCCGTTGCGGAAAATGACGATGCTAAAAATCCTGATGTAAAAGGGGTGCTGAAGGAAACTTACGCTGCGGCCAATATACCGGCTGAAATCGAAGTGTACGAAGGCACGATGCACGGTTGGTGTCCACCGGACTCGGCAGTCTATAACAAAGAACAAGCCGAGCGCGCTTGGGCTCGAATGCTGGCTTTGTTTGACAAAGCGCTGGTATAGATTTCAAACGATGTACAACAACTTTATGGAAAAGCGGGCTTTGCGCAACAGCATAAGCTCGCTTTCTACAGAGCCTCGCCATTGATCGAGCTTTAAAGCTTGCTCAATGGCGTTTTTTTGTCTGTTGAAATATATAAAACTTGCTGCTCATATTGAGAGCCTATTTTTTAAACGGTGACTGTCAGCGTTTTCCCTGGTCGTTTCCCATGAACGTTTCTCAATGGGTAACTCTGTTTGTTGTTTTATTGGCCATTGTTAATCATTGATGTGCGTTGGCTTAAGTGCTTGCTGCAAGTTGGAATGTTTGAAATCGGGTAGCAGCGCGTCTAGACGCTGGCTGCACAGAGTATGGTCCGTATTCCACAAGTAGCGCATTTCATTAAGCTCTCGCGCCAGCTCCCAAAAAGGGGCAGTTGCTTTCATCAGCCACCAAGGAAAACCAACGCTGTCGATCCTGTGGCCATGTGCTTTTTCCAGAGCAAGCTTCAATTCCTTTGCAGATATCGATAGATTCGGAAAGGGAACGTCTTCAAACGTCGCTAAGCTGCCGCGCATCTGTGCCAGCTCTGCCGCGGCACGAGCCCAGTCGGGTAGGTAGCAAAAGGCTTGTTTTACCGTGTCGTCTCCAGGTACGGTTAATTTTCGCCGATGTATTTGGCGTAGATACACCGTCGACATCACGCAACCGCAACGGTCTGGGTCAATAAAATTCCCTGCACGTAGCACGATGGTTTGAACGCCACTGGATTGGTATGTCTTTTCCATTGCTAGCCTGATTTCCCCTTTGCGGCTGATAGGAGCAGGGGTTGTGCGTTCGGACCATATGCCTGGGCTATCGCCGAAGTGGTACACGTTGCCCGGGAGTATCACGGTTGCGCCGCTGGATTGAGCGGCCTGAATGACTTGCTCGGTAATACGAGGAATTATCGAACCCCACTGGTGATAGTTTGGCGGATTTAACCCGTTGACGATGACATCGACACCTTGTGCTGCGGTATCCATATCACTGCCTTGTCGGTCGAACAGCTTCACTTGCCAGCTGGCAGATTCGAATGCGAGCGCACTGTGCCGTCCCACTTTCCCCGATGCGCCCAATATGAGTGCGGTCTTTTTCATAGCCATCTCCTAATTCGTGTGGATTTACGATATGGTATTCATCGGTGAATTTAAATTGGCTAAAAATGGCGATTGATTATTCATATATGAATAGATATGACGGAGTGCATTGAAGTGCTTTCATTGGATTGGGCTTACATACGTTCTTTTGTTGCGGTTGCGGAAGCAGGTTCACTTTCCGCTGCGGCAAGGAAGACAGGGCAAAGCCAGCCTACCGTGGGGCGACACATCAAAGCGGCAGAGGCCGCACTCGGCGTGGAGCTATTTTCCCGTGAGCTAGGCGGATTGACATTGACCGAGATAGGGCAGTCACTGCTAGAGCCCGCTCGGGAGATGGCCACCGCATCAGCGCGACTGGAATCACTTGCTGTGGGAGGCGATACGCGGGTAGCTGGAACCGTACGAATCACCGCAAGCGTGGTGGTGGCGCACTATCTCTTGCCGCCAATAATTGCAGAAATTCGTGCACAAGAACCTCATATCGAAATAGAGCTGCTGCCATCTGACCTCACCGAGAATCTTATCTTCAGAGAAGCAGACATAGCGCTACGCATGTTTCGGCCTACGCAGCTGGATGTGGTCACTCGGCATCTAGGTGATCATCCAGTGGCACTGTATGCCACCCATGCATTGTTAGAACGCGCAGGACATCCCGACACGTGGGACTCATTGTCATCGCTGCCGTTTGTTGGATACGACCAGTCTGATCTAATGATCAAAGCGATGGGCAGTATGGGGGTTAGTGTTGACAGGCATTTTTTTGCCGTGCGCTGTGACAACCAAGCCGCACACTGGGAGTTGGTTTGTGCTGGCTGCGGTGTGGGAGCGATGCAGACTTGCATTGGCGATAGTGATCCCAGAGTTGTGCGATTGCCTATTCCTCTCGATATACCGCCGCTTCCCGTGTGGCTTGCAGCATCACAAGCGCTACGGAAAAATACACGAATACAACGCGTTTGGGATCTATTGCAGGAAAAGTTCGAGCAGCTATCTGCATCAGAGAATAGCTAACATCAGTTGCGTGGGACTCCAGACTTTCTCTCTGATGAATTTGATTCCGCGATTGACCTTATGATCTGCGAGAATCTGGAAACTCTTCCCAGCGTAGACCTTAAGCCTCGAAACGCTCTTTTACGACTACCTTGACCCCGTTTGACTAGCTTGGACCATCTAAGTATGAGTTCGAAGCACAGTCTAGAAATTGCGATTACTTGCGCGTTTTCCTCGGAGAATTGCTGTTGCGGCAATTTCGGAAGAATAGGGCATTGGGCTTCTTCAAAGTGTGGCTGTCACTATTTCCCATTAGGGGCAGTCATAGCCGTAGATCGCTGATACGAATTCTGGGGAGTCGACAAATGCATTGCGGTTGCCTTGAATCGAGGCCGCCGTTTGATGGCGACGAATTTCGTCTTCAGATACCGGATCTGAGCAGTGCCATCGCAACAGGGTACTCAGCTTGCCAAAAACCTTTTTGCCAGTTTCAGGCGTGTCGCTTAAGGCTAAATCACCCACGCCCTCATCAAACAAGCCTTCATAACGCACATCGACGTAAAACATCTTGCGTGCGATATCTCCCTTCACTTCATCAGGCGGCTCCCAAGCTTCTGTGCTCGTCCAACATTGCGCGCATTCGTGATGGGCCTCGATACCCGTGTCAAAAATCTTATTGCCGCGGCTGGAGTTAACCGTTTGGTCAGCGGGTACCAGGTTGTGCAAATCGGTCTTGGCGGGATTCACCCGAACCCCATATGACTGCGGCCAGAGGTGTTCGCGGTTCCAGTATTCGAGTTCAGACTGATCTTCACCCGATGCCCGATTGGCAGCGTCAACGATACGCCGAGTATAAAAAAGGCGAATTTTCCCCGGGGAGACCTCGTGGATCTCTGACAGCGCATCCCAGGTCTCAGAGTAAGCGAGTGTGCGATGTGTACTCATCGCCGTTGATAGCTCTAGTCGAAGCGTTTCGGCGTCGGTTGATGGAGTATGCGTTACCGAGTCACTCGCGCAAGCGCTGAGTAGGGCGGAAAAAATGAGCAGAGAAACAGACCGGCTGAAGTGCGCCATGTTAAGTCTAAAGCACCAAATACAAACAGATCCCCTTATCTTAGTTGAACATCTCTGTCGCGGGACTTCTCGGAATCAAGACAGCTAACAGGCCTAGGGAATAGGTTTAGAAACCATGCATTTGAGTCTCAGTCTTACTGCGACTGGATAATTACTCGGTGATGTGCACATCAAAAAATTAACTACTTCTTGTGTAGGGCTGCATTCTCTATTCTGCAGTTTGTTCGATGGCTAGAACTGACACAGATTTTTTGGATGTTTGCTGTTGAGGAAGATTTCAGAAGGCTAGGGGGCAGGGGTTTTCAAATGATGGTGTCACTGTTTCCAGAGCGAGATAAATGACGCTAACAGACCTTTATGCGGCGCTGCAGCATTGGACGATATTTCGAGATGTGTGACAACCTTCACCGAGTGAGCGTATTCAGCTGGGTGACAAATGGTCAAAGTTATTTCCGGAGTCTGGCCCCCTTACTGGGTATCGTCTTTATCATGCAGGGCAACGGCATGCATTTCACTCTCATTGGCCTGCGTGGCCAGATTGAAGGCTTCTCAACCGCGGAGCTCGCCATTTCTACTTCCGGCTAATTCGCGGGTTTCCTCTTAGGCGCAAGGCAAACGCCTTTACTTATCCGCAAGGTTGCACATGTACGGGTTTTCGCCGCGCTAGGAAGTTTCATGTCGGCGGGGTTGATTGCATTTACACTTCTTGCCGAACCTTGGGCATGGACAATCCTGCGTTTGATGGTGGGGTTTTGCATGTCCGGCATTTATGTCACCGCCGAAAGTTGGTTAAACGACGCGGCGAGCAATGAAAACCGTGGCAAGACTCTCTCTGCCTATATGATCGCTCAGACCTTGGGCATCATTGGAGCGCAAGGATTACTCACGTTTGGCGAGGCAGGTGCGGCGACGTTGTTCATTGGCGCATCTATCCTCGTGTCGATCTCTTTTGGTCCCATTCTGCTTACCGTCACCCCTGTGCCTGCCGGTGAAATCACGCGTGCGATGCCGCTGCGAGATCTTTTTGCAGGCTCGCCACTTGGCACGGTCGGAGTCTTTTTATTGGGCAGTGTCTATGCGACCCAGTCAGGAATGGGGGCTGTTTTTGGCACCCAGATCGGGATGTCGACAGATCAAATCGTGTTGTTTATCGCCATGTTGTTTGCCGGTGCATTGTTTCTACAGTACCCAATTGGTTGGGTGTCGGACAGGATGGATCGGCGCGCGCTGATTTTCATCGTTGCTTTGCTTGGTGGAGCGTTTTGTCTGTTGGGCTGGGCTATGGGCCCAAACCATTGGATGATTATGACGGCGGCCTTCCTGAGCGGAGGGATGACAACGCCGCTGTATGCCCTGATCCTCGCTTATACCAACGATCACCTTGAGCAAGTTGATATGCCCGCGGCATCGGGTGGTCTTGTTTTGACATTCGGCATTGGCGCGATTCTCGGACCACTGGTCACAGGTTGGGCAATGGCAGTCTACGGCCCTTTCGCTTTTTGGCTTACGCTTGCAGCGACGTTTGGCGGCTTGTCTGTCTTTGCTTTGTATCGAATGACACAGCGTGATGCAGTCGCGGCGGAAGATACGGACAGCTACATCGGCGTTTTGCCAACCGCCTCGCCGATGGTTGTTGAAGTGGCAGGTGCATGGGCCGCAGAACAAAGTGATAGCGAGCCAGAGCAGTCACCACGCTAACAGAAACTTTGTTTCAACCTACCGGAAGAGAAGTTGAAATCAATGTCGCTACCAAGCGAGTTTTGTATCGGTGTTGTTGATGTGCACCTATGCCCGACGTATTGGTCTGGGCCCTGCGCATGACTAGGTTCAGGCTGCAGACAATGCAAGCGGTGGGTGTCTCTTTGAGTTCCGGCGCATGCTTATGGATGGACACTAGCTAAAGAGCTGAGTTGGTGATCAGATGAGCCGGAATTTTATCTTGGATTTTTTCGTGCAGCGCTGGCAGCAAAGACCAGTGAACGCCTTGTCTGTGATGATGGGCAGTGTGGTAGCCCAAGTTCCCAGTAGTGATGTTGTAAAAGCGGTTCAAGTTGTTTCTCGATGCTTCAAACTCGTTTTCCGTGCTGAGCCCAGCGTGGTGATCGTATGTCGCCCAAGAGGTCAGTAGCAGCCCGCTGATCATCGGCAGAACAAATAAGAAAAGCGCGGCTACCGGTTTGAAATAAATCAACACAGACACCATTGCCAGAGTCAGCAGTGTGTACAAGATAAAAACTTTTTGTTTTTTGGGGTAGCGTGCGCCAACCTTAAATCCGCGATAATAAGCGGTGCCTGCCACATTCAATGTGTATTCAATCTCTCCCATCTTTTCGCCTGACTTGCGCTTCCAGCGGCTTTCATCTTTACTTTGATCCATGAAATTAAGATGGTGCCCTAACACATGGTGCAGCAGCCACAGGTTGCTGGTAACGCCGGTGTGCAGTGCATAGAAAAATTCCAGCACGCGGTTCAGCCACGTGAATTTAAAGGTCGCCGTGTGCTGATGATGGTGGTTCCACGCGCAGATTTTCCCTTTAGGGATAATCATCACCAGCCAGAAAATTGTGAGCACCCATATGTTGTCCATCCATAAGTACAAGCAGAAATCAACAGCACTAAGCGTGAGGATGATAGAGATGGGCAATCGATCAGAGGTGTATCTAAACACAGAATGGGGACCTAGTTATAAGAGTTGAGATGGGTGGAATCTGGAACCGGTGAGCACGGATACTTGCAACAGATCCGCCATAATTACGATGGGGGAAACTATGCGACAGTTCATTCGTGTGATTAGTCAGAATTTTATCAACTATTCCTGAAGAGTCTTGGAAGGCTGCTGATTATGTGTGGTCATTATAGGCAATAGCAGCCAAAAAAACTGGTTTCTGACTATGGGTGTTGTGCCGTTTGATGGCACCGTGGGCATAGATATTGGCCTTCGAGCTACTGATAAAAGCGAGCGAAGGGGATCAAGCGAAGGGGGTCAAGTCAAGAATTGACCTCCCAAGTTTCTTCGAAACACTTTTTAGGAATAGCGCATTCTTGTGTGGTTTCTTCGGAAATGCGTTGTTGTAGCGGATTTTAGAAGAAGAGGGGATTGGGTTTTTTCAAACGGTGGGTGCCACCGTTTTCCGTCGTTTTCCCTATTGTGCAAAGTCGGGCGTTTTATTCTGCGAAGCAGTAAAACAAGCCGTCTCCGCCGGTGCTGCGTAAGTCTTCTAGACCACAGCCCTTGGAGCCGTGAGCCGAGCTCCAAGAGGTAGGGTCGTCGCCACCGCCTGTACGGTCGTGGTGGCCAACCGTAGCGGAGCCTTCGCCGCTGGTGGTCCAGTCTTCGCAAGTATTGTTAGTTGCATTTCCTTGTGCATCTGAGCCGGTGAGTATGTCGTGGCGATTTGGCGTATCACCGCGGCCATTGAGCACTACTCCGGCTTCGCTGACCGAATTCTCTTTACTCAGCTTATTATTTTCACTGAGGAGGTCATCAACACTAGTTGCTACTGTTACGCCGTTCGCATTGACCCAAGGGCCGGTGCCTATTCTGTCACGGGCGTTTTCATCGGTAGACGACAGATAAGCTTTCCATGTCTTTCCGGTGGATCCTGCCGCAGCAGCAAGGCCTGTGCAATAGATGTCAGCGCCCGCCAGACCACCTAAGTCTGCTCCTTTGCCAGGATTCACACTAGTGACGAAAAAGCTCATATCGGATTCAGAGCTGTCAGCTTCAGAGCTATAAGGGTTCATGCTTGCACAAGAAGCAAGCACTGTTGCGGAAATTGTTGAGATCAAAACCATTCTTAAATTCATATTTAGACTTCTCGTTGTGTGGTGTGGGTTAGCTAGGCAATCGCAGCGCTTGGCAGTGTACTCGGTGTTCAAAAACGTAGTAATCCGAGCTAGAGCTTTTGAAACGACGTATTCATATCGCACCTTCGATTTTGCCCCTATAGCATTGTGCTGATCGGGACTCGTGAAATGCAGTTGATTTGTGCGAAATACCGATACCACACGTTAACAGCAAAATGGTAGGTGTTCACTTACCATGGAACCCACGTGTAAGGCCGCCAAAGCTATTGCTAAATTGAGTGCTCAAGAGTTCCAAACGGTGAGTGTCACTGTTTCCGTTAACTATTTACGCTTAAGTTTTGCTGCTGCCTTCGTGACCTTGTTCTTTTGGGTAGACAATTGGTTTATTGCGGACACACAATAGACTTGTTGATATCGCACGGCATGTTCCGATATAAGTTGCGTTGTGATTGTCTTTCCAATCACAAGCATCTCCAAGAGCTTTGTCAGCACAAACCAACCTAGGCTCTGAGCCAGAAGAGCCTTGGTGTGCCTGAGCCAAAGAGCTAAACAGGATACAAATCACGATGTTCGATGTGAGTAAGATCTTGTTTTTATTTAGAACAATCATCGTATGCGTTTGAGCCTTATTGATTCAATTATTAGGGGGGTTGCGTATTAAGGTACCGGAGGGCCACCGCCAGGAGGACGGCCTGCATTTTCAACCTCAACAACTTCTCCGTGATAGCACCCTATAAAGCTATTTTCACTAGGGCTTGTAGCATGATAGTGATAACCACGCTCATCATCGGTATGACCTCGACATTCATCTAGATCGCTTGGTTCAGCATCATCTTCATCGACCATGCTATGAAGCCCATAACCATCCATAATGTAGCCGATTAAGGGGCCGTGCCCATCGCTTTGTGCAACCTCATAGGGGCAACCGGCAGCACCATGATAATGGTAGGATTCAGCGTTGTTCACATGCCCGCCACAATCGTCGATGGCGGCGATATTGTAAGTTGCCACAATTCCGTCAATGTCAGCTGGGAATGACAGTAGTACGCCATTGAGCGCTACACCGGGGAAGTCGTTACCCAACTCAGCAATTGTTTCTCTCTGAACAGGCACCACGGGAATCGTGAAATTCTGTTCGACAACACCACCAAAGTCTTCAATGCTACAGTCTATACAGGTAAACCAAAACTCTTCAGGTGGGTTAAGTTGTGCCGCCGCAACGCAGTTTTCTCCGGTAACACGAGAGACGTCACCGGAAACATCATCATAGAGCACCCACAAAGGATCGTTATAAACTTCAGGTAGAGTAGTGATGTATTCTCCTGTTATGTCGACCAGGCTGCCATTTTCTAACCACTTTCCACCGGCTTCTTCACCGTCGTAGATTGTCTCTGGGCAAAACGGACCAACGTCATGGTCGCTGGGGTTGCCGGTGGTTGTAAATTGATAACATGTCGTCACGGTGCCGTTTGTTAAGGTACAGTCGACTTGTGCAACATCCCCTACAATGCTTTCCGGTAAGAAATTTGTAAAATTAAGGCCTTCTGCAGCAGTAGTGTTATCCGAATTTGAGCTGTCACTCTCTCCACAACCTGAACTCAGTACAAAAAATAAACTCAACACTGATAGGCGTAGTTTACTGCTGGGTAAACCTATATTCATCTTCTTTCCCTGTTTTTCGACGAGCCAACTGTCTATTCGCCAGAAACCTTTGTTGTCGTAATAAAAGCAGATTTGCATACGTTGCAACGCGACCATAAACATACACGAGGAATTTGCAGAAATTATGGAGAACGGGCAGGTATGCTCCGGTGCTGACGCTCCTGATGGATTTCCTTAGTTTAAAACGGTGGGTGTCCACGTTTTTCTAAAGGAATATATGTTGTGATGTTAGAACTGACCCCGAAATTTTTCCTTGGGTAGGCGGTAACGCACGCCTAGCCCAAGCCTGTGACAACACAGGCAAGCACTGGGTCTGTGCCACAGAGGGCAACCAGAGACTGTACCCACCTTAATACCGAAAGCTTGTTACTCAGCGCCTGTATTTTCCTGCCAACCTTATCCCCACTCGTGCCAAGTTCAATGCAGCTGTATAGAGACTGAGACGCTTTATATTAGATAGCTGGTTTCAGGGGTCAGCGTGTAGAGGCTAACCT
>ENA-ORXM01002254-ORXM01002254.1-marine-metagenome-genome-assembly--contig:-NODE-2254-length-23253-cov-4.187263_pt1 | contig 23253 bp, 21 predicted proteins | sample MGYA00237867_ERZ511480 | MGnify/ENA primary metagenome ERZ511480 (study PRJEB26309, sample SAMN06266103) | marine metagenome | isolation source: Algal blade | place: United Kingdom:Sidmouth, United...
TCGGCATCGCTTACCGCGTGGTGATTGAAAGTGGCTCGAGCCTTGGTGGTGACTTGAAAGGTCAGGTTTATATTGCGCCGCCCCTTGAGCCAGGTCAAACTGACGCCGACGCCCCCCTGTTCTCAGATGCCCATTTATTCGGTAAGGAGCAAAGCCTTAATTTAGACGAGGCGCAACTTGTTTTAGAGGACAGTGCTGCACTTAAAGGAGCCCAAGAAGCGGTCATCAGTAGCAAGAAGCTGCGTATTGGTGTTTTGGTTACAGGTGAGGCCGAAGTGAGTTTGGGTGAGAGTGCCAAGCTAAACTACCGCTTTAGCAAGCTCGAGCTAGCCGGAGGTTATTCGCTCTTTTGAGGAAAAAGGAGAAAGTGGATATACTTTTCCCTTTCCACTTTCTCCTTTTTCCTGCCTTTAGGGTATGCTCCGACCATGAACTATGTGAACCTGCACGCTAACCGCCGCTTTAGTGATGAGAAGATGCAGAAAGTTCCTGTGTTTGACTCTGACAAAATGTTCTTTGATCAGTACTGTTTGTTACCAGGTCAATCGCAGCGGGTTCACAGCCACGACGCTGAAGATAAGATTTATGTCGTGCTCGAGGGTGAAGCGATGTTCGACATTGGCGGCGAGCAAGAGATGCTGACGAAAGACACTGCCGTCATTGCCCCAGCAGGTGTGCCCCACGGTGTACGTAATGATTCAGATAGCAAGCTGATTTTGCTCGTGACGATGGCGCCGAAGCCAGAAAAATGATAAAAAATTGAAGAAGAAAGATTAAAGATGTGGTGACGAAAGTGCATGACGTTCCTGAATTGCAAGGCTTAGCCGTTGACCATTTAGGCATTGCGGTTCACAACCTCGAGGAAGCCTCACAACCCTACAAACTTCTCGGTTTACCGCAAGTCGGTGAGGATGAGCTTGTTGAGACGCAACATGTCAAAGTGCGGGCGCTGCAAGCGGGGGAGAGTTTGCTCGAGTTACTCGAGCCCACCTCAGCAGAAAGCCCGATTGCCAAATTCCTAGAAAAGCGTGGACCAGGCCTGCATCATATTGCTTTGAGGGTAAAAGGGATTGAAGCTGAAGTCACGCGGCTTAAAGAAGTGGGTGCGCAGTTAATTAGTGAAACCCCCAGGCCGGGTCGCGCCGGAACGCGGGTGGTTTTTTTGCATCCTAAATGGACGAAAGGTGTGTTGGTGGAACTTGTCGAACACACCTAAAGCCTTTTGGTGGGGTTTGGCGGCGCTTTGGGCGGCGCTTATTTTTTGGCTCTCAAGTTCACCCGACGCACAAGGTGGGGTGGGGTTGATTGATTTACTACCCTACGGCGATAAACTGGCCCATGGTGTAGCGTTTGGCTTGCTCGGCGCGTTTGTTTATTTAGCCTCGAGAAATGTCTGGCTGGCCCTTCTTTTGGCGTCTGCTTACGGCGTCAGCGACGAAATTCATCAAGCCTTTGTGCCAGGGCGCAGTGCTGACGTGCTCGACTGGCTTGCCGATACGCTCGGCGCAGCCCTCTTCATCTTTCTTGTGAGGAATGTTACTCGAGACCCTCAATCTCAAAGAAAACCGTTACAATGAGCGCCGACTTAGTATTGCAAGCTTGTTGGAGACGTGGTGAACGATGAAATTAGCGATTGTCGGTGCAGGAAAAATGGGCGGGGCGGTCTTAACAGGCGCACTCAAAGCCAAGGTGCTGAGCGCCAAAGACGTTGGCATTTATCATCCTGACGCGAAACGTTTAGCGCAACTGAGCGAGCATTACGGCGTGGTCGGCTTAGATGACGACGCGATTCACCACGCCGAGCGCGTACTCATTTCGGTCAAGCCCCAATATTTTGACGACGTTGCGCCCCTCATCGCGCAGCGCAACGCCTCGTATATTTCCCTGATGGCGGGCGTGTCGGCCCAGACGATTGCCAAGCGTGTCGGCAGCAACCGCGTGGTTCGGGCTATGCCTAACATGGGCGCACGGGTCGGGCTAAGTGCGACGGGGTTAGCAAGCTTACCCCAGGCAACTGCTGATGACATAAAAATGGCCGAGAAGCTGTTTAAGGCCGTGGGCACCGTGTACCACATCCCAGAATCCTTGTTCGACCCTTTTACGGGCATCGCGGGTTCAGGTCCTGCGTTTGCCGCAATCGTTGCTGAGGCAATGGCAGATGGCGGCGTGCGGGTTGGCTTTAACCGCGACGTTGCTAGAGATTTGGCGCGTCAAGTTTTACTTGCTACCGCGACGTTGCTCGAGACCAAAAACCCTGCTGACCTAAAAGATGAGGTTGCCAGTGCGGGCGGTACGGCGATTACGGGTGTGAAGGCTTTAGAGCGCCACGGTTTGCGCTACGCCCTGATAAACGCGATTGAAGCTGCTAGCGAACGTGCTTCTGAATTAAGTGAGGAAGACGCGTGAGGCTTATTCTGGTCAGCCTCCTTTGGCTAGCTCTTTCTGTCGGCGTAGCCCAGGCAGGGTACTACCCATCGACACCCGGCTTAAGCTGGACCTATAGCAACGGCGAAACCCAAACCCTGAGTGGGCCTAAAGACTTCAGTGGACAGTCGGTCACAGTTTTACTTCACGCCTTACAAGGACAGCCTGTCGCTGAAGATTATCTAATTTACAGCGCTGAGGGCACGCAACTTTTGGGCACAGCCGCTGGAGGTGAAGTGCTAAGCTACACGCCCTTTTTGACGCTTTATCCCGCGCCCCCCTTGCAAGTCGGGCAAACCTGGAAAAGCACGGCGCAAGTCGATGACATAGATATCTCTCTGTCTTTTGAGGTTTTGGGCGTGACAGGTGTGCAGACAGCAGCGGGGCGTTTTAACGCGCTACAAATTCGCCAGCAAACGATTACGAGTACAGGTGGTCAGACCTTCTTGGACCTGTTTTTTGTACCCACGGTGGGAATAGTTCGGACGCTTACCCAAGACGGCACACAGATTGATTTGATAGAGAAAAACTTTTGATTTTGAAGACCCCTTCGTTTCCATAGCTCTTGAGTTGTTATTACCTGACAAGTAAATGCGAACAAATCATATAATGAAGTTATGATTTCAGCCCTGGAAGCCCTCGAGCGACTTAAAGAAGGTAATCAACGTTTTGTTTCGGATGCGCGGCGTAGCAACGCCCTGACTGACCAGAGCCGCCGTGATGAACTGCTAATGGGACAAGAACCCGTCGCCGTGATTCTCGGTTGTTCCGACTCGCGCGTGCCCGCCGAAATTGTCTTTGACCAGGGCCTGGGTGACCTGTTTGTGATTCGCGTAGCGGGTAATATTGTCGCGCCCTCGCAAATCGGCAGTGTCGAATTTGCTGCTGAAGCGTTTGGGACGCGGCTTGTCGTGGTTTTGGGGCACTCGAAGTGTGGGGCGGTTACGGCTACACTAAACGAATTACAAGACCCCAGTCATAATTTGTCCCCTAACCTGCGTTCGATTGTCGAACGTATTGAGCCTGCGGTAGCGACGTTGCTCGAGGTGGACACGAACCTCGACGCCGACCAACTTATCCACCACGGTGTAAGGGCGAATATTCGCGCCTCGGTCAGTCACCTGCGACACGGCTCGCGTAACCTCGAACATCTGGTTGAAAATGATGGCTTGCTAGTCGTTGGTGCGGAGTATTCGCTCGAGACGGGGGTTGTAGAGTTTTTCGACGGATTACCTCAGGATGATTGAAGAAGGAAAAAGAAAGAAGAAAGATTGAACTGGGTCGGCATCAACCCGCCTATCCATCTTTTAGCGTTAGGGTAAGACCGTCAAAAGCGTACTGCGTACCCTCTGGCACAGGTTTTTGGCAGTCAACCCCGTGTCCTAAATGCGTGAATAGTGTGCGTTTTGGTCTGAGGGTTTGAACTAGCTCAAGCGCCTCCACAACGTCGTAAACGCTGCGTTTTTCATACGGCGCATCTTCCTGGTAAAAACTTGTGCCTAAAATGAGCAGGTCTAAGTTTTGCCAGGGTTTCAAGTCATCTATACCGATACTGTCGGGTACGTAGGCCCAGTTGAACATGTGACTTGCAAAGCGAAAGCCGTAAGCGTAACCGTTGTGACCATGCGGAACTTTGTGCGCTGTGACGTGGTAGCCGCCAAAATCTCGGTCTGCCCTTTCTAGGGTATGAAAGGGTGTTAGGCGTTTGTAAGAGCCTCTTGTCATATAGGCAAAGCGTTCTTTTAAAACAGGCACTACTTCGGCAGGCGCGTAAATAGGAATCGTCTTTCCAGTCCAACGCGCTAAGTCACCGATGTCGCCCAGGCCCAAAACGTGGTCGTTGTGCGCGTGGGTAATTAAAACAGCGTCGACGGTTTTGATAGCTTCACGTATAAGTTGTGAGCGTAAGTCGGGAGCGGCATCGAGCAAAATGGTTTGTGTTGGCGTCTCGAGCAAAACCGAGGGACGCGTGCGGGCGTTTTGTCCAGTTGTCCGCGCCTCATTGCAGACCTTGCAGTCGCACCAGAGGCGCGGAACACCTTGCGAATCACCGGAGCCGAGAAATCTGAGTTGGGTTGCCACGGGCTCGAGCCTAACAAAAGCCAGTCGTTATTTCTTAAGCGCTCAGTGTTGAACTCCGCTTCACGGGGTCCAGATACGAGCGTCGCTATAACCGAAGTCCTCGACCTCTTCTTTAATCTCCTGCGCTTCATTTTCTAGGAAACCAGTGCCAAGCATCAAAACAAAGGGTTCATCAGCATCTTCGCTTAGGTCAAAGTCGCCACAGAGGATAAAGCCTTTTCGATAGCTGCTCAGTTCCCGCTTAGCTATGTCTGCCTGCTGGGCTGTGGTAAAGCTGTCGATAACAACGTAGTGCTCCCCGCGGGGTTTTTGACCAGTAAAGCCGCGCACGAACTGTTCCACGAAGCCTGGTTCATCAGGGGTAACAGTTTTTACGTCATAGCCCTCACGCAAGGCGGCACGACAAAGGTCAGATGATGATTGGGCGTGAGCAACCGAGACGAGCGGTGCCAAAACGTTTGTCGGGTTAGTTACCACGGTTGTTGTCGTTGGTCCTGCTTGACCGATAATAGCTGCCAGGAAAGCCGGGGCTGCTAAACCCAGGTGAAACAGTTTTGATTTACTGTGCTCATCAGGGTAAAAATGAACCACGACGATGGCTGAGAAGGTGTAAACAGCGATTTGGGCAACGGTGCCGAGCAGTGCGCCTACGCTGAGGCTCTCGAGTAAGGCGTTAAAGTCTATATCCAACAGGCTTAGAATGATAGGCGCTAAAGCGCCGAGCGAACTCCACACAATTCTGTCGCGTGGTCTAAGATGTCCCCCAACATGGGCTGGTCGTGGGCTTGATGCGGTCATACGTCACCTCCTTCAGGGTACAAAAGCTTGGGTTAACGTTATAGAAAAAGGTCGCTTTCGTTTTGACGTAATGACAGTATGTAGAAACTGCCCTGACCAAAGCCTGAACAGAGCTGAGTGTGCTTAAAACTCGCCTTCGCCAAAGGTCTCGAGCAGCATCATCACCAACCCTGTAATGACCATCAAAATAAAGGAAAGTGCCAGCGCAGCGCCGTAGTTTGCCGCGCCGGGTCGCCCCAGTCGGTCGAAAATAGCAACGGGAATAGTAGCGAGTCCGGCGGGTTGCAAGGTAAGGGTTGCGCCAAACTCGCCCATCGAAATGGCAAAGGCAAAACTCGCTGCGGTGATAAATGAGGGAACCAGTAAGGGCAGCTCGACTCTCCCGAGGATGCGTAACGGATGTGCGCCCAACGTTTGCGCGGCGGCTAACAAATTTGTAGGTAAGCCTCTCAGTGCAGGCAAGATACTGCGCGCCACAAAGGGAAAAGCGATAAGCGTATGCGCCAGTGTTAAGCCCCAGATGCTTGTCCTGAGAGCGGGAAAAGCCAGCAGATACCCAAAACCAAGTGTTACTGCGCTTGTCGCCAGGGGCAGCAAACTCGCACTGTCCAGCAGGCGCCAGCCGCCCCGCACCACTGCGTAAGCAAAGGCAAAGCCGACCAGTAGGGCGCACAGGGTACTAAGTGCAGCGAACCGTAATGAATTAATAATGGCTTGACCCGCCCCTGCAAAGCCAATCGTGCGCTGCGCTGCCGCGAGGTGTTCAAAGTTGCGCAGGCTTGGCCCTGCACTCTCGGCAGGCCAAAATGTGCTGTAGCCCAGAGCTAACAGCGGTGACAAAATGAGTGCTACAGCAATAAGAATATTGAGCCCAAGGAATACGCGTCGCAAGCCTGTAGGACGGGGTAAGGGGTTTCCCCTCGAGCCCAGCGTCACCGCCAACCGCGCCTGCGTTCTCGTATAGAGCAGCGTAAACAAAGTTACTACAACGAGCTGTATCAAAACGAGAATACCCGCACTGTCAAGCTGTAATAGTCTCGAGGTCAATCTATAAATTTCGACCTCGAGGGTGGCAAATTGCGGCTCAGGTGCGAGAATGAGGATGACGCCGAAACTGGTGAAGCAGAAAATAAATACGAGTGTTGCTGCGGCGATAATCGCGGGCATAGCCAGGGGTAGGGTGACGCGGCGTAGAGTATTGAGAGGGCTCGAGCCGAGCATCTTCGCGGCTTCGTAGGCTCGAGGTCCCAAGCCTTCCAAATAACTCCCAACAATACGTACCACAACAGCGTAATTGTAAAAAACGTGTGCTAGTAAAATGATGGCGAGCGTGCCGCGCAAATCTACATTCAGTAGCCCCCTCGGACCAATAAGAGCTAAGAAACCAATCGCAGCTACCACCGTGGGCATGACAAAGGGAATCGTAAAAGCACTTTTTAAGAGGCGTTTACCCCGAAAGTCGTAACGAGCGAAAAGTAGGGCACAAGGTAGGGCAAGAATAACGGTTAGAGCTGTCGATAAAAGGGCCTGCCAGGTCGTGAACCAGAGGCGCTGGCGGTAGTAGGGGTTCGCCAACAAATCCCGAAGGGCGTCCCAACCACTAAACCCGCGCAGCAAAATCACCCCGAGCGGATAGACTAAAAAGAGAATAAGAAAGGCCGTTGCCAAAACGCCAAACAAATGTGGAAGCCAACCCCGCTGCATGGGAGTCAGTGTATCAGCGCAAGCTTGCGACCTACAGAGAGGCTCTCGAGCGTGCTGACACTTTCTTGACCTAGCAGCGTTTAGCTGTGTCATGATTCTCAGTAGTGGTTTCTTGATTTTGGAAAGGGCATTTGATGCGTTTACTTGTTCTCTGTACCCATAACTCAGCGCGTAGCCAAATGGCAGAAGGCTGGTTGCGCCACTACGTCAATCAGCTTGGGTTAGAAGCTGAGGTTTTTTCAGCGGGAACGGAGAAGACCTTCGTTAAGCCTGACGCCATTAAAGTGATGCATGAGGTCGGTATTGAGATCAGTTCGCATGAGTCTAAGACAATTGACGATTTACCCGACAAGTGGAATTTCGATGTTGTGCTTACCGTGTGCGACAGTGCTAACGAAGCCTGTCCAGTTTATCCCGCACAAACGACGCGCTTACACGTTTCCTTTCCCGACCCGTCTGGACAACCTTTAGATAGATGGCGTGAGGTTCGTAACGCCATCGGCCTAATGAGTCAAAAACTCGTGAAGAGTTTAAAAGAGGGCAGTGAGCTAACCGAAGAAGCGTTAAAACCGTGAACTTGCGAATTTGGTTAGCTGAGTTCATCGGTACGTTTACCCTCGTTTTTGCCGGGATTGCAACGCTAGCGTCAGGGGCAAGTGGTTTGGGGGTTGCTCTGGCATTTGGTCTCAGCGTCGCGGTAATGATTGGGGCGGTAGGTGCACTCTCGTTTGCACATTTCAACCCAGCCGTGAGCGTCGGATTTTTCATTATGCGCCGCATATCGTTTAACGACTTGCTGCTTTACTGGAGCGCTGAAATTTCAGGGGCGATAACGGCTTTGCTTCTTTTACAATTTTCGCTTGGAGCAGAGCGACTAAGGCTTGTTGATTACGGTGCGACGACACTCGCCTCAAACATAACAGTGATGCAGGGGTTTGCCGTTGAGGTCGTTCTAACCTTCTTTTTGATGTTCGTCATTGCGACCTGCGTCATTCAGAAACAAGCATTAGCAGGTGTTTACATCGGCGGGACAGTTACGCTTGGGGCACTGGCAGGTGGCGCGTTAACCGGGGCGTCGATGAACCCTGCCAGAAGTTTGGCACCTGCGCTGTTCGGTGGTATTTGGTCACATCACTGGCTTTACTGGCTTGCGCCCATTATAGGGGCGAGCATTGCAGCTTTGACGGCTAGCTATTTGTGGCGTAACAGTGATGACCTCGAGCCCTCCCAAAGCCCACCGCTACAACAAGCTTCTGATGAAAGTTTTTAGGTCAAGAATGTCTTGCTGAACTGCAAAAACTCATAAACATCTTTAAAATTGCTGGCAATCCCCAGCGACACCCGCACGGCCCCAGAATTTTTACCGTCGACGCAAAGTCTTAAATCATCAATCGTTAGGCGTGAATTCGGCTGGGCAAAGCAGCTCGTTAGTTCATCCCTGGTTATCCCAAAGGCACTTTCGCCCGTGCCAGGGTTGCAAAAACAGCCTGTCCGCAATGAAATATTAGCCGCATTCGCCCTCTGCTCTACAAGGTGATGGTCAATGAGTTCATCGTTTGCATCATAAAAATTCATCGTAAACGTTGCGCCTCTGTTTTTCATCGTGCAGGGACCGTACAGTTTGATAAGCGGCGCGCCGCTACTGTGTTTTAGCGACATCATCTGTTCTAAAAGCCAACTGCCAAGCTTGCCCACATGGGTCTGAATGGTTTCGATACCTACCTCTTTAATATGCGCCAGCCCAATGCTAATCGCCGGAATATTGAGGTAATTGACCGTGCCATCTTCAAACCCCTCGGCTCCTTCGGCCAGGTAGTGTTTTTGACCCTGTACACTCGCTAATGTAATAGTGCCGCCTGCAAACCAGGGACGCTCGAGCTTCGCTAAGCTCTCTTTACGTGCGAGCAGACAGCCCAGGCCTGTCGGGTAGCCGAACATTTTATAAAACGAAATACCCACGTAGTTGGGTTTATATCGGCTGAGGTCAAGTGGGTTTGTTGGCACATAAGCGGCAGCATCTAAAAAGACATCCCAGCCATTTTCCTGCGCTTTAGCAATCCAATCCAGACTATGCTTGACACCTGAAAAGTTACTTTGAGCAGGATAGGCGAAAAGCTTACAGCTAGAGGCGGAACTCGTCTCGAGAAAGTCCGTCAAAACCTTTGCATTCAAGTTGAGGTCGGGTAATTCTAGCGGCGCATAATCCAGCTTCGCACCTTTGGCGTTGGCATATTCACGGATGCCTAAAACTGAATTATGATTGTCGAAACTGAGCAAATAGTGACTCTTCGGGCAAAACGGATAAGCCTCCGCAACGAGCTTGAGTGCGCCACTGGCATTTTGGGTAAAGACAACCACGTATTCTTCAGGTGAAGCGTTGAAGTACTCGAGCACGTCCTTGCGGCACTTTTCTACTAGTTCTGTCGCTGCGCTCGAACTCGGGTTGAGTGAGTGCGGATTGCCAAAAACCTGACCCTTTAAAAGAGCGTGATGTTTGTCAAGCTGCCCCGCCGCGTATAACCCGCCGCCTGTATAGTCCAGATAGACATGCCCACCCTCATCCAGCCGCGCATACTGAGAGGCGCGTAAATGCTCAAAGGTTTCTTGTAAGGCTCCCCCAAACTGTGCTCGAGCCTCTTCAAACGTGGCGGCATTGTCGCTGGCTGGATTTGTCATGGGCTCTATCATGGAGCTAGTTTAGCGAATTATGACTTGTCGAGCAGTGACACTAGGCTTTGTACTGCTTCTAGACAAGGGGACAAGGAGAAGGGGAGAGGGGAGCAGAATCATTGCACCTTTCTCCCTGTCTCCCCCTCACCCTGTCTCAATTTAAGATTTCCCCGAACTCGAGTTCCTCCGCCGCCAGAACAAACGCCGTTGTCGGTAAGCCCTCAGTGCGTTCGTTAAGCTGCCAGTAATAACTTGCGTAGTCTTCCGTTTCGTCGGGGTTACGCATGCCCATAAGAACCAGGTCTGCGCCCTGCGACGATTCTCGCAAGACGGTTTCAAAGGGGCGTCCCTTAAGTACAAGAACTTCTGTAATAGCGCCGGTTCGGAAACCTGCCATCAGCCTGCTTAAATTCGCCTCGGCGTCTTGGGCGGCGCTTTCATCGGGCACGGCTATTTTGACGCGCAGCTCAGCGTCACGCCAGCGCAAGCTCGTTTTGAGCAGGTAAGCCAGCGTCATCATCAGGCCGCCGTTACCCTTTAAGCCGCCCCACCATAAGTCGATGCGTTTACGTTCGCCGAGACCGCGCTCGGGGTCAGCTTTGACAACGATAAGATTACGCTTCGAGGCGTAGATGTACTTTATAGTTTGACTAAAACTCTCGAGGTTTTCCTTCGTTTCACTTTGACCGAGCACAATCGTATTGGGTACAAGTGAGCCGAGGCCGTACGCATCGATGAGCATGCGTACGCCGCTAAAAGGGTCGGGCGCTTTGGTGACGCGCAGCATGGCCTGGATGCCGCGCTCTGCCAAATAGTCGCGCATGGTGGTCTCGAGCGAAAGCTGCCGCTCGGCACTTAAAGAGGTATCGGTGATTATGGTTGCCACATTGAGAAGGGCGCGGTTGTGCGTCAGTGCGTTGGCAAGGTCGATGAGGTGCCAGCGCTTGGTCGGTGCACCGGAAAGTACCAGCATATGAGGCCGCCAGTTTTTAGCGTCAACCTCGGGTCGTAGTTTCAAGAGGCCCGCGCGGGTCACGGCCATCCATAAACCCTGGCGCACGTCGCCCCAAGCAGCGCGCAAATTGCGCTGCTCGAGCCAAATGTAAATGGCTGATATGACCACAATAGCGATAATAGTGGCGACCCAGTTAATTAAAATCATGACCGCCGTACAGCCAACCGCACCTAGTAAAGACAGGCTCCAGTGAACTTTAAATGTGGGTCTGAATGAAGGGCTACCGAGTAAACGCTCGACGGCAGAGACAATATTGACGACACCGTACGTTGTTAAAAAGAACATCGTCAAAATGGGCGCAATGGCGTTTAAGTCACCTAAGATAACGGCGGCTAAGGCGACCCCTAAGGTAACGACAGTGCCGATTCTGGGTTCGTCATCGGGGCCGCTACCTCGGCCTAAAAAGCTTAGTAGAGGCGGTAGAACACCGTCTCTAGCAAGGGCCTGCAAAATTCTGGGTGCGCCTAAAATACTGCCTACGGCGCTCGAGAGTGTCGCGCCCCAGACCCCAAGTAAAATGGCGTCGCCCCAGAGCGCCATCTTGCGCATAATGAGCGGGTCCTCTATCAGCGTTATGGCGTCAGCACGCATGGCTAGAAAAATCGGCAGCGCCATGTAAACGACGTAGCCCACCCCAATCGCCCAAAGCGTGCCCACCGGAATCGAGCGGCGCGGGTCTCTTAAATCGCCCGATAGGTTGACCCCTGCCATAATGCCCGTGACTGCTGGAAAGAAAACGGCAAACACAACCCAAAAACCTTCTGAGTTACGCGGGGCCGCGCCAAAGAGTTCTACCGTTGTCGGCTCGACAGAATGACCAAAAAAGAACGAGATTAAGGACAGCGCAATAGCCGCCATAATCACATATTGTGTACGTATAGCAGCCTTAGCTGAAACCAAAGCGAGCCCCGCGACCAAAATCGTTGTGATAGCCCCAACCGTTCGTCCATCCAAAACAGGAAAGACATTAACCAAACTTTCGGCAAAACCAATCGTGTAGAGCGCAACTGAAAGCGCCTGCGCAAAGTAAAGCGGAATGCCTACCGCGCCACCCGCTTCAATACCAAGCGAGCGGCTAATCATGTAATAGGCCCCGCCGATACGTACCCGCTGGTCGGTAGCGATTTGCGAAATGGATAGACCTGTCAGAAAGGTTATGGAGGTCGCTATGGTGACAATAGCGAGCGTACCAATAAGCCCTGCGTTGCCCACCACCCAGCCAAAGCGCAGGTACATAATGACACCCAGAATGGTTAGGATAGAGGGCGTAAAAACGCCGCCAAAGGTGCCTAAACCTGTAGCAACGGCGGGTACGACAGCTTCTGGGTTAGCAGGCTCATCAGCGCCAGAAAAGCGCTTGCGAAGATTGTTAAATAGATTCATACTTTAAGTGTCATAGTGCGACCCCAACCCCAACTAAGAGATACGTTGCTCGAGAAGCTATTGTACAGTAACCTCGTAAGAATCTAGCGAACGCCCCAACTGTCCCCATTAAACCCTGCTGAAAAACCCTTGCAGGAGGTATTTTCCTTATTTGGTTTCAAGCCTCTGTGTTAGACGCATCCATCTTCACTAAATCTGTTTTTGCGTCTTTACTAGACCTCCTATAAAAGTCCGGTTGACTATAGATGATTAAAGCTTAGCGTGTCACATACCATTCCTTTGCCATGAATTAATAGGTGCTCGAGAATGCTGTGAAGATGCTTGGACAAAGCGCTAGAACAAGTCTCCAAATAGCCCAAAACCGTCGCTCAAGCCTTGCGCTAACACGCAATTTTGTGCTTTAATGGGTGAGTTGTCTCGAAACAACTGTACGTATTTTTGAGGAGGACCCCCCTTTCATGGACGAAAAACAAACCCAGGTTGAGGAAACCCTTGTCCCAACCGCCGACCAAGCCCCGAGTGAGAGCATAGACACAGCCCCGAGCGCGTCTGCTGAGCAGGGTGAGGCAAGCGCAACGGTAGAAACAAACCCTACTGAAGCGACTGCTGAACCCCATGACCTCACAAATACTGACTCTCAAACCAGTCCCGCAGCCGATACCGCAGCCCAAGAGGCTACCCCGGACGCTGCACAAGAAGCCCCACCACAAGAAGCTAGCGCAGCTTCGAGTGAATCTACTGCTAATGACTCTGGCAACGACCTCACAATGGAAGAGGTTTTAGCCGCAAGTGATGAGCAGCTCAACGCCCCGCCTGTACACCGTGGCATGATTGTCACGGGCAGCATTATTATGCTGTCGCAAGAAGGCATCGTTGTTGACGTCGGTGCAAAAATCGAAGGTCTGCTGCCCTATAACCAGCTCTTCGAATTTGACACTGACGCGGCTGGCGCAGCCAAATACTTTAAGTCAGGCGATGAAATTCAGGTTTACATCGTCCGCTCTGACGTTGCGAATAACGTTATTATCTTGTCGAAAAAGCGGGCGGATCAGGAACGCGCCTGGAACTTGTTGCAAGATATCTATGACAAGCAGCTACCTGTCGAAGTTGAAATTGTCGATAAGGTACGCGGCGGTCTCGTAGCGAATTTAGGTGTTCGCGCCTTCTTGCCTGCGAGCCAGGTCGACATTCGCCGTATCAGCGACCTAGACCCCTACGTCGGTCAGCGCCTTAAAGTCAAAATTATAGAACTGAACCGCAAGCGCAACCGCGTGATTGTCTCACGCCGCTCTATTCTTGAAGAAGAAGTCGCGGGTCTTAAAGAAGAGACGCTTAAAAAGCTCGAGCCAGGTTTACAGCTTGAGGGTGAAGTGGTTGAAATCACCGACTTTGGCGTTTTCGTCAACTTAGGTGGCGTCGATGGCCTCGTACACCGCAGCGAACTTTCGCACGGCCGCTTTAACCACCCGCGCGAAGTAGTCAAGCTCGGCGAAAAAGTCAAAGTTGAAGTTCTCGACATGGACTTAGAGCGCGAGCGCATCAACCTCTCGGTTAAGAAGCTTGCTTCTAACCCTTGGGAAGATGTACTGCTTAACTACAGCATCGGTCAGAAGGTCGAGGGTAAGGTTACGAACCTGACACCCTTCGGGGCTTTTGTCGAAATCGAGCCTGGGTTGGAAGGGCTTATTCACGTTAGTGAAATGAGTTGGACCAAACGTATTCGCCACCCTAAAGAAATTGTTACCGAGGGTGACGACGTCGAGGCGATGATTCTTAAAATCGATAGCGAGCAGCAGCGTATCTCCTTAGGCTTGCGCCAAACGCAGCCTGACCCCTGGAGCAGCCTGCCTGACCGTTATCCCCCCGGTACTGAAATCACCGGACCGATTACGGGTATTACCGACTTCGGTGTCTTTATGGAAATTGAAGAGGGTATTGAAGGTCTCGTGCACATCAGCGAGCTTGCTCATGAACATATCGATACGATTGAAGAGCACTTTAGCCGTGGTGACGAAGTTACCGCTGTTATTCTCAATATCGACCCTGTAGAGCAGCGCGCAAGTCTGTCGCGTAAGCGCCTCTTACCCTTTACCGCGGGTGAAGGTGTCGACGGTGATATTCCTATGGGTGCACCTGCTAGCCGCGGAGGCGGTGGACGTAAAGGCCGCCGTGGTGGACGTCGTTCGCAAGGCATCGACTACGATTACAGCTACGCCTCGAGTGACTCGAGCAGCAAAGCGACCACCAAAATCGGTGACGTTTACGCCGACCTGTTTGCACAGTTCGGTTTGACCGACGCTAAAACGGACGAAGATGCGCAAGCAAGTGCCGACGATAAGCCAGAAGAAAAAGATGCGGCAGCCGCACCTGCAAGCGAGGGTACTTCAGCTGAGAGTACGTCTACTGAAGATACTGTCGCCGAGAGTTCTGCTGCTGAGAGTTCCGCTGCCGAAGCGGAAGTGTCTGAAACGGCAGAGGCCGAGTCGAGCGATGCCGAACCTCAAGTTGCAGAGGCCGAACCTGAAGAAGAGGTTAGTCCTGAGAATGCTATTGACGCTGCCGAAGCCGCCGCCTTGCTGACCGCCGCCTTTAGAGAAGGCAAACGCCCTCAACCGGTATCTGAGGCTTCAGTAGAGACTGCTGAAGTAGAGACAGAAGCAGCCGAACAGACCTCAGCGGAAGCTCAGGACGAAACCCCTGCCGCTGCTGACGCAGCTGCGGATGCAGAGGGTAGCGCGGAAGCTGAAGCCTCAGCAGATAAAGGTTCTGAAGAGGCAGAGAAAACCGCTTAAACAAAACATTGACGTTTGATGAATGCCCATCCGTACCTATGGATGGGCATATTTACTTGATTTTTCATGAAATATTCTTATGATAGTGAATGCCTATAGTTGCTTGAGTGGATAGATTGTACTAGGCAAGCTCAGTTAAACGGGAGGTGAAGTCAAGAAAATTGATATGTAGAGGTGGGTTTCAAGGATGGACTTTGTACCTCGACATAACGTCTATGCTACGTCTCAAGCGTAGCTGCTAGGTTCAGTGGTACTATGCCACTGAGTTTCACCCAATTAGAAAGGAAATGAATGTCAAAAAATAGAATTGTTTTATACGCATTACTGTTAGTGTTTGCACTTTTGGCTGCGGCCTGTAATCCTGATAATGGTGATCAGAGCTATTCACTCAATGTCTTTACAGATACTGGCACAGGTACGGGTTACGTTAGTAGTACTGATGGCACGATTGACTGCGGACCAGTTTGTGAAAATACCTATACCGATAATCCTGTCATTGAGTTAACGGCTATTGCCGACGCAGGCTCGGAATTTGCTGGCTGGAGCGGTGAGGACTGCGCAGAGGGAGACCCTAATGGCTCCACTTGCTCGCTGACAGTAGATGGTAAAAAAGATATTACGGCTACTTTTAACTTAGTCGACGATCCCGGTCCCGGCCCTGTTGATCCTGTTGACCCTGAAACGGTAGAGATTACGCTTAATCTTTGCGAGGGCGATATTGGTTGTAACGACGCTGAAGAATTTACCTCACAAGGTGATGGAGACTTTGACCTTGGCGACGTTGCCACGGTCAGTAGTGACTTGGAACTTAACTACGAGGCCGAGGACAGAAACGCAGAAAAACTCATTGGCTTGCGCTTCCAACCAACCCTTGATCAAATTCCTGCGGGTGCTGTGATTGATAGCATCTATATTGAATTTACGCCTAAAGCCTCGAGTGATGAAGACACGCTTACCCTAACGATTAAAGCCCAAACAGACCCTGACCCAGCTGAATTTACCACTGCTGATGAAAATATCTCTGAGCGTCTCGCAACCGATAACGGCGTAACCTGGCAGCCTGCACCCTGGCTCGAGGGTGTCACTGGCGAAGCAACCGAAACGCCAGATCTCAGATCGTTATTGACGGATATTAATTGGCAGCCCGGTAACCCCATTGTTTTCTTAATCGAAGGCGACGGGTCTGAGGCTACCAGAAGCGCTGTTTCCAGCGACTCTGTAGACAACGACAATCCCGTTAGCAACCCCAGTGGTCCTAAGCTGGTCGTAACCTATACACCTGGTTCTTAACTAAGACTGCTAAAAAGTAAAGCTAAATATAAAAAGCGTCTCTGGTTGAAAATACCAGAGACGCTTTTTATATTTAGCACTTTTATATTCATCGCTCAGCTTTGGTTTATTATCGTGCATGACCTCTCGAGCAGCTATAAACGAATTTTCTCTTATCCCACGCAGTTTACTTTTTGGCAACCCTGAAAAAGTGCAAGCGCTTCTCAGTCCAGACGGAAAGCATTTAAGCTACCTTGCACCACAAAACGGCGTTATGAATATTTGGGTGGGACCCCTATCAGACCCAGGCTCAGCAAAACCTGTGACGGCAGATACGGGGCGTGGTATTCGCCATCATGTGTGGGTTTATAGCGGGGACGCTCTTTTGTATATTCAAGACAAAGGGGGCGATGAAAACTGGCATTTGTACCGCACGGACCTTGCGTCTGGAGAGACGGTGAATCTGACACCCCTGGGGGGTGTACAAGCTCGCATCGAGGCGCGTAGCCCCGAGATGCCAGACAAGCTCTTAATCGGCCTAAATGACCGAGACCCTGCTGCTCATGACCTTTATCACCTTGACTTGACAACGGGTGAACGAAGCCTTGTTCTTGAAAATGAAGAGGGCTTCTTGTCGTTCATTGTCGATTCGCAGCTTGAGGTTCGCTTTGCTGTGCGTATGACGCCCGATGGCGGCGCGGATATGTTTCGGCGTACCTCTACAGGTAACTGGGCCTCCTTTTTAGCCGTTGGTGTTGAAGACCAACTGACGACTGAGCTTTTAGGCCTAGACGCAAGCGGCAAAATTCTCTATATGACAGATAGCCGCAACCGCGACACTGCGGCGCTCGTTGCACTCGACTTGCATAGCGGTCGTGAAGAGGTACTGCTTGAAGACAGCCGAGCCGACGTTAGTGATACGCTTTGGCATCCAACACTTAAAACGATTCAGGCTGTCTCTATCGACTATGAAAGAACGGATTGGACCCTACTGGATGATGACTTGAGTGAAGATTTCGCCCACCTTCAAAAGCTTGCCGAAGGTGACATAACTATTTTAGACCGCACGCTTGATGATAGTAAGTGGATAGTCGGATACGCTCGAGATAACGGCCCATTAAGTTACTACGTCTATGACCGTAGCCAGAAACAAGCTCAGCATTTGTTTGTGAGTCAGTCTGACCTGAGCGAGCAACCTCTTGTAAAAATGGAACCTCTTGTCTTAGAAGCGAGAGACGGTTACAAACTTGTTAGCTACCTGAGCTTGCCGCCATTTATCGTGGGCGCTCGTCCTGAGGAAGCGCTACCCACTGTTTTACTTGTTCACGGCGGACCCTGGGGGCGCGACCGTTGGGGTTTCGACGCGGCCCACCAATGGTTGGCAAACCGAGGTTACGCTGTACTCTCGGTGAACTTTAGAGGTTCGACGGGCTTTGGTAAAGACTTTCTGAATGCAGGCAACCGCGCCTGGGGCGCTGAAATGCACGATGATTTGCTAGACGCAGTGAACTGGGCTATTGCTGAAGGTATTGCACAGGCCGACAAAGTTGCCATTATGGGCGGGTCGTACGGGGGCTACGCGACCCTAGCAGGTCTAGCATTTACCCCCGACGTTTTTGCCGCAGGTGTCGATATTGTCGGACCCTCTAACCTCATTACCCTTATCGAGTCCGTACCACCCTACTGGAAACCCATGCTGGCTATATTGACAAGCCGCGTCGGTGACCCGAGCACTGAGCAGGGTAGAGCGTTTTTAGAGGAGCGCTCACCCCTGACAAAAGCACACGCTATTCGCAAGCCCTTACTAATTGGGCAGGGCGCGAATGACCCACGAGTTAAAAGGGCCGAGTCCGACCAAATCGTCGTGGCAATGCAGGAAAAAGGTATTCCGGTGACCTACGCTCTCTATCCTGATGAGGGTCACGGCTTTGCGCGGCCCGAAAACAAGCTGTCCTTTTTCGCGCTAGCTGAAGCGTTTCTCTCCCAACATTTGGGTGGGCGTTTTGAACCGATGGGGAAAGATTTGGAAGGATCGAGCCTACAGGTCGTCACAGGTGCAGAGCAGATACCGGGATTGGCAGAGGTATCAAGGTAAGGAGTAAAGACAAAACCCTGACCTCTAAATCCTTTACCCCTTGCCTTTATTGCGGGGATAGGTAATCGTGCCCTCATATAGTGCGCGACCTACGATTGCACCCTCGAGACCAAGTTCTTCATAAAGCTCCAGGTCAGCATCCTTTGCAACGCCACCGCCACCGATAAGCGTGTGTGGGAAAGCCGCTCTCACCTTTTTTACCGGATCGGGGTTGATGCCTTTCAGGGTGCCGTCGCGGCTAATATCAGTGTAAATAAGCTGGGTTACGCCTTGCTTTAACGAGCGCTCGGCAAGCTCGACAGCAGAAATCTCACTCACTTCGGCCCAGCCTTTGACAGCCACGAGACCCTCTTTGGCATCGACAGAAACAACGATACGTTCAGAGTCAAACTCTTCTAGCAAGGCTTCAACAACGTTTGGCTGAGTGACGGCGACGGTGCCTAAAACGACACGGTCTACTGTTTCTAGCCAGGCTCGAGCACTTTCTAAACTGCGAATGCCGCCGCCGACCTCAATTTTCACGTCAAGCTCGGTGGCAATCGTTTTGATAATAGCGCGGTTGTTGCCTGTTCCCAGCGCAGCGTCTAAATCGACCAGGTGTAACCACGTCGCGCCAAGCTCCGCCCAGTGACGCGCGGCGGCAAGCGGGTTATCAAAGTAAACGGTCTCTTTATCAGGGTCGCCTTCAAACAAACGAACGGCGCGGCCTTTTTGGATGTCGACACAAGGAATGACTTCAAACACGCTCGCTAGTATAGCTCAGATGGTAGGGCTAGGATTCGCAATGTTTATGAAGGTTAAAGCCGATTTGAAATAGGGGAGGGGGATGTGTGCGCCTCTGCTGGAAGGTCTTTGTTGACTGCAATATGTTATCCAAACTCAGACAGGTTTCACAGCTTTTTTTGCGGTGGTATGCGACAATATAGTCATACTGTCCCCCAGGGGACGTTTTGAGAGACGAGGCTTTTCATGGCATTTCCCAAACCCTTTTACCGTTGGCGTCCGCACCCCTGGCACGGGCTCGAGGTCGGCCCCGACGCGCCGAGCATTGTTCACGCTTATATCGAAATAACACCGTTCGATACGGTTAAATACGAGATTGATAAGCAAACTGGCTATATGCGGGTGGACCGTCCGCAGCGGACATCATCCCATCCACCAACACTTTACGGTTTTATCCCGCGTACCTTTTGTGGACGACGCGTTGGTCAGCTCTCCCCCCAGGCCGAGCGCGGCGACGGCGACCCGATGGACATTTGCGTCCTAACCGAGCGGCACGTGAATAAGGCCGAAGTTATTTTGAACTCGAGGGTCGTGGGCGGCTTACAAATGGTTGATGACGGCGAGGCGGACGATAAAATTATCGCGGTCCTCTCAAATGATGATGTTTATGACGACATTCACGACCTATCCGACCTACCTGCGGTGCTTGTGGAGCGTTTACGCCACTACTTTATGACCTATAAACTCAAACCCAACCAGGATGTTCGTGTGTCTATTGACAAGGTTTATGGGCGCGAAGAGGCTCTGAAAGTGATTCAGGCGTCGATGGATGATTATGGGGAAGAGTACGGGGAGTAAGGTCGATTAAAGATTTAAGAGTAACGTTTGAAGATTAGAAGGACGCCATGCGTTTACTTGTCATCGGCGGTAGTGGTTTTATTGGTTCATCGCTGGTTGCTAAAGCCAGCGAGCGTGGTGATGAGGTTGCTTATACTTACGCTCACACGCCCAAGAGCTTAGCTGCGCGTTCGTACCACATTGACTTTAATAAAGATAACGGGGCACTCGAGACCGCTCTGGCGCAAAGCAAGCCGGACGCCGTTGTTTACTGCGCTGTGCCAAATCTCGACGCAAACGAGAGCTTGCACCGTCAAGTAAGTGTCGAGGGTGTAGCGCGAACCCTTGCGCTGCTCGAGCCCGCGACCCGCTTTATCTACCTTTCTACCAACGCCGTTTTCAGTGGTCTGAATGGTCCCTATAAAGAAGACGCCATACCGGACGCTGAGGCTTGCGAAACGGATTACAAAATCTACGGTATGACCAAAGCAGCGGGGGAGAGCTTGACCCTGAAACGCCCTAACAGCCTCATTGTTCGCACCGCAACCGTAGATGGAAAAAATGCGGCTGGCGAACTTTCAGACAGGCTCGAGTTTTTGGTCTCGAGCCTGCAAAAAGGTGCGAGACTCAAGCGTTTTGGCGATAGGTATATTTCGCCAACGCTAGTGGATAACCTGGTAGATGCAGTTTTGGAACCACTCGAGCCCGGGTTTAATTATCAGGGTGTTTTACACATTGCGGGTGCCGAGAGGGTGACGGATTTCGAGTATGCTCGAGTCCTGGCGCGGCGCTTAAATGTTGACGAAACGTTAGTTGGAGAAAGTAGCTTTAAAGCTGCTTTTGGCTCGAGTGGATGTTTGCAGGACACGTCATTGGACGTGAGGTTTACGCAGGGGTTGCTCGAGACGAAGTTACTAACTATACGAGAGCAGTTTAGGACTATTTTCCAGCGTTGATGAGAGGTCGAGTTAATGGCAGAACAGGTCTTGAAAGGTAAGGTAGCCGTTGTTGCGGGGGCCACACGGGGTGCAGGTCGTGGCATTGCGGTAGAACTCGGCGCGGCGGGCGCGACGGTGTACTGTACAGGGCGCAGCACACGCGGCAACCCGTCGGATATGAACCGACCCGAAACGATTGAGGAAACAGCCGAATTGGTAAATCGAGCGGGAGGTACGGGAATTGCCGTGCGCACAGACCACACCGTTCCTTCAGAAGTTGAAGCGCTTTTCAAGCAGGTTAAAAAAGAACAAGAGGGGCGGCTCGATATTCTTGTTAATGATATCTGGGGTGGTGAACAGCTAATAGAGTGGGGTAAGAAATTTTGGAAACTCGAGTCTACCCAGAGCCTTAAACTCATCGAGCGGGCGATTCTTACCCATATCATCACGGCACGTTACGGTGTGCCTTTGATGGTCGAGCACGGTAGCGGTCTCGTTATCGAAGTTACTGATGGTGATACGCTCGAGTACCGGGGCCACTTTATTTATGACTTTATTAAAACCGGTGTAATCCGTATGGCATTAGGCATGGCAAAAGATTTGGAGGGGACGGGTGTTACCGCCTTAGCGTTGACACCGGGGTATTTGCGTTCAGAAGAGATGTTGGACCACTTTGGTGTTACTGAAGAAACCTGGCGCGACGCGATAAGACAGGACCCGTACTTTGCTACCTCGGAAACGCCACACTACATTGGTCGAGCCGTCGTTGCCTTGGCTCATTGCCTTGAGCATGTAGAGGGCCTCGGCACCGCGAACCTCGCCGATGATTACACGATCCGGTGACATGCGCAGACACTCGCGGGTCAGATCCATCATGTTGAGCTGGCCGACTCCCTCGACATTCGCTTGTCGAGTCTCCATTTCCACCACGTTTGGATGGTCGTCGTCGAACGCGGCGATACCAAGCTCGGCGGTGTCTTCGATGGTGATGATGCGCTCGTCAGATGACACCTCGAGCAGCAAGGCGCGCAGCAGCGTCGTCTTGCCTGTGCCCGTGCCGCCGGCAACGATCATGTTGCATCGGGATCGCACGGCAGCGCTCAGAAAGTCGGCCATGACGAGATCAATAGTGCCGTAGTCGATCTGTTCGGGAAGCCCGATAGTTCTCGAAGGTGGACAGCGGATGGTCACCGTGGGCCGCGCCGTTACCTCCATGATGGCGTGAAGCCGGTAGCCGCCGGGCAAGCGCATGTCGAGCCGGGGGTTCGACGTATCGAATCGTCGTTCTGTTCGGCCGAGGCGCGCCGCCCACCTGTTGATGAGGTCGATGAGAGCGTCGTCACTCTCGGCGATAGGCAAACCTCGGGTTGGTCCTTCGGCCCCGGACCTGCTCACGAATACGCGATTGGCACCGTTGACAAAGATGTTCTCAACCGTGGGATCGTTGAGATAGACCTCAAACCCGCCAAGTCCGAACAGGTCCGCCTTGACGCGAGCGAAGAGTGCGAGTTCTTGGTCGTCGGCGATCGGCGGCAAACTCGACAGCGCTCGTTCTCTGGCGAGCTCATCCAGTCGAGCCCAAATGATCGGCTCGGCACGAGCGATCTCGTCGTCCTGCTCGAGTTCTTCCCCGACGGCTTCACTGCGGCGAAGATCCGACAGCTCGATGGCAACGTCGTTGCGGACCAACGCCACTGTTTCAAGATCGAGCCCTATTTCCGGAGATGACTCGTTGATTCCCGATGCTTCAGGTTCCACTAGTCATCGATCCGATCGGTGGTCTCGGTCCATATGAAGAGATCGGATTCGTGCTCGGCCTGCGGTGCTGGTGGCGGTGGCGGTGGCGGTGGGACGGATTCGCTGATCGCCTCTGTTGCAGCGGGTTTGGACTGGGTCGGCGGTGGAGGTGCGAGCTCACCCGATTGCGTATCCCGGTCTTCTGCATCGAGCACCTTCGCAAGGCCAATCACGGAACGCCATAGGACAGAACGACGTAACTGGCTGCGCCTGAACTGCCCGCCATTGAAGGCGGGCGCAACTGTTGGCGAATCGGGCAGAGCAGCGAGTAGTTGTATCTCTGCAACCGATTGGACTTCGGCGGGGGTGTGTGGATGGTCCCCGACCGTCACGAGACCAATGTTGGCGCTGTGCGACCGTAGCACCCGCGCTGCGTACAGCAGGGCTTGCACTTCGGCGGGCGCTGTTCGGCTCACGAGGATTGTTTGATCGGCGGCCTTTGCCAGCTCAATCGCCGCGCTTCGTTCGTCGATTCGGCCAAGATCACAGACCCATCTCGTGCCGGGTGTTTTTGCAAGTTCAATGATCGTAGCGGTACTCGATTGCACGGACCGGGCTGCGACAAGGGGATCTGCTGGGCCCGCAATGACATTGACATCGTTGATGTCTTGTGCATTCCGGAGAACGTCGTCGAGGGTCCGCGAACGTCTGGTGTCACTTGACATGGTTGCAAGTGACGGCCGCTCGGTGAGCCCGAACCGCAGCGCCAAGACGCCACCAGCTGGG
>ENA-ORXM01002256-ORXM01002256.1-marine-metagenome-genome-assembly--contig:-NODE-2256-length-23248-cov-556.461914_pt1 | contig 23248 bp, 14 predicted proteins | sample MGYA00237867_ERZ511480 | MGnify/ENA primary metagenome ERZ511480 (study PRJEB26309, sample SAMN06266103) | marine metagenome | isolation source: Algal blade | place: United Kingdom:Sidmouth, United...
TCGCTAGTAATCGCGCATCAGCCATGGCGCGGTGAATACGTTCCCGGACCTTGTACACACCGCCCGTCAAGCCATGGAAGCTGAGGGTACCTAAAGATGGTGACCTTACGAGGAGCTATCTAAGGTAAAATCGGTAACTAGGGCTAAGTCGTAACAAGGTAGCCGTACCGGAAGGTGTGGCTGGAATACCTCCTTATAGAGTAGTACCATATGGTACGAAATACAATAATACGACGTGACTAACGGATTTTCTTAAGATGGAATTGTCTTGTTATATTGAATTAAAGTTAGAGAGAACTAAACGGAAGTTTATGTTTAGTTTGCTGTCGCTGTGCCATTGATATGGTGATTAGTTAATCAGTTTGATTGGTTAATTGGTTAATTAGTCATACCAATGACTAAAGATACCATTTTATCTTCAAAAGATATACTAACTCACTTAAATAAGCTGCAAAGCTATGAGTGAAAAAGTCTCGTAGCTCAGCTGGTTAGAGCACTACACTGATAATGTAGGGGTCGGCGGTTCGAGTCCGCCCGAGACTACCACTATTAATGAATGAATAATTCAATGAATGAGTGAATGAATTACACTTCATTCATTCAAAGTTCACTCATTCATTCATTAAAAATTGGGGGATTAGCTCAGCTGGCTAGAGCACTTGATTTGCATTCAAGAGGTCATCGGTTCGACTCCGATATCCTCCACCATTAATAATGATTAACGGTTAATGATAAATGATTAATTCGATATAAGGTGTTATTTATGTATTGTTTTTTTATTTAAAAATAAAAAGACACACACGAAAAGACATTAATCATTAATAGTTAAACATTAATCATTAAAAAAGGTATTTTCCAAGAGGGGAAAATAGTAAGTTCGATTCTTACAATATCTACTACATCAGATGTATATCGCCTTTCAGCAATATTGATATGAGATTGCGAGCCGCTTTATACTACATACTGATACAAGTTCATTGACAAGTTGGATAACGAGTAACAAAAATAGAAACTTATTAAGTTTAAGATAGATTTTTTTTAATTGCAAAATTGTAATTAGGCAAATTTAAAGATACAATCACAAAGCGAATTGACTACTGAAGTTAATCGGCGAATTCAAAAATATCGAATATTACTTTAGCGCGGACAAGTAATGAATGAATGAGTGAATTTAGAATGGATGAATTATAATGATTGATTCACTTCTTCCTTCAAATATTCATTCATTAAGACTTGGAAGTGACTAAGGGCACATGGGGGATGCCTTGGCTCTTGGAGATGACGAAGGACGTGGTAAGCTGCGAAAAGCTGCGGGGAGTTGCAAACGAACTTTGATCCGCAGATGTCCGAATGAGACAACTCGGCTGGTTGAAGACCAGTCACCCGAAAGGGGAATAACCTGCTGAACTGAAACATCTAAGTAAGCAGAGGAAAAGAAAACAATAGTGATTCCGTAAGTAGTGGCGAGCGAAAGCGGATTAGCCCAAAAGTTGTATATAATTTAGTAGAATAGCATTGGAAAGTGCAACCAAAGAGGGTGATAGTCCCGTACACGAAAGGTTATATATGATGAATGCGAGTAGCGCGGGACCGGAGAAATCCTGTGTGAACATGCCAGCACCATCTGGTAAGGCTAAATACTACCAAGAGACCGATAGCGAACAAGTACCGTGAGGGAAAGGTGAAAAGGACCCTAAGCAAGGGAGTGAAAAGTTATTAGAACCTGAAACCATGTGCCTACAAGCGGTCGGAGTTCCTGTTAATGGGAATGACGGCGTGCCTTTTGCATAATGAGCCTACGAGTTACTCCTCACTAGCGAGCTTAAGTATTTAAGGTACGAAGGCGTAGCGAAAGCGAGTCTGAATAGGGCGCTTAGTTAGTGGGGGTAGACGCGAAACCCGGTGATCTACCCATGGGCAGGTTGAAGTTCCGATAGTCTCGGAATGGAGGACCGAACCGATATACGTTGAAAAGTGTTCGGATGACCTGTGGGTAGGGGTGAAAGGCCAATCAAACCGGGAAATATCTCGTACTCCCCGAAATGCATTTAGGTGCAGCGTCGGGTTATTTATGTCATGGAGGTAGAGCTACCGATAGGGCTAGGGGGCTTCACCGCCTACCAAACTCTGACGAACTCCGAATGCCATGACATATTACCGGCAGTGAGGCCACGGGTGCTAAGGTCCGTGGCCAAGAGGGGAACAACCCAGACTATCAGCTAAGGTCCCCAAGTGTACATTAAGTTGGTTTAACGAGGTGGAGTTGCACAGACAGCTAGGATGTTGGCTTGGAAGCAGCCATTCATTTAAAGAGTGCGTAACAGCTCACTAGTCGAGCGACTCTGCGCGGAAAATAATCGGGCATCAAATGTACCACCGAAGCTATAGATTCACACTTATGTGTGAGTGGTAGGGGAGCATTCTAATGGCGTTGAAGGTTTAGCGTGAGCTATGCTGGAGCGATTAGAAAAGCAAATGTAGGCATGAGTAACGATAAAACGGATGAAAAATCCGTTCGCCGAAAGACTAAGGGTTTCTGAACGACGTTCAACGGTTCAGAGTAAGTCGGGGCCTAAGGTGTACCCGCGAGGGGAAATCGATGGAAAACAGGTTAAGATTCCTGTACCTGCTTGCACTAAAAAGGTGACGGAGATGTGGGGGATTCACGTACTGACGGAATAGTGCGTTTGAGTGGAAACTACGGTGGAAACGAGTGATCTGAAGCAGCTTCCAAGAAAAGCCGAAGCAAAGCAGCCCGTACCGTAAACCGACACAGGTAGTCGAGGAGAGTATCCTCAGGCGCTCGAGTGATTCGTGGCTAAGGAACTAGGCAAAATGGTCTCGTAACTTCGGGAGAAGAGACGCTCCGTGTTAAAACGGAGCCGCAGTGAAGAGGCCCAAGCGACTGTTTAACAAAAACACAGGACTCTGCGAATCTGAAAGGAGAAGTATAGGGTCTGACACCTGCCCGGTGCTGGAAGGTTAAGGAAGGTTGTTAGTTCTTCGGGACAAAGCAATTAACTGAAGCCCCAGTAAACGGCGGCCGTAACTATAACGGTCCTAAGGTAGCGAAATTCCTTGTCGGGTAAGTTCCGACCTGCACGAATGGTGTAACGATTTGGGCACTGTCTCAGCCACGAGCTCGGTGAAATTGAAGTATCGGTGAAGATGCCGATTACCCGCAATGGGACGAAAAGACCCCGTGAACCTTTACTATAGCTTCACATTGGGTTTGAATATAAGATGTGTAGGATAGGTGGGAGACTTTGAAGCGGCGCCGCTAGGTGTTGTGGAGTCATCCTTGAAATACCACCCTTCTTATGTTTAGATTCTAATCTAAGACATTAGTCTGTCTTGGAGACATTGTGTGGTGGGTAGTTTGACTGGGGTGGTCGCCTCCCAAAGAGTAACGGAGGCTTCCAAAGGTGCACTCAGTACGGTTGGTAACCGTGCGTAGAGCATATAAGTATAAGTGCGCTTGACTGAGAGAGGGACACCTCGAACAGGTACGAAAGTAGGGTTAAGTGATCCGGTGTTTCCGCATGGAAGGGACATCGCTCAAAGGATAAAAGGTACTCCGGGGATAACAGGCTGATCGCGCCCAAGAGCTCATATCGACGGCGCGGTTTGGCACCTCGATGTCGGCTCGTCTCATCCTGGGGCTGGAGAAGGTCCCAAGGGTTGGGCTGTTCGCCCATTAAAGAGGCACGCGAGCTGGGTTCAGAACGTCGCAAGACAGTTCGGTCTCTATCTATTGCGGGCGTAAGAATATTGAAGAGGGCTGACCCTAGTACGAGAGGACCGGGTTGGACGAACCTCTAGTGTACCAGTTGTGGCGCCAGCTGCATTGCTGGGTAGCTATGTTCGGCACGGATAAGCGCTGAAAGCATCTAAGCGCGAAGCCATCTCTAAGATGAGTATTCTACGCGAAAGTGAGAGGGTCGTGGAAGATGACCACGTAGATAGGTTACAGGTGGAAGTACAGTGATGTATGCAGCCGAGTAATACTAATTACCCGATAGCTTCCTTTATTTTTTTTATCTTTGGATAGAAAAGATTAAGAAGCGTATAAAGTAAATATAAAAATAACTTGAGTCAGTCGCAGACTGATGGAGTTAATTTGCTTTGTATTTTATCACTAATACAGAAAAGTTTCAAAGTTTGTTATAAGTATTCAACTTGTCTATTTTATATCGTAATAATAAATGGCACACGGTCAGTGGTGAATTATAGGTTCACGATGTTTTAACTGTTGGCATTCACATTAATTATTACAAAAGAGTCAATGGTGGTTATAGCCGGGGGGCACCACCTCTTCCCATTCCGAACAGAGAAGTTAAGCCCCTGAGCGCCGATGGTACTGCATACGTGGGAGAGTAGGTCGCCGCCAACTTAATATTTTTTCCAAAAGGAAAATTAAAAGCGCATCATATGATGCGCTTTTTTTGTTTTAGTGAAAGAAAATAAATCTTCCTTACGTAGCTCCGCTATGCACGTCAAATTTAGCCAAACATATAAAAAAAATAACTTCTTCATTTGGGTAGATTATTTTCTTCCTCTTCCTTTACGAACTTGACTTCATACCAAATCAGTTGTTTATCCCGATAAAAGCCTTTTTTGATGCCTCGCCAAAACTATTCGGATATCGGATAGCTACCGGGATTGATTATCAGTTTGAAAAAATTGGTTCTTTGACAGATGTAGTGATTATTCGTTTTTTGTCTGTTCGTTTGTCTTTTTTGCGTGAGGGATAGGAGGTGTTGTTTGAACGAAATGTAGCGATAGCGGAATGGAGAGAGTGCCGGATAGCCCGACCCCCGACTGATAAGGAGGGGGACACGCCCTAACTTAATACATTGTTTATTTAATTTCTTTCATTTACGACAAAAAAATGGATACATTTATTTTCTGACAACATTTTTAGATTTTTCGTCTTCCTTTAAGCCATGTATTCTTATATTTGGTTTTTGGTCAATGATAAATATATAGGTTAAAATCGAATGCAGATGAAACATGATTTGACGGGCTATACTGCAAGTGATATTATAAGTACAATAGCCGCTCAATTGGAGGCAAATGTGCAGAAAAATTGCATGGAGACGAGTATTCAAGTATCCAAACGATTTGGCAAAGGAACTATACGTGGCTTTGATTTCATGAATGGTATTCACCTTGTTTTATTTGATATTAAGGTGAAAACAGACTGGACACTAAATTTTGAAAGTAATAAACCACCATCAATAATATTTAAGTCTAATGTTAAAGCAGGGGTTTGGCATAGTTTTGATGATGGTTTCATTTCTTATCAGCTCAATTCTCAACAATGTTCTATTACAGCTAATACAAGTGGTGCCCAAGAAATATTCTGTTTGGCAGCCAATAATCCTATATTATTCTGTATGGTGATGATAGATCGTAAAAAATATCTCAAAAAAATTGAGTGTTACGTTGACCACTTACCACTCAAGCTAGAAGAAATGTATAACGATATAGAAGCTGAACAAGCCTTTTTTTATGAGGGTAACTACAGCTTGGCAATTACTGATATTGTACAAGATATTGTTCAAGATACTAATAAAGGCATTGCAAGGGCAACTTTTATGGAGGGGAAAGCACTCCAAATCGTATCCAAGTTTATGCGTTTGTATAGCGATGATTTATTGCCCAGTTCTAAGCAGCGTATCGTTCGACAATACGATATTGACAAGATAGTCGAGGCTAAAAATATTTTGATAAAACAACTCACCGATCCGCCTATCATTACGGAACTTGCAAAGCAGATAGGCATGAATCAAGACAAACTCAAACGTGGATTTAAGCAGGTATTTGATAAAACTATTCGAAACTTCATAATCGAAGAACGACTGGCAAACGCCCGACTTATGCTGTTGCAGTCAGAGAAACAAATTGGTGAAATAGCTTACGAGATAGGATATAGCAATAAGAGTTATTTCTCGCGTATCTTCAAAAAAAAATATGGAGTCTTGCCCAAAGATTATACCCAATATATTGCTGATAAAATTAATAAGATAACACTCAATTCTTGATTTTAAGCCAAACATTACTCATAGTTCTAATCAGACTATTTTTCCTTCTATTTGTGGTACATAAAATATATCCATTTCCTTACATTTGTAATTAGGAAATGGAAAAGGTGTAATAAAGGAAGAATATACATTTATTTTGTTCCTGATACTTAAATTTTGTTGGCTTACTTCATATTCCTAATCATACCAATTTTCTCTTCTTTTAATTAGAATTATGAGAAAAGAACAAGTCAAAATCTGAATTTATTTTTTCATCCCTAATCTACTTTCTGATTAATTATATGCACATATGCCTGTGTAGATTTATTCATGTTTAAGCTCGTCACTCAATTAAACTTTGAATTTAGAGTGTTGAGAGTTCGACAAAAAATACTAAAATTATGAAATTGAATTTAATGTTAACTTTATTTAGCCTTATGCTATGTCAAGTTTCTTTTGGACAAACGGAAAAGGGGAACTTCATGATTGGCGGTGGCTTGGGCTTTTCCACATCTACTTCCAATTCTACTGTCGAAACAGGCGGCATTAGCGAAGCTATAGGAAAAACAACCAGTACTACATTTGATTTGACGCCAAAAATTGGCTACTTCTTTCTCGATAAATTTGCGGCAGGCGTACAGTTTGAGATCACTTCTTTGCAGACTATTACTGAAGACCAAACGAACACTGCTGGAAAATTCTTAGCAGGACCTTATGGTCGTTATTATGTTTTATTCAGTGAAAAGAAAGCCTTTTTTGGAGAAGTAAATTTCGGCTTTGGGCGCACAGGTTTGAGCGAAGGTGAAAACAATGTATCTACTTCATTATTTGGTTGGGGAATCGGACCCGGTTTTACTATCTTTTCAAACGACTATATCGGGATAGAAGCATTGGCAAAGTACAACTGGGTTAGAGGTACTACTACTATCAACGAAACTGTAAACACTGAAGTCGTTGGAGAATTAGGACTCTCACTCGGCTTACAAATATACTTTAGCAGAGTAGTATCCGCTAGATAAGGTAAAAAGAAATAATTTACCCGTCTGAGTTGTTCTTTTCCTGAAAGCATTCGGGACGCGTCAAATTTGGCTCGTGTAAAGAAAAAAGAACAAGTCGAGAATATATATTTATTTTGTTCTTGATACTTAAACTTACCTCTCAAACTTTTATTTGGTTAAATAACTGATATTGAGTGGTTTAGGTTTTTGTCTGAAGTAAAACTTATCTAATTCCCCAATATCTAAAGTTTAGCAATTGAATCTTCTTTATAAACCATACTAAATTTAAAAAACATGTTAAGAACAGCTATCATTTTATTAGTTATTGCTCTAGTAGCAGCCGTATTCGGATTCGGTGGTATAGCTGCTGCTGCCACAGATATTGCCAAAATTGTATTCTATATATTTATTGCTTTATTTGTTATCTCTTTAGTCTTGGGACTTTTTAAGAGGTAAATCATTCTCTAAGTAACGATAAAATAATAAGTTCACGATTTCGACGAGGTTATTTTGTGCTTAGTTTTTCTCTTGAAGAGGCATTTATCTGGATAAATAGCTGTTTTCAAGGGGGAAAAATAAGCGCAAAAGAAACCGTCCAAATCGGGAAGTTATTGTTTTATCATTGCTAAAATAAACAACTATTTTTAAACATTTAAAATAAAATAACAATGAGCGAATTAAAAGACAAGTTAAAAGGAAACTGGAACATTATCAAAGGACAAATCAAACAACAATATGCGGATCTCACAGAAGATGACCTCGCTTACGAAGAAGGACAAGAGGACGAATTGATTGGGAGATTGCAGAAAAAATTGGGCAAAACAAAAAGTGAGGTAAAAGATTTCATTGATAGTATTGGAGGATAATTCAATACAAGTTATCTTTTACTAAGAAACAGGGTTTTAATAAATGCAGGTTCTTGACGATTTTATTTTTTTCTTTTTCAAGGCATGAAAACCGCGCATAGCCAAGCTATACAAGGATTTTCATAACGCAGAAGAAGGGAAAAAGAAAAAGTCAAAATCTGCATTTATTGAAACCCTGTTCCTAACTGGACTTTGGACATTGGGTAATTAGGGAACTGGGTAATTAGGTAAATCGCTCATTATCAATAATTTACGTTAATTTGCATTTTATTTTAAATTAACTTTATTACAATTTTTATTATGCTGATAAATAGCGAATTATGCTTTCGTCAGCCTAATTACTTAATTTCCCAGTTATCTAATGTCCAAAGTCTAGTTCTTAAGGGAAGACGAAAAAATAATCTACCCGTCTGAATTGTTCTTTTTCTTATATGTTTGGCTAAATTTTCCTTACGTAGCTCGGCTATGTGCGTCAAATTTAGCCAAACATATAAAAAAATAACGGCTTCATTTGGGGTAGATTATTTTCTTCCTCCTCCCTAACAAAGGCAGCTACAAATTCCTTACCTTTGTCTGATGCAAAAGGAACAAACACGGTGGCTCAACCAAGTTGGCTTAATCCTCCTTTTTTCCTGCACGACGGGTGTGGTCTTCTACCATTTGCTCGGCGATTTACTATTCCAACTCAACACCACTCAATTCGATGCCCTCGGCGATGGCTTCAAAAACTACTTCACCTTCGCCTACCAATACAAACATGGCACTGGCATTTGGTTTGACGGGATGCTCTATCCTTACGGCGAACACCTAATCTACACCGATGGACAGCCACTACTCGTCTGGATATTCCAAGCCCTGCGGAATATCGGCATCAATATCGAAGGCTACGAACTACTCACCTTGCGTGCATGTACGATGGCAAATTTTGTGTTACTCTCTTTTTTTACCTACAAAATCGGTCGCTACTACCAACTCCCTGTTGGCTTTGCTATCCTCGTTGCGGTGCTGTGTGTGGCGATGAGTCCGCAGCTATACCGTGTGCCACGTCATTTTAGTTTGGTCTATGGTTTTATTTTTCCTTTAGTGTGGTATCTGTGGTTGCGATTTGAATCCAAAAAACATTATACGCCACTATTTATCATGGTTTTGCTTGCGACTGCAACTGGGTTTCTACATCCCTACTTGATGTTAAGTATATGCTTATTTGGATTGGCGTATGCTTTGGTCAGACTTCTCATCCCAATCCTTGTCAAATCAAGTTCGGGAGAGGCTGGGGGGTGGACAGCGCATGCCATACGCTTTGCCACCGCCCTGCTCCCGATAATAATTTTCACCCTCATCACTCAAATTACCGACCCCATCACCGACCGCCCTCAAAATCCGCACGGCGTACTCAATTACAAATCCGAAATTGCTGATCTTTTTCCATTCTACGGCGTACTTGCCGAAAAATTCAGCGAGCCACTCCAGCTCCGTACCGAGTACCGCGAAGGCTATTGTTATGCCGGGTTTTTATTTTTGTTAATGCCTGTTTTATTAGTAGCAAATTTTTTATATAAATACTTTTCTAAAGAAAAAAAAATAGCAGATGTCGCAGAAACGCTGTCCACCCCCCAACCCCCTCCAAAGGGGGAGATTTTCGCTGCGCGAAAAGTCTCTTTCACGTCTATCTCCCCCTTCGGAGGGGGCTGGGGGGAGGACTTGCGCCTATTCGCCATCACCGCCTTGCTGATACTCGCCATCGCGACGGGCTTGCACGTCACACTCACGGGCGGTTGGATATTAGAACTCCTGCCGCCACTCAAACAATTTCGCGCATTGGGGCGGCTCTCTTGGGGCTTTTATTATGTGGCTTTTGTGGTTTTGGCGGTGTGGTTTTGGCGATTTATTGAGGGATTGCAAACTACTTGGAGATATGGATTATTGGCGGTTGCGCTCGTGGGTTGGAGCTACGATGTACACACCTATCATAAGCATTTGCGGACGCATATACAAACGTACAAATCCGAAAACCTGCTTTATACCGAACAAAATATCGCCCAAATCATGCAAAACGCCCAACGTAATACCAACGAATTTCAAGCAATGCTTACCTTGCCGCCGTCGATAGAAGGCGCAGAAATTATCGGTTTCCCGGACGATAAAACGATACGCCGACACGCCCTGCCCTACGCCTACCAATCGGGCTTGCCGATGACGATGGGGATCATGTCGCGTACCTCTACATCGCGCGCCTTGAAAGTATGTCAATTGGGTAGTTCGAAATTTGTGCAAAAGGAATTATTGGAAGATTTGCCCTCGAATTTGCCGTTTTTGGTCGTGATTGCAAATGATAAAATAACGCAATTCGCGGATATACTCGGACGGGCAGAAAAATTGGGTTCGGACGACTTGCTTACGCTCTACCAACTCGACATTCAAGCGGCTACCAAAGTACAAAAAGTAAGTAAAGCCGATTTGAAAAATGCAATTTATATGTCTAATTCGGAAGAAAATAAGGCGGTAGATATTTTCCAACCAACTGATATTTTAATCCAAACACCCGACACGCTAATTACGTCCAATTTTATTTATTATAATTTTTATGATAATAAAAAAACAAAAAACGCACTATATTCGGAAGGCGCATTTTTTACAAAAAAAAATAAAACTACACTCGCGGACGTGCCTGTACGACTCACAGATACGCTTGATATTGAGGTGAGTATGTGGTTCAAAGTGCAGTCTTCGAATAATAGTATTCCGATTTGCAGCTTTCGAGCCTACGATGAAAATGGCGAATGGCTACTGGAAAATACATTTATGGACAATTCGTTTTTACGGGTAGAAATCGTGGACGATTGGGTGCGTTTTTTAAAATCGTACACCTTGCCGCCGAATACACGCCGTATCGAATTGGAGTTGTCTGGCAAAAATCTGTGGATAGATAATGTGTTGATAAAATCAAAATCATTGGATGTATATGCGCCGACCTCGCAGCCGAATTTGATTTATTTTAATCACAAAATTGTGGAATGTGAACCGTAGCACGGTGCTTCCAGCCCGCGTCGCGTATTACAAACACGGGCTTGAAGCACGGTGCTACGGTTTTAAACAACAAGTGGATGAACCAAGACAAACTTTTCGCCCTCATCAAGTCGCTGACACCTACGGAGAAAGCCTATTTTGGTAAATATTCTCGGCTCAATTCGGTACGGGAAAAGCCAGATTATTTATTATTATTTGAATTTCTGGATGATAGTGAAGAGTATGACGTAGCGGCGATAAATGAGCGATTTTCAGGAGAAAAATTTATCAACCAATTGGCGCGAAAAAAGACGCAATTGAAGGATAAAATCATGGAGAGTTTAAGTGTGTTTCATGCTCATCGCACGACAGCATCTACTTTGCGTTTGCAGATGAACTTGTTGCCTATACTGTATCAAAAGGCGATAAAAGACAAGGTATTGACAAGGGAATATGAAAACTTGCTAAAAACGATACGCCAAAAAGCGGAAAAAAATGAGTGCCTTTCTATCCTGGTCGATTTATTTCCCTGGGAACGAAAAATACAAATCTTGCAAGACACCAATAAGCACGACGACAAAGTAATTCAAGTCTTGGGAGCGCGAGAGTCAGCACAAGCAATGCAAGACGAGGAATTGAAAATGGAAAGCGCGGCGATTCGCACTCAACTCATCATCCTGAAAGACCCAAAAATCGAAAAACCGGATAACCGCGAAAAGTTTGAACAAACGGTGGTCGGTTTACTGCAAGATGCAGAAGCCGAACATTTCTCAATGAAAGCCAAGCGCGATTTTTATTATACACAAACAGCGTATTACGGGTATTTGGGCGAGTGGAACATAGCGCATAATGCTGCTAAAAATCTGATTGAAACTTATCCGAAGACTGGCGCGGAAATTAGCAAGAAACATAAACAACATTTGTGTAGGTATTTGGTAGTGGCAGATTATGCGGATAATTACGAACACTATTTAGCCATCATTGAGATTTTGAAAACGGCATCCTCTGGAGAAAATATAGGTATGTTTAATACCATTTATTTCAAAACATTACTTTATTATCTCAATAATTATAACATTGAATCCGCAGTAGAAATAGCTAAAAAAATTGAAATTAGGTGGGAAGAGTTAACTAACGTAATACCAAGAGGAAGGCAGTTGGCTTACTGTTCCAATATGATGGTGGCTTATTGGTTTGGTGGAAAAATGGATGCTGCAATTCATTGGTTAAGCAAAATTCTGAACGCAGAAAATGTATTGCAAGGACAGCAATTCATCAACAATGCGCGAATCATTCAATTGCCGATGTATTATGATTACGAGGATGATAATCTGGACAATAGAATAGAATCTACCCGAAAGGTATTGACAAAAAAAGGCGAATTGAACGAACATCGACAGATTATTCTTGCGGGTTTCAGAAAGCTGATTCGTTGTGCCGATAAGCAAGAGAAAAAGGCTTGTATCACGAATCTTAAAGATAAATTAATCGAAATAAAACAAGCTCAAAACCTAAGTACGGCAGACTTGGAGTGTGTTTTATTTTGGTGTGAAAGGAATCTATGAACATACGCTCTTTCATCACAAAAACACAGGGTTTAAACCCTGTGTTTTTGTGATGGGAAGACTTCTCACTCAAAAAATATCATCTTTTTGCTATCCGCAATATTCCCGTTAATGAGGAGCGAATAGACGTAAGTTCCTGTGCTGATACCATAATTTTTAGGGCGGAAAGTAATTTTTCCTGTGGTTTCATTCAAATCAAATTGCGCGATTTGTCGTTCGTTCATATCCTGAACAACGAGCATAGCGGTAGTGTATTTTTTCGGTAAAATGTACTCAATATCAGTCGATTCGTGGAGTGGGTTGGGCGCATTTTGCGAAAGTGAAGCGCCTGTGAGCGAAGTCGCACGCATGGAAAGTGGTGCATCTTTTCCTTGATTTATCAATTCTGTGAGCAATTGTTCCAACTGACCCACTCGCGCTTCAAGGGCTTCGGTTTGTGCGGCTTTTTCTTCCAGCTCAACGATTTTTTCTGCTGATTGGGCAACCTTATTTTTTAAATCTTGATTTTCTTCATCCAATTCTTTGATGGCATTCAAGCCCGAATAAATCAGGTCATTGGGATTAAACATCAAAAATTCGGTGGCTTCCTTATCGCTTGCTCTAAGTCTCCCCACGCTTTGTGTAATCGTACTCGGCAAGACCTGCTGCATTTCCTGTGCAACAATACCGTAGTACGTCTTATCGGTACGTCTGCCCGAAATGTTGTTATATTGAAATTCAACAAAATTGCTCTGGCGAATCACCTCCAAACTATTTGCCAAAGGCTGGATATTTTGCTTCAATCGTTCATCAGAAGCCACGATACTTGTTGCATTGCCCGAACTCACAACAATGTTTCCATTCACATAAAGTTTCACATCATAATCTCCAAAATCCGGTACGGTCAATGCCGAACAATCGTCGTCCTGACCAATTGCCAACAAGCCACTATCCATCAAGACCATATTATTCGGATTCAATGAATCTGATTTGGCGGTAGCCCGCATGTAAAGGAAATTGGAATTTCCGGTGTGAAAATCCATGATTCCGGTTGCGAGTGCTTGTCGGAATCAGGTATGCGGTGCATAACCAATCCTTTCTCACGTACCAAGCGACTAAAATTTTGACTATAAACCATCGTACTGCTAATCAGCAATATCAATAAGGCGAGTCAGGGGGAACGAAAAGTCGTTTTAGTAATGCGTAAAACGTTGATCATTAGAACCAATTTTACGAAGCGATTTTTTATATTTTTTCATTAAAATGGATAAAACCCTTTAAAATCAAAGGTTTTGTCATATTAGAAAAATGACTTTTCGTTCCCCCTATAAGGCGAGTATTGATTTTGAGTTTTTCATAATATTGTTGTTGTTAAGCGTTAAGGGAAGACGAAAAAAATAATCTACCTGTCTGAATTTTTCTTTTTCTTATATGTTTGACTAAATCTTCCTTACGTAGCTCGGCTATGTGCGTCAAATTTAGCCAAACATATAAAAAAAATAGCTGCGTCAATTCGGGTAGATTATTTTCTTCGTCTTCCCTAACCGCCGACTTTTTTATTTCTTCAAGTCGCTAACTTCCGTTTTCAAGTCCTCATTTTCGGTTTTTAGCTTGTCAATTTCTGCTTGTTGCGCCTCCATTTGCTTATTCATTTCGATAAGATGCAAGGTCAATTCCTCCACTTTTTCCAACAAAATCGCGTCCATTTTGCCGAGTGCATGACCGTTTTCTTCTACATCTTCGGCAGAAGGTACGCCAGGCAAATGACCGAGTGTTTCGATTTCTGTTTCCAGTTCGGGTAATGTCATCAAGTCATATGCTTCTTCAAAAACATAGTCGGGCCAATGTATGCGTTCCATCACCTGTATTTCTTCGGCGATGATGTTGCCCTCTACGGCAAGGTTGTATCCTGCGGGTACATAACTTGTGTTAATACCTACCTGACCCTCCGAAAAATCGCCGTAAATTAAAGGACTATCTGTGTCGTTTGAATTTTCGATACATAGTTTGCCGGATATATTGTCTGCCAATGTAGCACCCGCCTGATAACCAATAAAGACATTACTATCACCACCGGTAAGTTGATTACCCGCTGCCCTGCCAATAAGAATATTGCGCGAACCGTTATTGTTTGCGCCCGAAGTAGCACCGAGATATATATTATCGTAGCCGTTATTATTATTCTGTCCGGCGTATGCTCCTGCAAATACATTATCACCGCCCCCGCTATTATTCATTCCTGCTTTGTGTCCCAGTATGAGATTATTCTGTCCGTCTCCATTATTTTTGAAGGCATCAAAACCAACGACAGTATTGAACCGTCCCGCACCGGCATCTTTCCCTGCTAAAGCACCTATAAAAGTATTGCTCACCCCGGAGGCATTTTGCCCTGCCAGATAACCAAAGGCTGAAGTGTTGCCTCCTGCTGCTTCTCCCGCACCTTCTCCTTGTACCGTAATTGTTTCTTGTGCGTAAATGAAGTTAGTGATAAAAACGAAGAGTACGATTATTTTTAAATTTTTCATGATTAATATTTTTTTAATTAAATATGTTTTGTGTCGCCTTCGGCGAAATATTTTGTTGAAATTTATTTTTTATTTTTTGAAATTTTCATCTAAATATCGTAATTTTTTTCGGGTCAAATTTTTGTTGAGATTGAATATTTACATAATAAATACCTGTCGGGAGATGCGCCGTTGGCAGGTGAATATCGGCAACATGTCCCGCCCGCACTTCCTGCGAATGACGGTAGGCGATTTTCCCTGCCGCATCCACCAAATTGATATGTATATTTTCGTCTAATAAGGAATCAAACTCTACGATTACATACTCATTTGCGGGGATTGGGTAGGTATCAAATGTTTGGGTGACATCGCCGACCGTCAATTCATCCACCTCCATACAGGCAGGGTCACAGGGCAGCAACAAATCAATTTCCGGTTCGATAGAAACATAAACTTGTGCATTGGTATTATCGCCATTATCAGCCGATACAAACATCTCTTTGACGCCTGCAATATCGAGACTGCCACAGATGACAGGCGCATCATTATGCCTCAATTGATACTCCTTCGCATCATCATCGTAATAAAAATCAATGACATTGGTAGCGGCGTCCAACTCCACAAAATCAAAAAATGTGTAGTACATTCTATTATTATTGACATTGTAAAATTTGGCGATTTCGTAATTGCCGTCTGCATCTACGCCGCCCACACCAAAACGGAAAAAAGCATCTTGCCCGTCCTCCGCATGTAACACTACGCGCATGCGCAAAAATTCTTCACCTTCTAGTAGGCGCAGCGTTGCTTTGTCGTTGCTCACTCTGCCGGAATAGGCGTAACTGTACGGTCTTTCAGAGTCATAATTATAAGGTTTTATCTTTTCGATTCTATCCTCGTTGAGTGTCAAAACCCAATTTTGTACATCGCCGTATTGCGGATTCACAACCTGGCTATACGCCGCAAAATTCAGGCAAATAAGCAAGATTAAGACTAAACTATTTTTCATTTTCATCGTTTACATATTTATGGATTAAAAAAATGTAGCTACACATCGTTGTAAATTCCAAATTCCGATTTAGTACTGGGTGATTTGTTTTACATCTGCAAGGTCAGGGATTCCGACAAGCAATCACAGGAACACTTGGGCGATTTTTTACAAATTAAGATTTTTGTATTTTTTATTTACTTGAATGTTAATAAATTGTGTAAAAATAAAATAACGCAATTTTTATTTTTTTTGTAAAAAAAATAACAGCTAAAGCGTTAACACATCAACACATCAACACATCAACACGCCAACACATCAACGCATCAACACATAAAATGAGCAATCCAATAGTAGAAATGTTTGCCTCGCAAGTCGGGAAAGGGATAGAAAGCGGACCTTCACCTGTTGGCAACTGGTTGGCAGGCACTATGTGTGAAGTCAAAGAAGGCGAAGTAACGGTAAGATTTGAAGTACGTGAAAACATGACCAATCCCGTCGGAGGAATACACGGCGGTATCATATCGTTGATGTGCGATGAAGTGATAGGAATGACATGTTTTTCCTTATATAATGAATATCATTTCACCTCCATCAATCTCGTTGTAGATTTCCTTTCGGCGGCAAAAGTAGGCGATGTATTGGACGTATGTGCGAAGGTCGTTCGCAAAGGGCGCACCATTATCAACTTAGAATGCACCGTCACCAACGAAGCCGGAAAACTCATCGCCAAAGCCCAACAGAATATGGCGCGAACGCATATTCAACTGCGTTGATGGGATTTGAGAATTGGGGAATTAGATGATTGGGTAAATGATAATACTCCAGTTTCCTAACCATCAATCACCTAATTAGGGAAGAGGAGGAAAATAATCTACCCCAAATGAAGAAGTTATTTTTTTTCTTTCACTTAGTGAAACATATAAGAAAAAGAACAATTCAGACGGGTAGATTATTTTTTTCGTCTTCTCTTATCTAATTTCCGAAACCTTAACATAAATTACAAAATAGTGTTTTTATAAACACCAAAATGTCATACATTTGTTGGGATATTTTATAGACGCAAAATATCGACCACGAAAAAGCTTACCTTGCCAAACATTATTCGCACCACAAAAATTACCTTTTAAGGCTACATGATTTAGAGATGTGCGTTTATTGTATACGATAAATCCATAGTCAGGGAATTTTACAATTTATTAATTATGAATACAATAAAAACTATTTTTGTACTTGCCTTTGTTATAATAGGTTATACCGTACAAGCACAAACACCCTGCGTAGGCGGTATGGCTGCGGGCTACCCTTGCGATAATGTCGATTTGTACAGCTTCATTCCGCTTGCGGATATGGGTTCTACAGGTGCGAATGACATCTGGGGTTGGACCAGCACCGTTACCGGAAAAGAATACGTCCTCATTGGGCTGCTTGATGGCACGGGCTTTTTTGACATCAGCGACCCTGTCAATCCGGTTTATCTCGGCAAATTGGCGACCCAAACTTCCAACTCTACCTGGCGCGACCTCAAGACTTACGAAAATTACGCCTACATCGTCAGTGAAGCAGTAAATCACGGCATACAAGTATTCGATTTATTACAATTGGATAATGTCGTCAATCCGCCCATCGCTTTTGAATCACGTTCTACTTTCGACGGACTTGGCACGAGTGGCGCACACAATATTGTTATCAATGAATGTAGCGGTTACGCTTACCCCGTAGGTGCGAATGTGTGTAGCGGCGGCTTAGTCGCTGTTAATCTTGCCAATCCCGATGCCCTCACATTTGATGGTTGTTTTAGTACTGCTGGTTATACGCACGATGCCCAATGTTTGGACTACACCGGTCCTGACGCTGACCACTTCGGAAAAGAAATATGTTTCAACTCCAATGGCAATAGTGGCTTCGACCTTGCCATCGTGGATGTAACGGATAAAACAGACATGATGCTCATTTCCAGTACGGCTTATGCCAATCGTGTATACACACATCAAGGCTGGGCGACCGAAGACCAAGCGTATTATTTGATGAATGATGAAATCGACGAAAGTAGCAACGGTCATAACACACGCACACATATCTGGGACATTCGCGACCTTGATGCACCTGTTTATATGGGCTTCTTCGAGAGTGCCAACGCCTCTACCGACCACAATCTATACATCAAAGGAAACCGTGCTTACCTCTCCAATTACACTTCCGGCTTACAGATTTATGACATCACAAATATATCCTCAGCTTCGATTAATGAAGTCGCTTATTTCGACGTTTATCCTTCTGACAACAATGTCGGCTACAATGGTACTTGGAGCAATTATCCCTACTTTGAAAGCGGCGTTATTGCGGTTACCAATCGTAACACAGGGCTTTTCTTACTCAAATACGACCTCTGCGGAGATGGTACACTCAATTGCAATGGTACGAGCCTCGTTTGTGGCAGCTCTACCTGTACGCCATGTGCGAGTGCAGGCTGTGCAGGCGTGGATATGAATATCAATTTTGACGCAAGCCCCGACGAGACTTCATGGGAAATATTCAACGACAACGGCGACCTCGTCGCATCTTCTTACGGCACTTATACCAATGGAATGGTCAATGCTACACAAGCAGCCTGCCTTGCCGACGGCTGTTACGAATTGGTGGTTTCTGATACCGCGAATGACGGTATGTGTCCACGACGTACGACTACGGTATTGACAGGAATCAATATCGCTACACTCGGTTTGGGTGGCGTATTCAATGGCACTCCGCGTATAGCAGCACAAGCTTGCGGTGACTACACTCTCACGGATGTCAACGGGGCAGTACTCGTTTCCGGCGGTGGCAGATTTGGCACTTCCGAAACCAATACCTTTTGTATCGCAGGCGGCGTAGGAAATCTCATTTCCAACCCAACAATAGATGAAGCACTTCAAAATAATGACGACAACACGGCGGCAAGCATGACCATTCGCCCAAATTTGGCAACTGACCAAATCACCCTCACACATACATTTGAAGTAGGACAAAACATTCAATGGACAATAATTGACCTGACGGGAAAAGTAATCCACCAACAAACGCTTGATTCAGATATACAACAAATCGACATCAATGTCAGCGAACTACAAACAGGTTTCTACTTTATGCAACTGACAAACGAACGACATATTTTAACAGAGAAATTTATTAAAAAATAAAAGAAATACTTAAAAACACAAAGAAATTTATTGAGTGTGTCACAAATCGGTGGTATTATAAAAGGTACGGTAGTACCGACACCGTTTGTACGCGCTAACGGTGTCGGTACTACGTACCTTAATTGGTTGTTCTTTAGACCTTGCTATAAACGGGGACGGTACTACCGTACCTTTAATGTCACCGATTTGTGACACACTAAATTTATTTAAGCTTTTATTTTGTTGTTGATAATTTGAAGCATGATTTATCAAAAACCAGTTTAAACTTATAAGTATTTAATTGTCAACACTTTATGAATTATTAATTTTTATTAAAAATACTAATTTTAAATACTTTTTTCTCACTTCAAAATCAGCGAAATCAAAGTTTATCGTTACTTAAACTAAATACTAAACTACATTTGCTTATGAAATTAACGATCCAAACACTTACCACACTTTTACTGACAATATTGACGAGTGGACTTTTATTGGCGCAAAGCCAAACCGAACTCGATATTATTGACCGCAATGTACGCGAATCTGCCAATGGCTTAGAAATGTTAGCAGCTGATATTGCGGACTACAAAATCACCAGTCACCACACCAGTGCAAAAAGTGGTATTACGCATTACTATCTTCAACAGACACATAATGGCATTCCTATCCATAATGCTGTTATGGGCGTACACATTAATTCAGAAGGTGAATTATTAAAAATGGACAATCAATTTTTGAGGAATATTGAATCAAAAATTAATACCGAACAACCGAACTTGGATGCACGGACTACCATTTCGCGCGTAGCGCAAACCATGAAATACGATATTTCTGAATTGCCACGCTTAGAAAAAACAAAAAGTGCGAGCCGTTCGCAAGCACAAGTTTTTACCAAAGGGAGTTTTGCAAAAGCGAATATTCCTGTCCAATTGATGTATCAAAAAATGCAAGACGGCACACTGCGTTTATGTTGGGATATGTCAATTGCCGAGAAAGAAGACGCAGACTACTGGAGCATGAGAGTAGATGCCGAAACAGGCAAAATTCTCAATAAAATCAACTGGACGGTTTATTGCGACTTTGATGCTGATGGCTGTAACGATGAAACACATACGCACAATCACGCAGGAAATCACCATCTATTCACCCCACAAAAAAGTATGGCTGCCCCAAATTTGGCAAACAGCTACAATGTATATGATTCGCCCGTAGAAAGTCCGCTCCACGGTAGCCGCAGCCTTGTCAGTACGACCGGAGATGCAGTGGCTTCGCCTTTTGGTTGGCACGATACCAATGGCGCGAATGGCGCAGAACACACCATTACAAGAGGAAATAATGTATGGGCAATGGAAGATGCCAACGGCAACGACGGTACAGGTTTCAGTCCTAACGGTGGTGCTGCCTTGGATTTTAATTTCGCACTGAACCTAAACTCAAGCCCCAATGCAGACCCCGCACGTTCGGCAGGTATTACTAATCTTTTTTATTGGAACAACTTGGTGCATGACGTATGGTATCAATACGGCTTCGATGAAGCCAGTGGCAACTTCCAACAAAATAATTACGGAAACGGCGGCACAGCCGGTGACTACGTCATCGCAGATGCACAAGACGGTGGCGGTACAAATAACGCCAACTTCTCTACGCCAACCGATGGCGGAAACGGCTACATGCAAATGTACCTATGGACAGGCGCATCAGCGGGTACGCTTAATGTCAATTCACCCGGAACTATTTCCGGAAGTTACGGTACTGTTGCCGCACAATTTGGCTTAGGTACCTTCAACATCACGGGCAATCTTGTGATTGTCAATGATGGCAGTGCCGCACCCACAGAAGGCTGTGGCGCACTCGCCAATGCAGCTGCTATCAATGGCAATATCGCGGTATTGGATAGAGGAAGTTGCGAATTTGGATTAAAATGTCTCAATGCACAAAATGCAGGGGCTATCGCAGTCATCGTTTGTAATAACGTAGCAGGGGCATCTATCGCTATGGGACCTGGTGCCGATGGCGCGAATGTTACCATTCCTGCGGTAATGGTGACGCAGGCAGACTGTGCGACCATTCGCACGCAGATTCCTACCGTAAATGTAAATCTCGTATCCGGCGGTTCGGCAGATAGAGATGGCGACCTTGACAATGGCATTATTGCACACGAATACGGTCATGGCATTTCGATTCGCCTTACAGGTGGTAGAAACAATAGCAATTGCCTCGGCAATGACGAGCAAATGGGCGAAGGTTGGTCAGACTGGTTTGGTTTGATGATGACTATTGACCCTACAGATACCCGAACAGACATACGTCCTATCGGTACATTTGCACTCGGTCAGACGATTACAGGTAGCGGTATTCGTACCTATCCATATACAACAGATATGACCATCAATCCACACGTTTATACAGATACAGGAGGCGAGGCGATACCGCACGGCGTAGGCTCTGTATGGTGCGCAATGCTCTGGGAAATGACCTGGGATTTGATAGGTACTTATGGCTTTGACCCTGACCTACACAATGGTACAGGTGGAAACAATACTGCGATGGCACTCGTCGTCGAAGGTTTGAAATTGCAACCATGTAACCCTGGTTTTGTAGATGGGCGCGATGCAATTTTGGCAGCCGACCAAGCACTTTACAATGGTGCAAACCAATGTCTTATAAGAGATGCTTTTGCGCGTCGCGGATTGGGTGATAATGCAACACAAGGAAGTTCGGCAGATGCAACCGATGGTTTGAATGACTTCAACGTAGCTTGCGGACCACCAACTTGTAGCGACGGAACACTCAACCAAGATGAAGTAGGTGTAGACTGTGGTGGTGCCACTTGTCCGGTTTGTCCGGCGGATGTTTGTACTGATTTTGATTTTGGCGCAATTGTCGCTTACGATGCTGCCGACAATGACAATGGTACAGCCACAGTAACGGGCAATGAAGTACTCATTACAGGAAACGGTTGGAAAGCCATTCCTGTCAATTATACATTCACTGCAAGTACTGTTATTTCGTTTGAATTTAGAAGCACAGTAGAGGGAGAAATCCACGAAGTCGGTTTTGATAATGACTTGATATTTGCACCCGACCACCGTATCGTAGTATATGGAAATCAGGGCTATGCAGGTACATTTTCAAACCCAATTTATACGGGTAGCGGTAACTGGGAAACTTTTACCATTCCTGCAAACTTCACGGGGGCTTTTCAATACCTCGTTCTCAATGCGGATGATGACGCAACAGGTAATGGTATTTCCGAATTTAGAAATATTCAAATATTTGAAGATAATAACAATAACCTCGTTTGTGATTCTACACCTGCCTGTGCAGGCGTTGACCTCGACATCAACTTCGATGGCGACCCACAACAAACGAGTTGGGAAATCACTGACGCAAATGGTACTGTGGTACAATCTTCCGGCGGTGCAGTTTACGGTGCAGGCTTAGCAAATACCAACCTTTCTTTGCCCGATGTCGCTTGTTTACCCGATGGTTGCTACGACTTGACCTTTATGGATGCCGGCAACGATGGCATGTGTCCGCGTCGTACAACCACGGTACTCACAGGTATCAATATTGCTACACTTGGTTTGGGTGGTGTATTCAACGGTTCGCCGAGATTAGCGGCACCAGCCTGCGGAGATTATACCCTTACAGATGCCGCCGGTACAGTACTCGCCTCGGGAGGTGGTCGTTTCGGCACTTCCGAAACCACTAACTTCTGTATCTCAGGCGGCGTTGCCGTTCCGCTATGGCAAAGCGATGACGTCTATGCAAAAATACAAAGCGATACAAATACAGGTTTGCAATTAGTACCAAATCCGGCTAAAGACAATTTGACGATATATTATACGGTAGAAAACGACGTAGATGTAAACATCAATGTTGTAGACATCACAGGTAAAATCGTGCGTCAAATCACACAAGACGCCAATAATGCGAAAGAAGTACAACTTAATGTAAATGACCTCGCACCGGGTTTTTACTTCGTAAAACTCATATCAGGCGACACTGTTTTATCTAAGAAATTTGTAAAACAATAACAACGTAACGCGAGCTTCTAGCTCGACGTAGAGATAAATAACATATGCCAACTAAGAGTTAAAAGTCTCTGATTATCAGTGAATTACGTTTTTAGCAAAAGTGCTAAAAACGCATTACAAA
>ENA-ORXM01002259-ORXM01002259.1-marine-metagenome-genome-assembly--contig:-NODE-2259-length-23228-cov-3.351648_pt1 | contig 23228 bp, 18 predicted proteins | sample MGYA00237867_ERZ511480 | MGnify/ENA primary metagenome ERZ511480 (study PRJEB26309, sample SAMN06266103) | marine metagenome | isolation source: Algal blade | place: United Kingdom:Sidmouth, United...
GTTCGAGGCTAAACTGAGTTAAGAAAAATGTGACAATCAACTGTCTAAAATGACCCCAAGGAATTTACGTTCCCACCTTTATTCTCAAGGAGTTTTACATGGACATGGGGTCACCCTTATCAATGCAAGGTCGCATGAGTCGCGCAGGTTATTTCTGGAAGGGAACCGCGGCGAGCGCTCTACTCTACGGAGGTATTGTCCTCAGTGTGATGTTTATGCCTGAGATGGTCGAGAGCGAAAGCCTTCCTTTATCCATTTGGGCAATGTTCGGTATCTTTGCCGTTTATGACGGTTTCAATACGGTTAAACGCTTGCACGACCTCGGTAAACCAGGTTGGCATTACTGGCTCCAGTGCGTTCCTATTTACAACATCTATTTAGGCATCATGCTGACCTTTAGAGCAGGTACGCCTGGGGAAAACGATTACGGTGAAAATCCGGTGGTGGGCGTCAGTACGTCCTTTTTGGATGCTCGCCTGTAGCTAACAGCACCGGACAATTTTAAAGCTTGGCTTTGCAATCTGTTGGCGCCTAGTTTGAGGAATCTATAGTTCCGCAAAGGCTTTAAGCAAACTCTCAATTTCATGTAACGTCAGGTCGCGTTGAGACAACGTGCCCCCAGTTTGTAAAACCGAAAAATAGAGTGTTCTCAAATAATGCTTGAGATTGATAAAGCATCTGTAGCCCTCTGGTAAACCCAGGCTGCCAACTTCCTGAGCTAAGGCTTCAAACGTTTTGAGACAGTCAAGCAGGTCCTCATCATTCAGTAAGTTTCTTTTAAGAACAGTTACAACCGGATAGCTGAGGCGCTCGTCTTCACCATGCGTGTACACGACGCGCACCTCAGCTACTTTCGCGTGGATGAGGTCGAGCAACTCGAGTATGTCGTCTCGGCCTAACGCTTCGCAGCCAGCCAGTGCGTCCAGCGCGTCTGCTGCGTGGGCGACGGCGTGCGCCCAGCCCTTGCCATCAACATAACCACGTAGGTCGTTTTCTTTCGCTAAGTAGCGGTGCAGGCTTGTTTGAACATGACGCAAGTCTTCTGCATTTAAAAAAGGGTGGGCTTGATGGTAATGAATGATAAGCGGGACGAGCAAAACTGAAAAGGCACGGGTGAAAACACTGTCGGACGCCCGCGCCCCGAGTTGTAAGAAGAGGTGATCGGCGTCCAAGGCGGTTGATAAAATGTGTCGCAACGTCGCCGCACCAAATACACCCTCACCAATCCAACGGGCAAACGTTTCGTAAATGAGTTCGTCGCGCAGCTCAGGGTCAGCTGTTCCGATATGAGCAAGCATAGAAAGCAGGTAGATTTCGGCTTCTTCCGGCGCTGGCTGCCCATCCAGTTCACGAAGTTTCGCCTTGAGTGTTGCTTGATCGAGCATAAGACATTGTAAGACAGGCTTGGGGCTCATCCAGCGAATTGCCAACTTTGGCAGATGTTCCAGACCCTAGCTCCTACTTTTTGAGGAATTATTCTCTTCCCGATAATGATAAGCTAAACCCAAATGAGCCGAACTCGAGCCACCTTCACCGTGATTGTCCTCGCTGCGGTTTTCTTCGTGCTATACGCCAATTTTTCCAACCGCAATTCTCAACCGACTATCTCAACAGTGCCCTCTACCGACGCTGATACGCAAGCCTCTACCCCGTCTGCGCCGCGTAACGCGGTTACGCTTACGCTGGCCTCGTCTAACACCAAACGCAACTGGCTTGACCAGGTCGTAGCAGAGTTCAATGCAGCGGGGCTCGAGACTGCCTCGAATAAACCTATCCGCGCTTCGGTCGAGCACGTCACCTCGGGCGGGTCGATGAACGCTATTTTGGACGGCAATATCGAGCCTGTCGCCTGGAGCCCTGGCGATGGGTCGTGGGTGAAGCAACTCAACGAAACCTGGCAAACGCGCAACAATACGGCTATTACAACGGAAGATTGCGCCCCGACCATTTACGCCCCGCTGGGCTTTGCCATGTGGCGACCGATGGCCGAAACGCTCGGCTGGCCTGATACGCCGATTGGCTGGGATACGATTGTCGACCTTGCCGCCGACCCGCAGGGTTGGGCCAGTTACGGGCGGCCTGAATGGGGTAAATTTCGCTTTGGTCATACCCACCCCGCCTACGCCAATTCGGGGCTGTTGTCGATGACGGGTTTTGTTTACGGTGTCGCCGGTAAAGGTAGCGACTTAACCGCGCAAGACATTTACACACCGCAGGTTGAAGACGCCATGCGCGCCCTCGAGCAAAACACTAGTAAATATGGGCGGCAAGCGCCTGCCTTGTTAGAACTCATGGCAAAAGAGGGCACGAGTTACCTGCACGCCGCCGCCGTGCCCGAGGCCGACACAGTGCGTTTTAACCTCGAGCGGGGCAGTGAGCTAAGCCTACCGCTGGCCTTTATTTTCCCCTCAGAGGGCACGATTTGGGCCGACCATCCCTACTGCATTCTCGACAGCGCCCCCTGGGTTGACGACGATGAGGCCGAGGCTGCCAAGGTTTTTCGGGACTACTTGCTTGCTAAAGAGCAGCAAGAACTCGCGATTGATAATTACTTGCGTCCGCTCGATAGTAGTTTAGAACTGCACGCCCCTTTAAGTCTCGAGAACGGCACCGACCCGCGCGTTAGCCCTGCCACCGTACCCGCGCTACCCAGCCCCACGGCGGACATAAGCGCCGCTGTCACCGACCTCTTTAAAATCACCAAGCGCAAGGCGACGATTATGATTGTGTTTGATGTTTCGGGCAGTATGGAGGGCGAACGCATTCGCACCGCCAGAACCGCGACCGCTGAATTTTTGACCCGCCTCGACCCCAATGACGAGGTCGGCGTGATGGTTTTCAACCAGGACATCACCATGCTTTCTGCGCCGCAACCTGCAAGGGACGTTGCAGAGGACCTGTCAGCCAGGGTTTCAGGTTTGGTGGCAGATGGCGGCACGAACCTGTACGGCGCAGTTTGTGAAGCCGCTCGCCAGGTAGAAGCCTTGCAACAAGATGACCTGTCGAACGGCGAAGCGCGGCTTTACGGCGTCGTCCTACTCTCCGATGGGGAGGACACCACCGGGGCCATCACGGAAAATCAGATGTTCACGACCTGCTTACCCGACAGCGCTGAAGCCGACGGCGTCAAAATCTTTCCCATTGCCTTTGGTGAGGGCGCTGATAAAGACGTGCTCAACCGAATGGCCTCGGTCACCGCTGGACGCCTCTTCAGCGCCGACCCGCAGTCGATTGGAAACGTGTATCTGTCGATTTCTGCCGAACAGTAAGTTCAGAGGTCGGGGGCCAGAGGCTAGACGATTAGATTTCACCGTCCTCTGACCTCTGGCCCCTGACCCCTGTTAAACTCTTTTGATGTCTCAACACGCTAGCGACGCCTTACAAAGCAAAGCTCGGCGCGAACTCTGGTCGTTTGCGTTTTTTCGCCTCGAGAGTGCCCTGGTTATCGGCGGAACCATCGTACTGACAGGGCTGAGCCTCTTGGGTGCACCGTGGCTACCTGGAACCTGGCCCCTCTGGCTCGGCGTGGGCTTGGCGGCTGAGGGTGCGCTCGTGGCGAGTACCGTGAGTGATAAAACACTTTACCGCAAACTGTTAGATAAGCTTTTTGTAGAACAGTTCGATTTGAAACGCCTGCAAAGTAAAAACTTGAGGGCCAAAGTGAGTCAGGCACTTGGCTACCACGCGCAGATTTTAGAGGCGGTTGAACGTAAGCAAAGCAGCTTTGACGATAGCCTTTTTCGCATTGTTCAAGACCTCGAGCGCTGGGTGGCGCAGGTTTACGAACTCGCCCTCAACTTAGACGCCTACCGTCACGACCCAGTTTTAGCCAACGACCTTCAGAATGTTCCAAGAGACCTCAAAGCATTGAAGGAAAAGCTCGTTTTCGAGTCGAGCGAGCGGGTGCAAAACCAGTTACAAAGCACCTTCGACGCCAAAACGCAGCAGTGGCAAGCGCTGCAAAGTTTGCGTGATTCGATGGAGGGGGCGAGTTTGCAACTTGATAACACCTTGGCGTCTATGAGTACGCTTTATACCCAAACGGTCAATTTGAACGCAAAAGAGTTAGACGCAAACCGCACCCAAGACTTACAGCGAGAAATGCGCCAACAGGTTCAGTCGCTAGAAGACATGACGAGCGCTATGGATGATGTTTACAAGCTCTCGAGTACAAAGTCAGGATAAAAAAGAAGGAGAAAGTGCAAAGGAAAAAGGAGAAAGACTTTCCACTTTTCACTTTCTCCTTTTTCCTGCTGCGCCCAACCTTCGACCTTTTATCCCATGCCACCTATACTGCATATGAGCCAAGTTTTAGCCCCGCGTTCTCGGGTCGAGCATATCGCGCAGGCCGTCCCCAATAAAGTTAAACGCCATCACGAGGCTGGCAATCGCTAAACCAGGAAACAGCCACATCCACCACTGGTCGAAAAAGTCAATACCAATCGAAATCATCCGACCCCATTCGGGCGAGGCAGGCTCGGGACCGAGTCCCAAAAAGCTGAGGCCCGCAAAGAGCAAAATGGCGTTGCCAATATCGAGTGAGCCGTACACCACGACAGGCGCTATGCTGTTGGGTAAAAGCGTTTTAAAAAGGAGGTAAGGGTTTCGTGCGCCGAGTCCCCTCGCCGCCTCGACATACTCGTTTCCCTTGGCCTCGATAATGAGTCCCCGCGTTAGGCGCGCGTAGTTGGGCCAACGCACAATCACCAGGGCAATGACCGCGTTGCGAATATTGGGACCGAGCGCCGCCGTGACCGCCATCGCTAAAATAATCGTTGGAAAGGCCATAAATAGCTCAGTGAGGCGCATCATCACCTCATCCCAAATACCGCCTAGAAACCCCGCGACTGCACCAATCAACCAACCAATTATTCCGTCAATGATAATGACTGCAAAGCCAGCAGGCAAAGTGATGCGCCCGCCGTAAAGCACGCGGCTAAAAATGTCGCGGCCCAGTTCATCGGTGCCCAGGCGGTAAACCTCATTGGGCGGGCTAAGGCGGTCTGTAATGTGCTGCTCGAGTGGGTCAAACGGCGCTATCAGCGGCGCAAAAACAGCCAGTAATATCCAGACAAGCACAACGATGGCCCCGACAATAACCTCGGGGTGTTTGCGAAGTTGTTTTAAATTGTTGGCAAAGTTGGATGGCCCTTGCGACGCCTTGACAGAATTAATCATTACGAATACCGAATCCGCGGGTCTAAAAGAAAATAGAGAATGTCGACGACAAAGTTTGCCACCACGTAAATAAGTGCAATGAGCATACTCACGCCCATAATGGCGGGAAAGTCTTGTGAGGTCGAGGCGCGAAAGGCGTAGCGCCCAATGCCAGGCCAAGCGAAAATAGACTCGGTGAGAACCGCGCCTGCCAGCAAGTTGCCGTAGAGCACGCCGAGTAGTGTAACGACGGGAATGAGGGCGTTAGATAGGGCGTGGCGCATTATGACTTTGGGCTCGAGCTGCCCCTTCGCCCGCGCAGTGCGAATATAGTCCAGACTGAGGACCTCGAGCAGCGACGAACGTGTAATCCGCGCGATAATCCCCGCAACATAAATACCCAGTACAAAACTCGGCAGGACGAGGTGGGCAACCGCGTCTCTAAACGTATCCCATTGCCCCGCAAGCAGACTGTCCACAGTAAAGAGGCCCGTCACGTGTGGTGGGTCTTTGACCAAAAAGCTCAGCCGCCCCGGTCCGACCACCCAACCGAGTTGCGCATGAAATACCGATAAGCCGACCAGAGCCAGTAAAAAAATAGGAAAGCTAACCCCGATGAGGGCAAAAATACGCACGACATAGTCTACAAACGAGTTGCGCCACACCGCCGATATAACCCCAAAGCTAATACCTAGAATGAGGCCGACGAGAATAGCAAAGGTCGCTAGTTCGGCTGTAGCAGGGAGGAACTGGAGGATGTCCTCGAGTACCGGATTCCTTGTTTTAATCGAAGTGCCCATATCGCCACGGAGCAAGTTACCCAGATAAGTTAAATATTGAATATGCGGCGGCTTATCGAGACCCCACTTTTCCCTAAAGGCCGAGACAAGTTGCTCATTGCTAAGCGCGTTCTGCGGCAAGTTTGCGTTGATGGGGTCGGCAGGAATCGCATTCGCAATAAGAAACGCCACCACCGTGATACCGAGAATCAGGGGGATGGAGAAAAGGATGCGTCTGAGGATATAGAGGTAGATGGGCATAGGAGGAGAGGGGGTGAAGGGGAGAGAGGGAGAGAGGGAGAGTCAAAAACTTCTTTCTCCCCTTCTCCTTTTCCCCTTGTCTCCCCCTCTTATTCAGTTCGGCTAAGTAAGGCTAAGTCGAGACCCCACTGCGGGTGCCAGACGTAACCTTCAATATCGGAGCGGAAGGCGGTTTGGACGGCAGGCACACTAAAGGGGGCAAATGCGCCGCTGGTCTGGGCGAAGTCTTGAAGCTGGGTGAATAGTTCAGCGCGGGCGTCAGCGTCGGTTTCCACTTTAGCTTGTGCAATCAGGTCTAGCACTTCAGCGTCAACCATGTCTTCTGACCATTTAGTACGTTCCGTGGCGACCTTACCGCCGGGGAGGAATTCTAAGAAGTCCACAGGGTCGAGCTTGTCCGGACCCCAGAACCAGTAGCCAAAGGCTTGCTGACCGTTGCGGTACTCCTCGAGTGAGACTTGAACTTCAGCAGGGTTCAGCGTTACGTTAATGCCAATTTCGGCTAGGTCAGCCTGAATTTTTTGGGCGTTGGTGCTCATGTTTACGCCCTCCCAGGTCAGGTCGGGATAGCTCAGCGTGACGTCGAAACCGTCAGCAAAGCCTGCTTCTGCCATAAGTTCCTGAGCACGCTCTAAGTTACGTGATAGGGCTTGTTCTTCGGTGTAGGCACCTGATAGGCCAACCCACATGTTCGTGCCAGGTGTAACGCTACCCGTCCACAGGTCACGGAAACCCTGATAGTCAAGCGCTAAACGCACAGCTTCAGCCACCATTGGGTTTGCTACAGGGCCACCGATTTCAGAATCGCGGTTCATCAGCAAAAAGTGCGTCCAGCGTCCGGTGCCGACAAAAATGCCAATTTCCTCATTACCCTCGAGGTCTGTCATCTGGTCAGGGGTAAGGTCGGTTGCCAGGTCGATATCGCCCGACTCTAAAGCGACCTTTTGCGTCGCCGCCTCGGGAATGTTGACGATAATCACGCGGTCAAAGTAGGGCTGCTCACCCCAGTAGTTTTCGTTGCGCACAAGCACGGTTTCCTCTTGCGGCGTCCACGCCTCTAAAATATAAGGTCCGGTTCCGGCTGAGGTCTGATCAAGTACGTCGGTAGCCGCATCAGTTTCAGCAGCGTCTTCGGCGTCGGTGCCGCCAGCCTCCTGCACCACTTCGGCGTTTGTTACCGAAAATGCCGTGTTTGCAAGTTCTGACAAAAATGATGGCCGCGCTTCACTCAGGGTAAGGACCACGGTTGACTCGTCAGGGCTCTCGACTGAAGCAATCGGGTCGGTTAAGAATGAAGGTTGCCCTTTGACATTTTTTAGCCGGTTGAACGAAAAGACAACATCCTCACCTGTAAGGGCGTCACCGTTGGCAAAGGTTACGTCACTACGCAGCGTGAAAGTATAGCTAAGACCATCTTCTGAAACGTCCCAGCTTTCGGCAAGTAGTGGCTCGACCGAGCTTGCGTCACCGTCAGGAAAGGTGACGAGCGTATCGTACGACGCGCGGTTGACAATACCGCTTGTCGGGTTGAAAGCCTGGGCGGGGTCATAGGCCTCGGTAATTTCTGCGTGACCGATAACGATGACCTTTTCATCTTGCGCAAACGCCGCGCTAAATGTAACAGCAGCGAGCATAAAGACTAAGACGAGAAGGTTTAAGGGACGAAAATACTTCATGAATATCCTCCTTGGCTAGCGTTAAGGCTGTATGCTATCAGAAATGAATGCGGTGAGGGTCGACCGTTGAGGAATACTGAGGAATACTAAGGCTTAATGAAAATGTTCGAGTTCTCAGTTTTTGGTCTTTGGTTATTAGTTTAAAAGCTTTTACTAATAACTAAGAACTCATTACTAAAAACTCTCCCTCTATCAATCTGCCCTCGCTCGACTAAACTTAGAGGTGACACATGAACTACAACGAACGGCTTCAAAACTTTCAGCAGACACTTTCAGGTCAGGCCGATTTGGCCTTTTTCCCCCTGTCGGCAGACTTGCAGTACCTAACAGGCATTGGGCGCGATATTCCCAACTTTGGAGCGGTGCTGCATCCGGGTGAGTGGCTCGAGGGTGTCTGGCTCACGCCGCAACACGAACCCCTGCTCGCGCTGCCGCGTATGACCGCGGAATTTGGCGGCATGTCAAGTCTCAGCGGCGTCAAGGTGCATATTCTTAGTGACCACGACGACCCTGCCAAGATGGTGAAGGGGTTTTTGGACGATTTTAACTTGCCCCCTAATCCCCGCGTTGCCGTTGGAAACACGGCCCACGGCTCGACAGTGAGTTCCCTAAATGCGCTAGTCCCAGGCGCGACCTTCCTATCGGCTTCGGAGCTTTTGGGCCCTATGCGCGCGGTCAAGTCAGAAGATGAAATTGAGGTTATGCGCAAAGCGGGTGCGCTGACCGAGGCGGCCTTTAAAGAGGTTGTGGCAAAACTCGAGCACGGCATGCTAGAACTCGACATTGTTAGTGAAATTGACTATCAGCTTAGAAAACACGGTTCGCTGGGTCCATCGTTCACGACTTCACTTTATAATTCTGGTCCTAACCATCCTCTGCTATTTGGTCAGCGGCAAGCAACCTGGAAGCGCATACTAACACCACCCGTATCCATCCTTTTTGACTTCGGCGCGATTCTCGACGGCTACTGCTACGACTACGGGCGTACAGTATTTTTTGGCGAACCGGATGAAGAAATGCAAACCATTTACAAACTCGTTATGACGTCACAAGCGGCGGGCATTGCCGCCCTGAAAAATGACGGAACCACGACAGCCCAGGCCGACGAAGCAGCTCGAGATGTCATGGTCGAGGGCGGCTACGGCGATGAATTTCGGCACCGCCTGGGGCACTCGATTGGTCTGGACGTTCACGAGCCCCCCTTTTTAACCGCCAGTGACTCGACCCCATTGAAAGAGGGGATGCTGTTCACCGTCGAGCCGAGTATCACGCAGTTCGAGACGTTTTCGGCTCGAGTGGAAGATGTCGTCGTAGTGCGCCCGGGTGGCGGGGAAAAGCTGACGAACAGTTTTCAAGAGCTTATCGTTATTGACTAATCTAGAAATCCTTTTAACCACCACTCAGCGTGGGGCATGTCCGAAACTTTAACGGCGTCAGCAACCTTTTGAACATCGTAAGGGATACGCCGTAGCGTGATATTCGGTTCGCCGTCTATGACCTCGAGCAGCGCATATTCGGCAACAGCAGGGTTTATCACTTTTCCCGTTTTTTCAATAAGATAGGGCAATCCCACACTGCCAGGGTTGAGAATGCGGCTCCCGTGATAGCGCCTTAAAAACTGCGTATGCGTGTGGCCTCCCGCATAGATGAGCGCGTCCCTACCTTCAAAGTAAGTGTCCAGCACATCATCGGGGGTTATAGCCGTAATGATGTCGTGATAATCCTGCGGTGAACCGTGATAAGCCAGAAGTGAAATACCATCATCCTCGAGCCTCAACGTAGGTTGAAACGTCTTGATAAAAACTCTGTCCTCGTTGTCAAGCTGTTCGGCGCTCCAGGCTTCCAGCTCGAGAAAGCGCGGTGTTTCCTCGTCAGGTTCGGAAACGTCTTTTATGGTGCGTGGTTGCAGCAAATAAGCGTCGGTATTGCCCATAACAACCGGACAACCAAGCTCGCGGATGCGGTGCAAACTCGCCTGTGGTTGTGGCCCAAAGTTTGCGACGTCACCCAAGCAAATAAGCCTATCAACTTTGAACGCCTTCATATCTTGCAGCGCAGCGTCTAAAGCACTCAAATTGCCGTGAATATCAGAGATAATAGCGAGAGTCATACAGATAGGTTAAAGGTTTTCTCTTTCAACCTTCAACTATCCAACCTTCGACCGCCCTCAGGGTCTCGAGCTTACGGTCTCTAAGCGAGCAATGCCTGCGGCAAGTGTATACATTTCACCGCGCGTTAGGGTATCGCTCGGGTAAAAATCTCTGGGTACAAGCCCCACACTTTTGAGTGCATCCCACGAGTTATAAAGACAAACGCCTAAAGCGCAAGCGGCCTCGTGCGTGATGTTTAGCGCCGCTTCGGAGCTTAGCGGAGCGTCGTTTCTAGGAAAGCGCTCGGTGAGGCTTTGTTTGAGTTCTTTCGTCGCGTGAAACCGCTGTCCGACATTACTGAGTAGATACACGTAGCTAATCGCCACCATCGGTTTGTCCAGGTCTGGATCGTTGTTGTAACCGCCCACAGCTAGGCCGCGGCTGAGCATCAGCCGGTAGTCGCCGTAGCTAGGGTGAGTATGGGGTCCCACAGGTTCGCGGCTGACAAATTCAGGCAGATAAGCCCCACGTGCCAATAAGGTTTGCCGCACGGTTTGCACGGTATTCAAGTCTTTAATAAGTTGAGAGGGCGACTGACCTATGCGGACTCCCTGCGCCGCCGCCACACCCACCGCTTCGGCTAAGGCCATGCCAAAGGGCACCACTCGAGCTGATGAGGCCGCAATCGCGTCATAGCCCGCCGCTTTACCGACGACCCATAGGTTCTCGAGGCCCGCAGGTACATTGACACAAAGCTGCACGCCGTAAATCTCAGGGGCGCCGAACACGTAACCGCTGTCATTCGGCGTGAGGGTTTGTACGTCGAGCGGATAACCGCCCGCCGCGACGTCGTAGGGGCTGACGCGGTTATCGAGAACGTCATCGGCAGTAAGGGTGCACTGGGCTTGTAAATGGCGCGTTTCGCGGATATAAAGCTGCTGCGCCACACCGCCAAACCGTGCGTTTTCAAAGCCAGGTAAGTCTTGCTTTAGATATTCGATAATACGCGGCGCTTCGCGCTCGGCCCTCGCCTTGCCGTCTGCTACACTCTCGGGGTCGAAAGGGTCGATGCCGTAAATGAGCAAGGCATTGACAAGCGCCGAGCCATCCTCCTGCCGACCCAGGTTGAGACCGCGTAATCGTATGCCCTCCTCAAGCGCCTGATAAGCTGCCGGATGACCGCCAAAGTGCCCCCAGGCGACAAAATCATCAACGCTGGCGTAGCCTTTTCCACGCGCTTCAATACCTGCTTTAAGCGCACCCCAGTTAATGCCGTTGATTCGAAAGACGAGCGTGTCCGCCATGCGCTCGGGGTGACCCAGAGCGCTAAACCCAAAACTATAGGGCGCACCTGCTGCCGTTGCAAAATCCATTTCAGAGGTTGCGTCGATAATGTGAGGGGCAGTGATAATACCGGAAGCAGTCGTGCTACCGTCACCCACGCTGACACCTGTAACCGCATTCCCCTCCATAATAGGGGTTAGAGCGGGAGCGCCCGTACGCACGAGCACACCTGCATCCCTGAGCATTTGTACAAAAACAGCTTCGGCCCGCACCACGTCGAACGAGTGACCGCGACCAACCGCTTGCCACCAGCGCTCGAACAAACCCTGTTGCAAATTAAAGGGTTTGGTGCGCAGGTCGAGCGAGTTCATCGCGCCCAGCACAAACAGCCCACCGATTATCGCGTCTTCGGTAATCAGCAGCGTCGCTGCGCCGCTTTCAGCTGCCGCAACCGCTGCGGCGACGCCTTCGGGTTCACTGCCCACGACGATAACGTCGTAATGCAGCGCCGCGTCTCCCTCTTGAGCGAGGGCCAGGCTAAAACTTAAGAAAAGAACTAAGCATCTAAACAACATTGGACAGAAGTGTAACAAGCGTATGTGAAGGACAGAACAAGCTGAGGCACACAATGCTGAGGTACTCGCAGCTACGGTTTACTGTGCACCCTTGCGTTTTAGCACGACCACAGGCGTTTTTGTAAGGAGGACAATATCCCACCACAGTGACCAATTACGCACATAGTGAGCTTCCATCTCGAGCCTTTCAGCAAAGGTGACGGTACTGCGCCCTGAGACTTGCCAGTAGCCGGTAAGCCCCGGTTTGGCTTCAAAAATGGTGTCGGCATAGCGGCCTATATCCGTTAACTCACGGCTTAGGTAAGGTCGGGGACCCACCAGGCTCATCTCGCCTTGTAAAACATTTAAAAACTGAGGCAGTTCGTCCAGGCTGAACTTGCGCAAAACGTGACCGATAGGGGTGATTCTTGGGTCGCGCTCGAGTTTGTGAAAGCGCGTATACTCCTCATGAATCGCGCTGTCTTGCGCCATCAACTCGTTCAGGCGCGCTTCAGCGTCGCTGTACATCGTTCTAAACTTTAAGCACTTGAAAAGCTTACCGTGTTGACCAATGCGGCTGCTGGCGTGGAAAACGGGACCGGGGCTGTCTAAGCGAATCAGCAGCGCGAGGATACCTAAAATGGGTCCGACAAGGATCATTCCAAAAACGCCGCCCAGCAAATCAAGCACGCGCTTGACGACTTGATTGCGTTTTATATAGAGGCCGTTGCGAAACTCGAGGGCCAAAAAGCCAGCTAAGGGACTTGCCATAACCTCATTGGCGGGTAAACCGGAGAGTTCGGGCACAATCTGCACATGCCTAAACTGCCGACTCGTTTCGTGCACAAATTCAGACAGCTTGAGGGGAGGCATGCTGGGAATAGCAATCACGGCATGGTTGATACCGTGCTGGGCGGCGTAGGCTGCGGCCTCGTCCAAACGACCAATGGTGGGTAGGCCGAGCGGCTCGAGCCCACGCTTCGCCTCGTCATCATCGAAAAAGGCGACGGGCTCTAAGCCCTCTAAACGGTCACGCAAAAGGGTTCGTGCCACCGCTGTACCTGCCCGACCCGCCCCAAAAATAATGAGTTTACGACCCCACAACCCCGTGCGTAAAAACAAACGTTTTAAGCTAGCCCGACCCAGGGGCAAGCTGAATAGGCTAAGTAAAAAGGTCACACCTAGAATCGTTATAGACACAGGCAAATCTTGACCGAAGATAATCGTGCCCGCCGCAAAGATAAGCGCGGCGTAAGCGCTTGCTGCCACGTGTTTTTTCAGTTCTTTGGGCGCGGTTAGTCCGTAACCAGGATAAAGCCCTTCACGCCAGGCCAGGACGGGCCAAAGGAGCAGGGCGTAGGTCACGGGCGAAAAAGGATTGGCTAGCAGCTCGAGGTCAGCCCGGCTGACAAGGAGTAGCGCCCCCGCAAACGCCCCATAAGCCATGACAAAATCCGCCAATGCAAGTCCGAAGCTGATGGCAAGCTGCTTGCTTGGTGTTGTTGATACTCGGCTCGAGCTAGCCGAGGTATGCACGCCTAAGCGCCAACCTGAAACGGCTGCTAAAGGATAAAGGATGGCCCCATAAAGCAGCGTCACGTCAAACAGGTTGATAAACAGCACAGCAGCCCCTACCAGCAGCAACCGTACATCGAGCGTCATGAACGCGCCCCAGAAGAGGGCGACTAATAGGGCGAGCATGGCAAGCAAACCCACGAGGCCGCGCTCGAAAAGAATATGCAGGAAAAAGTTGTGGACGTGTGTGGGTAAAGCGCGTAGCCGCGCATTGCTGGGCCACTCTGTTTCAAGATACTGCGTAAAACTGTCCTTACCCCACCCCAACCAGGGTTTTTCAGCGACGCCCTGCCAGGCGGCTTGCCAGTAGGGAATGCGGGCGTCGGCTAAGCTTAGGCCACGACTGGCAGGGCCAGGTACGTACGCCCTTGGTCCTACACCTGGCTCGAGCTGAAACCCCGCGAAGTTCGCGGTGGTGCGTATCAGTTCACGCCGGTCAGGTGCAAGCCCGACGTACCAGTAGAGCACGCTTTGTTCACCCTCATAGACAAATTGGGCGTAAACGCGCGTCCAGTCGCCACTGCGCTCGGCAATCCCACTATCCAACAAGCGCCCTGGTCCTGCGACCCTAGCTTGCCACTGACCCTCGACGAGTTCCGACGTAAGGATAAAGGTCTGTCCCGACTCAATCAGTTGCCCCCAGCCCTGCACACCTGCTTCGGCGGTGTCCTCAGGTTTAATCCAGGTGCTCACCGTATAGACTTGCCCCGAACTGATAGGAATGACCTGCTGTAAGCGCAGCCAGTTGTCAGCATCCCTTTTGGTAACGCGGTACGCCGTGAGGTTTTCGCCGTTTAGGCTGACGCTAGAATGGCTGACGATAACGCCTGTTTTGTCCCACCAGTCGCCGTTGGCAATTTCTGAACCGGGCACCAGGTTATAACTATTTGCCGAGGGCGCAACGTCGAGCAAAAAGCCAAAACGGCCCCAACCAAAGTAGTTTCCCAACCCACTTGTCAGCACGAGGACAAGGGCAACCAGCGCAATCTCAGCAGTGCGGCGACGCCTCGAGAGGGCACCCTGCTGAAACGCACCCTGCTGAAACGCGCTAAGCACCATAATCGCTACCCAGGCCAGCGCTGCTTCGCGGCTACCCGCCATCAAAATACCTAAGGCTGAGAGCCCCAAAGCAAAAAAACGCAGGCGTGATTGCGGCGCTAAAATACTGATAAGTGCGCCCAAAACAAAAACGGTATGACCATAAAAAGCGGGAGAGCTGTCCCAAATAATCGCCTGGGTCAGCGTCTTATAAGCAAAGTTCAACTCGGTCATGCGCAGCCAGCCGAGCCCTACCACCATCATCAAACCCGCCACCAGACCCCCCGCCACCGACGACGAGTGCCTCGGCATAAAAAGACCCTGGCGCAAGTGGAAAAAGGCGCGGTAAACGAGCCACGGCCCCGCAACCTGTAAAAGTCCAAAGCCGAAGCCCGACAAACCGTCGTGATAGGCCATCACGGACGCTAGCAAGAGCGCCGCCACACCCCACAGCAAGTCGAAACGGCGAAAGGTCCACTGGTTGGCTAAAAAGAATAAAACAGCCAGGAACGGGCCAAAAGAAGGTAAAAAAGCAAAGCTGAAGCCGAGTAAAAAGGCGGCCCCGCGGTGCAGTGACAGGCTCATAAGGCTAGGCGGCTCCCATAGAACTTAGTATGGCTCGTTAAGATGAGAGACCTGCCCATATTTGCTCAAGCTCCTCTGGGACGAAGCGGTTGGGTCGACTCACGCTTAGGTAAGTCACCAAGCACAAGCGCCGCCGCCCCCTCACCACTTTCCATGGCCCCTTGAATCGAACTCATGCTGGTGACTTCTGAGGCTAGGAAAACGTTGTCTAAAGGACTTAGGTTTGAGACTAAAGTTTCAGCAACCCCTGGGGGCTGAGCAAACTGGGCAAAGGGAATCGGTTCGACCTCGAGCAGCCTCAAACCCTCAACCGCTTGGGGTGAATACCAGGTCGCTAGTTCTCCGCGCACCTCAGCGTCCAGCTTAGAATCGTCAGGATGCAATTCGAGAACCGTTACAGTTAAAAGATGTTGACCTGTGGGTACAAGGGACGGATTGACATTGCTACTCCAGTGAGCGTTACTAATAACTCCTTCAGCCGCATTGAGCAGCAAACGTGGGTCATCGTCAAGAGAAACGTCCGACGTGTAGTACAGATAGGTACTCGAGACCCCGTCTATGGGAACATCTGCCCCCGTCAGGCGTTTAATTTCAGGTGGGTTTGTGGCGACGATGACCTTCTCGGCCTCAATCTCAGACCCTGATGTAAGGACACGTACGCTACCACCGTTTGACTCGAGCCGCTCTACTCTGGTATTCGTCTCAACCTCGAGGTCGACCGCTAACTGCTCGGTGATTTTGCCCATACCGCCGCGTGGCAGGGTCGTTTCACCGTCCATGAGCATCCGAAAGTAATAGCGAAACAGCCGCGCACTTGTCGACAGGTCACGCTTTAAAAAGATACCGCCGAAAAAAGGTGCAAAAAAGTTAGTGATAGCCGTTTCCGAAAAGCCAAACGTTTGCAAAAAACTCAGGGCTGTCTCGTCAGGTCCAGTCAAAAGCTCGTGCGGCTCCTGGCCTTTCAAAAGACTTGCCAAACGAACGATAAGAAGCTGGTCAATCAGCGAAAAACTTCGCGCCGTCAGGGTGCTGAACAAACTCTGCGGGTCACGCAGCGGATCGCCCACGCGCTCTTTAAAATTCCCCTTACGAATGACTGCAGCGGGAGGAATAGTTATGAGGTCTAAACTAGCCAAATCGAGCTGGCGTTTGACCGCCGGATAGGCTGTGAATAAGACCTGGAACCCTCTATCAAGCGTGAAGCCTTCAAGGTTACGCGTGCGTACGCGTCCACCGACCTCTGCACCTGCCTCGAGAACACGTACATCAACACCTTCACGTTTTAGGACACGCGCCGCGGTAAGCCCCGCTAACCCTGCGCCGATAACGACAACTGACATAAAGATGAGTTTAACAGGCGCACCGCGAAAAGGCGGCAAACTGTGAACGCCCACGATAAGTCTGAAACAGAGGTAGCTCATGAGCAGTGATTCCTGGTTATGATTCGGCTATGAGTTTAAGCTATCTAAATAACGTAATCATCGGTTGCTGGCAACTTTCCGAGGGTCATAGCGACGCCGCACAAACATCAGCTCTAAAGACTTTAGAGAGCTATTACGACGCAGGCTTTCGCGTGTTCGACTGCGCCGATATTTATACAGGCGTAGAAACGCTTATCGGTTCGTTTATCAGGACGCACGGTTTGACATCGGACGATATTAAAGTTCATACCAAATACGTACCTGACTACGCTGCCCTCGCTAACTTGCGCCCTGAGCAAACCGAAGCGATTATCAACAGGTCACGCGAACGGCTCGGTTTAGACGCGCTCGACCTGGTTCAGTTTCACTGGTGGGATTACGGGATACAGGGTTATTTAGAGGCGTTAGAAACCCTCATTCAGCTTAGAGAAGCGGGAAAAATCAAGGAAATTGGGCTTACGAACTTTGACAGTGAGCATTTGGCAAAAATTCTTCGTCACGGTGTTCCGGTAGCCTCTATGCAAACGCAGTATTCGGTGATTGATAGACGACCCGAGGGACGGCTCGAGTCCCTAGCCCTAAACAACAACGTCGCCCTCCTCTGCTACGGAACGGTTGCAGGCGGCCTTTTGTCCGAACGCTGGCTTGGCGTGCCTGAACCCCAGGAACCCTATGAGAACCGCTCGCTTGTCAAGTACATTTTGATGGTTGAGGAGATGGGCGGTTGGGTCGCCTTTCAAACCTTACTCGAGACCCTAAGCGAGATTGCCAAGGCTAAAGGCTGCGACATTGCCAGCGTAGCGAGCGCTTACTGTTTGAGTAAGGAAGCCGTTCGAGCCTGCATCGTCGGGGTGCGGCACACCGGGCATTTAACAGAGCATGTAAAGCTGCGCGACCTGAAGCTCTCAGAAAATGAACTGGCTAAGCTCGAGAGTGTCCGAACTTCGTTTAAGCCCATTCCTGGTGCGGTGTATGAACTCGAGCGCGATAAGACAGGGAAGCATGGGCGCGTTATGAAATATAATCTTAATGATAGCTAAGGGCACACTGCTCATTACTACACCTCTAAAAATTGTCGGAGGGGCAGGGAGCCCACTGCGGGTACTAGCTCTCATAGTGGTGTAAAATTCTAATCCTCTATGCCTGACAGACAACACACGCCACTCCAAACGGCCGCACTGCGTCACGTCTCATTAGCTGAGAAACAAACGCACAAAATTCCTGGCATCAGACAAACTACCCCCACCAGGCCAATAGAGTCCGTCGGCATAGTCGGCGCAGGCACGATGGGCGGGGGCATCGCTATGACCTTTGCGAATGCAGGCATTCCAGTAACACTGCTCGAGCTAAGCAACGAAACCCTGAAACGCGGCCTCGCCACCATCCAGAAAAACTACGAGCGCAGTGTCAGCAAAGGGCGTTTGTCTCGAGCTGACATGCAAATGAGGATGAACCTCATCAAGACAACGACCAGTTACACTGACCTTAGCAATGTCGACCTCGTCATAGAAGCTGTCTTTGAAAACCCTGAGGTTAAAAAAGAGGTTTTTAGCAAGCTTGATAAGGTGTGCAAACCTGGCGCTATTCTGGCAACGAACACCTCTTATCAAAATATCGACGAGATTGCCGCCGTTACGAGCCGCCCACAAGATGTACTCGGCCTCCACTTTTTCAGCCCCGCCAATGTGATGAAACTGCTCGAGGTCGTCCGGGCCAAGAAAACCGCTGACGACGTAATTGCCACCGCCATGAGCCTTACTAAAACGATTAAAAAGGTTCCCGTGTTGGCAAAAGTTTGCTACGGCTTTATTGGCAACCGTATGTTTCAACCCTATATGCGCGTGGCGAACTTGCTGCTTTTGGAAGGCGCGACGCCTCAACAAATCGACGGGGCTGCAAACGACTTTGGCATGGCGATGGGGCCGCTTGCCGTTGCCGACTTAGCGGGTATCGATATAGGCGTCAGTGCGCGGCGAGCGCGGGACGATAGCGAAGATGCGCTTGCCTTTTTACCGTCCGAATTAATGTACGAGCAAGGCAGGTACGGTCAAAAGACGGGGGCAGGTTTTTACAGCTACGACCCAGAAACGAGGGAGCGCAAAACCGATAGCAGCGTCAACAACCTTATCCGTCAAGAGGCTGAGCGGCGGGGTATCAAGCAAAAAGAATTTAGTGACGAGGACATTGTCGACAGGCTCACCTACGCTCTGGTCAATGAAGGGGCGAATATTTTAGATGAGGGAATCGCACTGCGCCCTGATGATATCGACATCACCTATATTTACGGTTACGGGTTTCCAGCCTATAAAGGGGGGCCGATGTTCTACGCTGATCAAGTAGGTTTAGGGGCTATCCTTGAACGGATGAAGACTTTTCAAAAGGGCATCAGTGCAAAGTTTTGGCAACCGAGTCCTCTCCTTAAAAAGTTAGCGCAGGCGGGTAAGACCTTTTCTGAATGGGTAGGTAGAAGATGAGTAAGCCCGATTATTTAGACAGCGCCAAGGCTATCACCTACAGCAGCTACCTGGCGGTAGACGAGCTTTTAGCCCTACAAATCCCAGAATCTGCTGAGCATGACGAACTGCTTTTTATCATCATTCACCAGGTTTATGAACTCTGGTTCAAGCAGCTTTTACACGAAACCGACTTTTTGATGACAAAGCTGGGGGCAAATGATGTCCCGCGCGCCCTGCACACCCTCAAACGAATGTTGACAATACTTAAAACTATCGTCTCGCAAGTCGATATTTTAGAAACGATGACGCCGCTGGAGTTCAATAGTTTTCGTGACCGCTTGGGTAGCAGTAGCGGCTTTCAGTCGTATCAGTTCAGAGAACTCGAGTTCACACTCGGCTACAAGCGTAAAAACGTTCTGGACCATCATCCGGAGGGTAGCGAGGGGCGCAGCAAGCTTAGGGAACGCTACGACGCACCGACGCTGTGGGATAGCTTTTTGCATCTTCTCGAACGAAACGACTACGCTATTCCCGAAACATTGCTGACGCGTGACGTGACCGAAGGTCTCGAGCCCTCCCCCGAAGTGCAAACTATTCTCATTGACATTTATAGAAATGACCCCAAGCTCGCTTCTGTCTGTGAACGCCTGCTCGACTTTGACGAAGGGATGCAAGAGTGGCGCTACCGCCATGTCAAAATGGTCGAGCGCACCATTGGACACAAAATAGGCACGGGCGGCTCGGCAGGGGTAGAGTACTTGAAATCTACAATGCGGCCGCTGTTTCCTGACTTGTGGGACATACGCTCGAGATTGTAAGAGGGCAATGTCAATGTTTGTGGTAGGGGCGCACGGCCGTGCGCCCCTACAGTGTGGAAAATCACAATTGGAATGAATATGAGGGGCAAGATTTCCCAACAAACTACCCCTACGAGATTAAGGAGTAACCATGAACCTAGACGCAACTCACGCCCATGAGCTTGATGCAAACGACCCGCTAGCGCAGTTTCGAGAGCGCTTCGTTATTGATAACCCCGACCTCATTTACTTAGATGGCAACTCGCTCGGGCGGCTACCCAAGGCAGCCGTAGACCTTTCTCGAGACCTCATTCAGAAAGAGTGGGGGGGGCGTCTGATTCGGAGTTGGAACGAGGGTTGGTTCGACGCCAATGAGCGCATCGGCGCAAAAATCGCCCAGCTTATTGGCGCGCAGCCTGACGAAGTCATCATGGCGGACTCGACCACGGTTAATTTATTCAAGCTAGCGGTAGCCGCCTTAAAAAAACAGCAGGGCCGCACAAAAGTCCTCACGGACAACCTCAACTTTCCATCAGATATTTATGTGCTGCAAGGCGCAGTTGATTTGTTAGACAAGGGGCACAGGCTCGAGCTTGTCCCCTCGCAAGACGATATTCACGGCCCCGCTGATGAACTAAAAGCAAACCTAGACGAGAAAACAGCCCTGCTCACCCTGACGCATACGGTTTTCAAAAGTGGCTATGTTTATGACATGGCGGCTATGACAAAAGCCGCGCACGACGTGGGCGCACTTGCACTCTGGGATTTAAGTCACTCGGTGGGTTCGGTTGAGCTTGATATGAACGGCGCAAAGGCCGACCTCGCCATCGGTTGCAGCTATAAATATCTGAACGGTGGCCCAGGGGCACCAGCCTTTATCTACATACGGCGCGATTTACAGGAGGCTTTGCACAACCCGATTCCTGGTTGGATGGGCAAGAAAAACCTCTTTGATTTTTCCCTCGAGTACGAACCCGAACCCGGATTACGGCACTTTTTGACAGGAACTTCCCCTATCGCCTCGCTCGCACTTATCGAACCAGGTATTAATGTGATGCTAGAAGCGGGCATGAAAAACCTGCGCGAAAAGTCTGTCAAACAAACTGAGTATTTAATCATGCTTTGGGAGGCGCATCTCGAGCCGCATGGGTTTACCCTAAAGTCACCTCGAGACCCGCAGTGGCGCGGCTCGCACGTTTCACTTGGACACGAACAGGGTCTGGGTATCGACCTCGCCATGATACGCGACAAAAACATCATCCCCGACTTTCGCCCGCCTGACAACATTCGTTTAGGCGTCGCGCCGCTGTACACGTCCTACAAAGACATCCACACCGCCGTCATGCGCATGGAAGAGATTATGACGGAGAGGTTATACGAGAAATACACGTCGGATGTTCCGGTGGTTACGTAAAGAAAAAGTTGTTAGTTATTAATGATTAGTCTTTGGTTTAGAGGCTTTTTCTAATAACTAAGAACCAACGACTGATACCTTGTTTCGGAGGCTCACATGGAAAAACGCAAAGACTTGATGGACTATGTCGAAAGCCACGACGGTATTCACACCGTTCGTGGGGGCGGGGCGGACAACCGCAGTTGGAACGGGATTCGCTATAAAACAGGGCTCTCGGGTAAGAATGTCGGCTCGAGCAGCTTATCTATGAACGTCGCCACCGTTCCCCCTGGCGCGGTTGCCTACGCCCATATTCACGACGGCTTTGAAGTAATGCTGTTTATCCTCTCCGGCAAGGTGCGTCACGACTTCGGTCCTGACCTGCAACATTCGGTAGAAAATGAGGCGGGCGACTTTATTTATATAGAGCCCGGCTGCCCGCACGAGGTCTTCAATATCGGCGAGGGTCCGCTCGTCGCAGTGGTCGCCCGTTCAGCGGCAGATGAGTGGGATAAGATTGTGGACTATCCTTCTAAGCACAGACCGAGTGCGGCGGCGAGTGAGGAGAAAGAGAGCAAGCGATAGGGAGGTACTTCTTCCCATTCTCCTTCTACTTAATGGGATTCGTAAGCTATTCGAGAAGCGCTGTGCTATTTGAGCAGGCACCGTAGAGGCGAATGTTCTTATCATTTCTCAACTGTTACAACCTGAAGGCGAAATTGTTTTCGGGCGTTCTGCTGTTGCCTGCGGGGAATACTCGAGTTACAACGTCATCATTCTCAATCAAGGCCGTGGATGTCAGGTAGCTTGCTCTTAAAAACGCAGCTCAGTCATAGGCTGGTCTAGGTGTATATTCTTTGACAACTCCCGCACGCACCCGTCTACCTTTTCCTGAATTCATCATGCTCATGGCGCTGATGACCTCGCTGGTTGCGCTGTCCATTGACGCCATGCTCCCTGCACTGCCAAACATAGCTCGAGATTTGGGCGTGACAGGAGCAAACGACAGCCAATACGTTATCTCGGTTATCTTTCTCGGCCTGGCGCTGGGACAGATTATCTACGGCCCCCTGTCAGATAGCTTTGGCAGAAAAAAACCTATTTACTTAGGTTTCGCCCTCTTTATCGTAGGTTGCCTACTTTCCTTATTTGCGCCGAGCTATCCAATTATGTTGGCAGGTCGCTTGCTGCAAGGTCTCGGCGCAGCAGGTCCGCGCTCGGTCAGCCTTGCGCTGGTAAGAGACCTATACGAGGGCGATAAAATGGCCGAGGTCATGTCGTATGTCATGACTATTTTTATCCTAATACCGATGCTGGCACCGGCTTACGGGCAGGGCATTATCGCCCTGGCTAACTGGCAGGCCATTTTTGCGAGCTTTATCGCGCTGGCGTTAGTGACCGTTTTGTGGTTTGCTTTCAGACAACCCGAAACCCTGCTGCCAGAGGCGCGGCGTCCGTATACGCCCGCACGTTTGTGGATTGCCGTCAAAGAAATTTTTATAACCAGAACGTCGCTTGGCTACACCCTTGCTGCGGGTTTTATCAGCGGCGGCTTTTTAGGCTACTTGAACTCGGCCCAGCAAATTTTTCAAGACCAGTACGAACTGGGCACCCTGTTCCCACTGTACTTTGCTACCGCCGCCTTCGCCCTGGGCGTAGCCTCGTTTGCCAACGCCCGATTGGTGCTGCGTTTTGGCATGAAACGGCTTGCTAAGACCGCTGTAAGGGTTATGCTCGCCCTTGCCGAAATCGCGTTCCTCCTGTTCTTCTTTCAAATGGGCACCCCGCCCCTATGGCAATTTATGGTGTATTTACTAGCGACCTTTTTCTGTATCGGCATTTTATTTGGCAACTTAAACGCGCTTGCTATGCAGCCTCTGGGACATATTGCTGGGGTGGGCGCGGCGGTGGTTGGCTCGCTCTCGACGTTTATGTCGGTGCCACTGGGAACAGCCATTGGGCAGAGTTATAACGGTACCCTTTTGCCCCTTGTCGGAGGGCTAGCGGTGATGGGGATATTGACGCTTGGGGTGATGGTTTGGGTGGAGGCGGGACGGGAGGCTCGAGTTATTTCTCACTGAATTTGAAGTTCTTCTTTGTTAGATTCACAGAACTCGTTTTCTAAGGGGGTAAAGGTGAAGGTCATCAGCGAAGATGCTTCT
>ENA-ORXM01002261-ORXM01002261.1-marine-metagenome-genome-assembly--contig:-NODE-2261-length-23201-cov-4.470766_pt1 | contig 23201 bp, 17 predicted proteins | sample MGYA00237867_ERZ511480 | MGnify/ENA primary metagenome ERZ511480 (study PRJEB26309, sample SAMN06266103) | marine metagenome | isolation source: Algal blade | place: United Kingdom:Sidmouth, United...
TGTAACATCTATACTGTTTATAGGTAAGGGGTATGAATTCCCTTTCGTATACTCTATACTTAGCCCCTTTGAAATAAGTGCAATATCTGAAATACGCCTCGTGTCTCTCCCATCTCTTGCGTATCACTGAAAACTTAAAAAACCTATAGTTCATAAAATTGCTAGGATTGTAATCACGACAATAAGCTCAACAAGCGTAAAGCCTTTTTTTATATGAGAGTTCATAGAAAATATCATATCTAAAGAATATTGAAATAAATTATAATAAAACCCTCACATTGAGCGAGGGTTTTATTATATTTATATAGACAACAAGAATATATATTCTATTGAACTTTTTCTACTATATCTTCTACTGAACTTCCTCACACCCATTTCTTAATCATTTCTCCATCTGCGCCTACTTGAACAAATGTGTGTTGTCCTGTTACACCATATTTTTTCTTGAGATCTGTTGAGTTATCAAAATCTGTTCGAAGAACTGTGAGTCCTTCTGGGATATTTTCTCACATTATTTTAGAATCAGCTGCTGTACAGCTTGGACACCAAGCTGCATAGAAAAATAGTACTGTGTCTTCTGTTGCACCTACTAAACTAGAGTCATATTCTGCATATGATCCAGCAAGTGCTACTGGTTCAACTACTGCTGCTTCTTGTGATTCATCTGCTTCAATAGCCTCTTCTTTTTCCATCATCGCTTCACCACCTATTTGCTCAACGATATCATTTACATCAGCAGATCCATTCCATTTTTTTATCATTTCTCCATTAGCATCTACTTGAACAAAAGTATGTTTCATAGTTACTCAATATTCTTTCTTGAGCTCAGTCGCACTATCTGCATCTATATCTACTTTTAGGACTTGTAAATCAGAAGGAATAGGATTCTCTATAAGACTTTTTTCTGTAGCTTTACAGGTTCCACATGATTCTTGGTGAAAAAATAGCACTGTATTTTCTGTCTCACCGATAACACTTTCGTCATATTCAACAAATCCAGGAGCGAGAACTACAAGCTCATCTACGACTCACGTTTGAGCTTCATCTACTGGAGTTGAAGTTTCAACTGATGTTTGAGATACTGGAGTTACTGAAACTTCTTCTTTTTTTCCACATGAAGTCAAAAGAACAAGACTCATAACTACAGAGAAAACTACTATTTGTTTCTTTACTCCATGGGTACTTACTTTGCTACTCATATTTTTAAATATTATAGTATAAATTATAAAAAGGCACTTTACTTACTATATACATCAAACTTAAAGAAAACTTAAAGGCAACTTAAAAGGAAAACCAGTTGTAGGTTTACACATCATTAATGACATGAAGCAAGATGGTGCTAAATGGAATGGAGGCAAAATTTTAGATCCACAAAATGGCAATGTCTATAAATGTATTATTTGGCTTGATAAAAAAAATCCAAATTCCCTTAAAGTACGCGGTAAACACTGGACAGGTATCTACAGAACCCAAACATGGAATAGAATTTAAGTTTGCTTCTGAATCCAGTTTAGCAAAAGAAGAGGGAGTCGTTTTTTACTATTTTTCTTATATTTAGTAAACGCCACCCCTTAAAATGAGGACAATAATATTTTACTCAATATTATTTATTGCTTTTCTTCCCGAATCGCATTCTCAATTGTGTATAGATTACCCAGAAATAGATGGTGGCGTATGTGGTGGTTGCGCGCCTTCTGGTTGGACTGCTGTTACTGGAGCTGAAGAGATTGAAGACCCTTCTATATGGGCAGGATCTTGTAATTTTCCAGGTACGTCTCCATCAGGTACAAATGTTGTCGGCCTTCATATTAATAGTGGTATTGCAGAAGCTATTTCCACAACTGTGGATGTAACAGCAGGTGTAGAATATAACTTTTTAGTTTGGTGGTTTGGTTTTGATTGCTCACCCACACCTATATGTTGTTCTGATTTTATTGTAGAAATAGACGGTCAGACATTTACTTTTCCACCTGAAGGTGAATGGAGCTTAATCGACCTATGCATTACTGCAACTTCGTCGACAATGGATATTCTACTTAGTGGCACACTCACTCCCTCTTCATCCGGCTTTATTTTTATTGATGGTGCTGTATGTCCTGATGAACCAGGATGTTGCGGATTACAAATTGAACTTGAAGAGAATGCAAGTATTTGTCCAAACAATGACTACCTAATTGAAACTGAAATATTATTCTCGTCTGGTGGACACTCCATAGAATGGACTTGTGATCCTATCGAAGGATTAAACTATCTTGACGACACAGATATTGAAGAACCCACATTTAATTTTCCAAATACTGATCCCGAATTTGATGGGGAAAAATTCAATTTTAAATTGACTGTTACAGAAGGAAGCTGCGTAGCTGAAAAAGAAATTTGTATTGAAGTAGGAGCACCTGAAATATCTACTTTTGATTTTGAAGATGAGATATTTTGCCAAACGGACGATTTAATAATCTTACCAACCGTCTCCAACGAAGGCATTGTTGGCACATGGAACATTTCAGAAGTCTTGCCTAATAACTTTCCTGGTCAAACGCTCACCTTAACTTTTACACCTGACCCTAACCTAGCTTATTGTGCATCTCCTTCAGAACATGAAATGGAAATTGAAGAGTTTGAACAATTAGACTTTTTTCTTCCAGAAGAATTGTGTCGCTCAGAATATGACGTTTATGATTTAGACCCTGTTTCGATCCAAGGCTATTTTGGTCAATGGTATTATGAATCTTTTCTAATTTTCGAAATCAACTTACAGGACTTTGATGATGGACCTATTGATTTGCTTTTTATTGCAGATGGAGATTTATGTGTAGATCAATTTGAAACTCAAATAGAAATCAGTACAGGAGATTTACTTTCTTTCAATACACCTTTACAAATATGTTCTAAAGACAGCACCTATGTTTTCCCAGAAGAATCAATAGAAGGTGTAGATGGAGATTGGGAAACCCCTACTCTAAATCCATCTGCAACAATAGGTGTTTACATAAATACCTTTACACCAAATGACCAAGATTGCTATCAAGCATTTACAACGCAAGTTGAAATAATAGAAGAAATTACACCTACTTTTGACACCCTATCAATGATATGTAAAAGTGCAGGTATCATTAATTTAAATAACATTTCCAATGAGGGATTCTTGGGCACCTGGGATGTGAGTAGCTTTAATCCAGATACAATTACCGCAGATACATTTCTGGTCAATTGGGTACCCCAAAGCGTTCAAGGTCCTTGCGTCGGTCCACAATCAATGGAAATTACATTCCAAGACATTGAAGTTCCACAATTCAATTTGCCTACACAGTTGTGCAGTCTTGACCCCATATTTAACCTGCCATCTACAAGTCTGAATGGACTGGATGGTTCATGGTCTATCATTGCGATCGATCCTAATGTAATGGCAAGCACATCCATTTCTTCTACTTTCACGCCCAGTGATTCTTGTGCCTCTGCTATTGAATTAAGATTCGACATTCTTTTAGCAGAGGAATCTGAATTTAGTTTTGAAAATACAATTTGTGAAAATGAAATGACTTTTATCTTGCCTAATATTTCCGACAATAATATTGAAGGCAATTGGTCAACTAATAATATCGACGTCAGTCAAATTCCAGACAGTGGTTTAGAAGTTACATTCACACCCAATGCCAATCAATTCTGCGTCAATAATTTTTCAATTTTTGTTTTTACAGAAGCAGCTATCACTCCAACTTTTGATCTTCCAGAATTTCTCTGTTTTGATAGTGATGTATTTAACTTGCCGCTCTTTTCATTAGAATCAATTGAAGGAACATGGAATCAAGATTTTATTGACGCTAGTGCAGAAGCCAATAATACACTTACCATCAGCTTCATGCCCAATTCAATGGATTGTTATAATGCCGTTTCTTACGATATCTCGATTGGACAAGAAACTCAAATTCAAATTAATTCTATTGATCCATCCAGTTGTCAAACTAACAATGGAGAAATCGAGATAAGCAATAATCAAATAGATGAAGAATTTTCAATTGACGGCATAGATTGGTCTACTCAAACTTTATTTGACAATCTGTCTTCTGGACAATTTACGATTGCGGTGAGGAATATTCTTATTCCAGAATGCATCACCACATTTGAGGTAAATCTATCGAGCACTGAGGCTCCAGAAATTATTTCCATAGATGCAACCGATGATTTAAGTTGCACTATTGATGAAGGTGCCATAAACATAAATGCACAAGGCAATGACTTAGTATACTCCATTGATAATGGTGTCACTTGGCAAACTGATCCCTTATTTGAAAACTTGTCTGTAGGAGAGTTTCAAATAATTGTGCGCAATTCAAATAATATAGATTGTTTCGCAACAGCTACACAGACATTAATATCTGTAGAAGAAACAGTTATTATTTCTATTACCGAATCCCAACCTTCTGACTGTATGTTAGAAGATGGATCAATTGCTATTGATGCGAGTGGTACAGATCTAGAATATTCAATTGACAATGGTATGAGCTGGAGTAATAATCCATTTTTCCAAAACTTATCCAGTGGTTCTTATGACATAATTGTACAATCACAATTGGCTCAAGATTGTGCCGCAAATGAATTTGTTTTACTCTCACTACCCCAGCAGCCCTCCATTGATAATATCGAAGGCATTGATCCCAATACTTGTGAACTGTCCAGCGGCTCTATTAATATTATTGCAACAGGAAACAGCTTAGAATATTCCATTGATGGTATCGATTGGCAACCCGAATCACTTTTTGAAAATTTAGAATTTGGTGCATACACGTGTTACGTAAGACCCACAGACAATCCCAATTGCTTTACAATTAATGATATCATCTTAGAATTAGAATCAGCAGATTTGGACGAACCATTAATTGATATAACAGCTCCGAGTGATTGTGATTCTAACGATGGCATGATAACAATTTTAAATCATGATTTGAGTTACGAATACAGCTTAGACAGTGGATTGACTTGGAGTGACGACATGTCTTTCAGTAATTTAAGTGCCGACAATTATTCATTACAAGTGCGCTTAATAAATGCTCCTGATTGCCGCTCAAGTATTGATTTTAGTCTAACCGCACCAGACTGTCCATGCAATGATTTAACTGTAGAATTTTCTATAACCAATATATTTTGCGTAGGAGATATGGGAGAAATAGAAATAACAAATGTCAGTGGTATGGTGGACCCTAATTTCGATTTGTTATGGAATAACAACAGTATGGATTTCCTATTGAGCGATTTAAATTCTGGTGACTACCAAGTGACCATTTCTTACGATGAAGACTGCACTTGGGTGGAAGACATCACTATCATTGCCAATGATCCTTTAGGTTTCAATCTGACCACTTATCCTGCAGATTGTGCATCAGCTACCAATGGTATAATTGAAGTTGACAATACGACGGGCGGGAATGGTGTATATTCTTATTCGTTGGATGGCACAAACTTCCAAAACGATAATTCCTTCTTTAATTTATCACCTGACAACTATACGGTTTATGTTTCTGACAGCAACACTTGCATTGAAATTGATCAAACAGAAATCAATGCAGATCAAGTTTTGAACCTACAATTGCCGCCAGTGATGACGATCAACTTAGGGGATGCATTTGTACTCAATCCGCTCATTAATGAAGCATCTATTGACAGCTTTTTATGGACTTCAAATTCTGAAGACATAAACCAACAATCTCTTATCCTAAGCGTCACACCTACTCAAACGACAACATACACACTTACTGTTTATTTTGGAGAGTGTATGGACACCAGATCCATAACCATTAATGTCATCAGCAATGAAACCATTTATATTGCCAATGCATTTTCTAAAAGTGATTTCAACAATAATGTATTTTACCTTCAAGGCAATGCGGATTCTAATATTTCCATTTTACGTTTTTCCATTTTTGACAGATGGGGTAACTTAGTTTTTGACATAGACAATCCCCGTCTTAACGATCCTGATGATGGTTGGGATGGTACATATAACAACGGAAATGCAGAGATAGGAATCTACGTTTATACTGTGCAAATTGAAATAGCTGGGCAAATAGAAAATAGATCTGGTAGTTTGACATTATTTAGATAAATAATTACACTCCACTGTTTACCTTTTGCAATTATTTTTATACTCTGATGATAGCTATTTTGAAAATGTGTTTTAATATATAAATTTTCCTACAGGATAGTGAATAGAAAATAAATACTATATTCACCTAGGGAGAAATTTTAATCTAAAATCATGAACAATCTTATCACTCTTTCACTATTGTTTCTTGCTACAGTTTCACTGATTAGTCAAGATCAAAGCACATTGCTTGAAAATAATGACACTCTAGAAAACATCACATACCTAGAACCTGCAACGGCTTTAGACGGCAGCCTAACCTTAAGTTCTGTAGAACAAAATGGGCAACTTCAAATTTTTAACAGCTTGCAAGGGCGAGTCTCAGGATTAGAAATCAATGCCTCTTCAGGCAGCCCAGGGGCCTCGATGTCAGCTGTATTAAGAGGTTATAACACTATTTTAAATAGCAACCATCCTTTGATTGTCCTTGACGGAATGATCATCGACAATATGGAAATAGGGGCTGTTATAAATGGTACAGATCAGACGAACAGACTCATAGACATCAATCCTTTCGATATTGAAAAAATCAATATCATAAAAGGAGGTCCTGGAACGGCAAAATATGGTATTAGAGGATCCAATGGCATTATCGAACTCACATCAAAAAGAGCAACTGAATCAGGATTTAAAATAAACTTCTCATCTAGCATCACTGTATCAAAAGCAAATAAACTTTTACCACTACAACAAACGTATGCGCAAGGGCGAAACAATGAATACAGAGGACCAGAAGCCAATGAAGGATCTAGTTGGGGACCTCTCATTTCAGAATTATCTTATGACGGAGATACAAACTATCCTTTTGATGAACAAGGACAATTAATTCCTAGTAATGGAACAAACGGAGCCCCAGCGCAAGCATATGATCCATATACTTTTCTTCAAAATGGTATCTCAAGAAATCTGAATTTAGGGGTTTCTAATAGTACCGAAAAGTTATCATATAGACTATCATTGGGATCAAACAATACCAATGGAATTATTCCAACGAGTGATTACAATAGAAATAGTATACGCGGAATAATAGATTATGCGCCGCATTCAAAACTTCGTTTTAACGCACAGGTTAATCAAACATGGTCTGAAGCTCAAAAAACGCAGAAAGGATCAAATTTAAGTGGTATAATGTTAGGTTTAACAAGGACGCCTCCAAGTTTTGATAACGCCAATGGTTTGTCACCATCAGAAGCTTTAGAGGATGATAGTGCCTATATCTTAGATAATGGAAATCAAAGAAGTTATCGTTCTGGCATCTATGACAATCCCTATTGGTCAGTTAATAAAAACAGTCATGTCCAAAAAGTTGATAGAACAATTGCAAATGTCAAGGCCACATATAATATCAACGATCAATTTTCATTTTCAGGATTGACAGGCTATGACACCTACCATGACAATAGACAAGGTGGTATTGATATAAATCCAGGCCGAGATAACGGATCTGTTTTCGAAACAAAATCTACAATAAGAAACTACTACAATAAGATTGCTGTAAATTCTAATTTGCCGATCTTTAAAAATATCAATTTAACAGCTGAATTGGGCTATGATTTTTATGTTCAAAAAACTGCATCAGATGCTCTTTTTGGCACAAATTTTTTAGTAGCTGACAATCTGAAAATCTCTAACGCCCTTACTGTAGAAGGAGAGATCCTAGAAGAATCAAAAGCGACTTCAGGTATCTATTTAGTTTCAGCCCTGAATTTTAAAGAGTATTTAGACTTCAATTTTTCTCTAAGGCGAGATGTATCCTCCACATTAGGTTCTGAAAATAATTCGCTTATGTCTTTTGGGATAGAAACTGAAATAAATTTAAAAAACATTATTAGTCGTAAAGAAAGTCACAGCGAGATTTTTAATGAATTTAAACTCGTTCTGGGACTGGGTAGATCAGGAATGGATGTTGCCCAGTTTGTAAATGCGAGAAAGCTTAAAAATGCAGTTATTTCAGGAGACGGCTTTATCGGAAATCATACTTTCGACAATTTTTTCGAATCTAATAGTATCGCTATAAATCCTAACTTGGCTGCTGAAAAAACTACTGGTTATGAAATAGGAACAAACGTTTCTCTTTTAAAAAATAGATTTAGAATGGGATTGACTTATTATTCAGAAAGCTCAACTGGAATAATAAACTTGAGAGACTTAGACCCTACAACTGGTTTCGACAGTAATTATCAAAACAATTTCGGCATCACAAATAAAGGAATAGAGATTGATTTATTCTTTCAAGTTTTAAATACTAAAAATATTGCTTGGTCTCTGAGTAACAGCTTCACAAAAAACAAGAATAATGTAGAAAGTGCTGATTTTTTTGAGGAATCCATAAGAATTGAAAGTCTAGGCGCAGCAATAAGTTCAAACATAAATATCGGCGATCCTTACGGAGTGATTATAGGCACAAGCTTTATGCGCAATGAAAATGGACAGCGATTAATAGATAATCAAGGATACCCTATGCTTTCGCGAACTGATCAAATCATTGGAGACCCCAATCCAGATTGGATATGGTCTATCAATTCAGAATTAAGACTCTTTGATAAGATATATTTAAGCGGGCTTATAGAGATCAAACAAGGAGGAGATGCTTGGTGCGGAACATGTGGTGTTTTAGATCAATTTGGAAGAACTGAATTGGCTGCGAGTGAAAGAAATTCCATTGTAGTTTTTGAAGGTGTTAACAGCGCTGGAGAAACCAATCAGATTCCAGTTAATCTCGCTGATCCTGAAAGCTCAACTTCAGAATATTACCGCGTCAGAAATGGCTTCAATGGTGTGGACGAGGAAAACATATTTGATACTAGTTGGATTAGGCTTAGACAGATTAATATAAATTATGATATGACCCATCTACTCTCAGGCATTTCTTTTTTGGGTAGTGTTAATGTTGGTTTATTTGCTACTAATCTTTTACTTGTAACAGATTTCCCTGGCATAGATCCTGAAACAAATTTAACAGGATCTAATAATTCAAGAGGCTTAGAATATTTCAACAATCCCAATACAAAATCTTTTGGACTGAATCTTAATATTACATTTTAAATTCATTTTCAATGCAAATTTCAAATTACAAGAATATTTTCTTATTGGCTTTTTTGTTAACCATATGCTCCTGTAGTGTCAATGACTATACAATTGATGAATCAAATGAATTAAAAATTGAAGATCTAATGTCAACAGCAATCAGGCAGGTTGCCTTTAATCAAACAGCTATATTAGGGAGATCTACAGCTGTGCTTATACAACATTTAGAAGAAACCGATAATAACTCTTCACCAATCTTAACAAATTATAACATGTCTTCCACCTATTTAGATTTATTTTGGACAGAAGGCCTATATGGTGGAAGTTTAAAAAATGCAACTGACTTACTCAATCTTTCTCAAACCGAAAACAGTATAAAAGGGGAAGCCGTTGCGAGAATATTATTGGCTTTAGAGCTTGGTCAAGCCACAGCTACCTTTGGAGATATACCTTATACAGAAGCTCTGCTCGGAGAACAAGGATTATTGACACCAAAGTATGATCCCCAAGAAATGATCTATAATGACATAATAAATCATTTAGAAACAGCCATAATACTTATCAATGAAGATACTTCAGCTAATTTAATTGGTGGAGACTTATTAGCCAATGGTGATATGAATAGATGGGAAAAACTGGCTTACGGTCTACTTGCACGCTATAGTATTCAATTAAGCAAAAGAGATCCTAATAATTATTCTAAGGTAATACCACTTATAGAAAAGTCATTCAACTCCATTGAAGACCAACTTGAGTTTAATTTTTCAAATAGTGTAGGAATTGAGAATCCATTCTACTCCTATGATGTACAAAGACCTTTTACTTTTACAGGTAATACTACTTTTATTGACAAATTAGAAAACAATAATGATCCCAGAAGAAATTACTATTTTAATCTAAACGGTACATTTGGTAATTTATTTTGGTCAAGCGAAACAGTAAATATCCCGATACTTTCTTATTGTGAATTGATGTTTATGAAAGCAGAAACTTTATTGATGACAGGTGCCACCGATGACGAAATTTCTGAAGCTTTGAAGGCAGGTATCCAAGCCAGTTTTGATCAAATGGATCCCAATATTCCCGGTGAAGATTACATTAGTAGGAAAGGAAACTTAGACGGTCTTGGCGATCCAGTTGAAAAAATGGAAAGGATAATCACAGAAGCTTACACATCTTATTATGGCTTTGGCTGGATACAAGCCTGGAACAATTACCGACGATTAAACTTTCCAGTGCTTGCAAGGACGGGGAGTGTTAATCCTTTAAATCCTAAAGGTGTTCTTCCCCGTAGATTTCTTTATCCAGAATCCGCTACAGAATTTAATGCTGAAAATGTAGAAGAAGCTGTAAATAGACAAGGTGGCGCCCTACTCGACCAACATATTTGGGCATTTGATTTTTGAATGAGTGAGAAATAGAATTAGGGAATTAGGGAATTAGGGAATTGGGAATTAGGGAATTAGGGAATTAGGGAATTAGGGGAAAAATAAGAAATAGGTGATCTTATTACCAACTGATTGGAAAATAGTCTTTTAAAAATTTTCCAGACCAATGTTTTCCTGTATTAATACCATCAATAAACGGATCACAGACGCGCGCGGCACCATCGACAATATCTAATGGCGGTTGAAAGTCGTGCACTTTCTCTTTATGCTTTGCCAAATCAACTGGGTCTTCATCTGTAACCCAACCTGTGTCAACTGCATTTATAAATATACCATCTTTCACTAAATCTGAAGCTGAAGTATGTGTCAGCATATTTAATGCTGCTTTAGCCATATTTGTATGCGGATGCCTATCCTCCTTGTAAAATGTATGAAACTTCCCTTCCATTGCGGATACATTGACAATGTGCTTTTGTCCTGTGTAATCTTTTCGCATCATCGCAGATAAGCGATTACAAAGTACAAACGGCGCAATTGAATTTACCAACTGCACCTCCATCATTTCTACAGGTTCTATTTCTCCTAACTTTAAGCGCCAGCTATTGGTCTTTCTCAAATCTACTTGTTGCAGATCTGCGTCCAATTTACCTTCTGGAAATAATTCTTTTGCCGCTTCAGAGTTATCAAATTTATAAGGTATTTGTGAAAGTTGAGCTGAAGCTTTAATCCCAATACCTGGAGTCTTTGCACTCCATTTTACAGGAAGGTTTTTATCAATATCTAGATGACTACCCATTGAAGCATCGATTTGATTCAAACATTCTTGATGATGATTGAGCAATAGCTGCACATCATCTGAATGATGCTGCATGAGCAAATTTTCATTATCCATAAGGTGTGCATAAAAAGTAGACGGCCTTCTTACGGTCTGTGCTGCGTTGTTAATCAATATATCCAATCTGTCATATTTATTTTCCACGTAAGTGGCAAATAATTCCACACTAGGAATATGTCTTAAATCCAATCCATAAATATGTAAGCGATGTCCCCATTCTATAAAATCTTTTTCTTTTGCATATCGAATGGCCGAATCTGCAGGAAAGCGCGTAGTAGCAATAACAGTTGCACCGCTCCGTAACATAATTAATGTAGCATGGTATCCAATTTTTAAACGCGACCCTGTGATCAAAGCCACCTGACCAGTCATGTCACAAGTCTGAAAACGCTTCTTATAATTGAGGTCTCCACACTCTTTACACATGCTATCATAAAAGTGATGAATTACAGAATACTTCTTTTTGCAAACATAACAATTTTGCTCTGTTCCTAAAATGCGTTCTCCTTTTACAGAACTTAATTCTGGTAATGCCAGTTGTTGAGGGGCTTCAAATACATTAGCCAATCGTGCTGTACGTATCGTTGAAGCCGCACGTGCTTTTTTATTAATTGTTCTTATCGCTTCTTTCTTAGACAGCTTGACACTTTTATTTCTTTTCTTTATCTCTGCCCTATCTGGTCTAGAAATATGCCCAGCAGCTGTCATTATTTTAACACGTTGCTCTTTACTTAATTGGATAATTTGATCTCCATTTTTTTGCAAATATTCTAATACAGATATGCAACCTTCAATTTCAGCTTGTGTTAATTCTTTTTTATCTGGATGTTTATCCTCCATATTCCGCCAGTTCTAAATTTGATCACAAATGTAAGTTTGTTTAAATTATTAAAAGGCATCAATTTGCTCAAATCAAAAACAAGCACTCGAAATAAGTTTAAAAATAGAGCTGTAGACGAATTGTAGAGCATTCGAAATCATTAGACTAAGAACTTAAAAAAAATCGCATATAGCCTGATTTAATTGACTTTAAACTGATTCTAGTTGCTTAGCTTTAGATAATAAAATAGAAATATTAAAATTGAGAAATGCGATGCAGCTAACAAGAGAAAACAAGCATAATCTTTGCATATAATAAATATAACGAAAATATAATCATTTTTGATTCAGGGCTATGATTTCACCAGATTCTAAAAAAAAATTAATTCAAGAAAGGTTCGATCAACTTAAAAATGATGCAGCTACGCCTTTAGAAAACCTACTTGTTAGTGCTCAAATGCTAGTTGAAGAGGCACATGCTCTCGGGCAATTAGAGCTAGAGTGTGAAATTTTAATTTATCTAGGAAGGGGACATAGACTTATTGGCAACGCGTTTAAATCTATTAGCTCACTCAATAGAGCTTATGTAACATTAAACTCAAACTTCCTACATAAGAAGGATATGCTTGCACAGATATTTCGACAGTTGTGTAATGTCTATTCCAATTCTCTAAAGGATCATTTAACAGCGATTGATTATTGCTTCAAAGGCTATAAGCTGAATGTAAAATCCTTGAACTCAAATTTCCTTAATAACATAGGAAGCAATTATATGAGTATGGCGCAATATGATAATGCTGCATTATATTTTAATAAGGGAGTTAAGTCTGCATTAAAGCACAATAACGAAATGAGCCTTTCATTCCTCTATCATAACTGTGGCGAATTAGAATTGCATAAGGGCAATTATAAAGCTTCGCTACCTTACTTTGAAAAAACAAAAATTTTAGCAGAAAAATTATTATCAACTACTAAGAATCAAATTTCAATTTGGAATTGTAATTTTATTTATTCTTACTCTCTTTACTGCCAAGCTGATGCTTTAATCAAGCTCAATAGAAAACAAGAAGCTAACATACTTCTTGAATCAGGAAAGAAATTCTGCATTGATAAAAAACAATTTCAAACATTATCTGACTTTTATTTACTTGAAGGTAATTTATTGATATCGCAAAATGACTTTATAGGCTTTAACAAGTTATTTGAAAAGGCCATAGATTTCTGTACCGAAAACTCCTTACTGAGACATAAACAAGAATGGTTAAATATTAAACAAGACCTGCATGAAAAGAATGGCGATTATAAATCCGCATTTGATACCATCAAAAAAATAATAGAAAATACCAAACAAATTAAAACACAGCATCAAGAATTTAATATATCCCAAATATTAGTAAGTAAAGAAGAAGAGATACTATCTCTAGAAAACAAGAATAGAATAATGCAGCTGCACAAAGAAGAGCTTAATCAATTTGCTTATATTGTTACACATGACCTCAAAACACCACTTTCAAATATATCAAACTTCGCAGGGCTCTTTCGTAAAAAATACAAATCTATTATTGATGAAAAGGGGAAAGAGTATTTAGATTACATTATTGGAAGCGCTCAAAATCTCACAACTATGCTTTCTGACCTTCTAGAATACATTTCACTAGAAGATCAAGATAATAAAGATTTTGAGGAACCAGATTTATCAGAAATCATCCATGAATCTTTAGCTAAAAACAAGGTTTCAAATAAACAATATTCTTTAAAACTTGATAATATACAAACTGTTCCTATCAGAGCATTTCATTTGGAAATCATGTTTGACAACCTGATAAAAAATGCTAATGAATTCAAACGAGATAATATCCCTTTGGAAATAGAAATTGAAGTAGCAAAAATAGCAGAGGAGTATATCTTTAAAGTCAGTGATAATGGTATTGGCATTGAAGACAAATACAAGTCTCAAATTTTTGAAATATTTAATAGACTTAACAAAAAAAACAGCAGTGCAACGGGTATTGGACTATCGATTTGTAAAAAAATTGCTCAGAGCTACATGGGTAATATTTGGGTTGAAGACAATGACAAAAATGGCTGCTCTTTTATTTTCACTATCTCTTCACAATAGAATGCACACTCAAAACATATAAGCGCAAACATATCTTCCAGGAGAATTCAAAGTTTGATTATTTCAATAAAAGTATCTCTCCAAATTTTAATCTTATGCATTTTCTAATCCAGAGATCAATTCTAATTTGCAACTAGTTTTGCGCTTATCATCCTGATTTGATATTAAGCTTTCTCATTTAAGATTGATTTTTAGTCAATCCTTCCCGCTTTGCTGGCATTGAACACATTCTTTAATACTAAAATACTTTTGTTTTCTTTGTCCTATAAAAAGAGTTATAATATTAGGAAAGTCCAATCCAATGATATTTATTTAAAGCTCTAGTATATTAACAAATAATAGGTTCCTTTATACCTATAAATAATAAAATTCATGAAACAGTTCTTTATTACTATAGTATTAGCATTCCTATTATTCGGAACACAGAAGGCTCAAAGTTCAATTTATAGCGCCCAATCTATCCATCATCCTATTGTAGCTAAAAATGGTATGGTAGCATCCCAACACAAGCTGGCTTCTGAAATAGGTTTACACATTTTAAAGGAAGGAGGTAATGCAATCGATGCAGCTGTTGGTGTTGGGTTTGCCTTAGCTGTAGTATTACCTAGAGCTGGAAATTTAGGTGGTGGTGGTTTTATGGTATTGCACGATGCTGCACAAAATAAAACGACTACTATCAACTATAGAGAAATGGCCCCAGCTAAATCTGAGCGAGATATGTATCTTGATAAAAACGGCAATGTTGATTCACAAAAATATAATGCCAGTTATCATTCCGTAGGTGTTCCAGGAACAGTTGCAGGTTTGATTCATGCATTGGAAAACTATGGTAGCATGTCCCTTTCTCAAGTTTTGAAACCAGCAATCAAGTTAGCAGAAGAGGGATTCCCTGTTACATATGATCTCTCAAGTGTATTAAAAGTGTATGAGAATAGATTGAAGGTTTGTCCAGAAACTGAAAGAATATTTTATAAAGAAAATGGCTTTTATGAGCCTGGCGAAATCTTAATTCAAAAGGATTTGGCATGGAGTTTAAAACAAATTGCAGAGAAAGGCCGTGAAGCTTTCTATGGAGGAGCCTTGGGCAAGAAACTTTCAAAAGATATACTTAAAAACGGCGGTATTATTACTGATCAAGATTTAGAAAACTACAAGATAACGGAAACCGAACCCGTGCGTGGAACTTATAGGGGATACGATATTATTTCCATGCCACCACCTAGTTCTGGCGGTGTCCATGTTATACAAATGCTCAATATTCTTGAAAACTATCCTTTATCATTTCTCGGCCACAACTCTGCAGAGACTTCGCACCTCATGGCTGAAACCATGCGTTTAGCTTATGCTGACAGAAGCGAACATTTGGGTGATCCCGAATTTTGGGATGTGCCTATTAAAGGCTTGATATCGAAAAAATATGCAAACGCCTTGGCATCAAAAATCAATCGCTATAATGCAACTGACTCAAAAGAGATTTCTGCTGGTTCTCCCGCAGATTATGAAACTGAAGAGACAACTCATTTTAGTGTTGTAGACAAAGCCGGGAATGTTGTATCAAATACTTATACACTAAATTTCAGTTTTGGTACAGGCTTGGTTGCTAAAGGAACGGGTATTTTATTAAATAACGAAATGGGAGACTTTTCTGCACAACCAGGCGAAGCTAATGCCTATGGATTGATAGGTGGAGAAGCTAATGCCGTTGAAGCTGGCAAGCGTCCATTAAGTTCAATGACACCTACCCTTGTTTTAAAAGATGGTAAACTCATTTTGTGTACGGGTAGCCCTGGTGGTAGTCGCATCATATCAACTGTCCTGCAGGTAATTTTAAATGTGATTGATCATGACATGAATATTGCTGAGGCAACACATGCGCATCGCATTCACCATCAGTGGTTTCCAGACATTTTATATTATGAAAAAGGGTTTAGTCATGATACCAAAATTTTACTTGCAGCCAAAGGGCACAAAATCAAACAAAGAGCAGCCATGGGCAGTACCCAATCTATCCTATTAAGAGACGGACTCATATTTGGTGCATCCGATCCTAGAAGGCCCGATGCAGGCACATTAGGATATTGATCTTGTATTGAATAAAGAACTAATGAACCCACGAGCCTTCAGATTATATACATGATTAATAAAATATCAAAAGGAATTATCTTCATACTAGCGGCTACCTTAGCATTTGCGATCATGAACGTTATGGCTAAAGACTTAAGTGGCATGCATCCTATGCAAGTTGTTTTTTTACGAGCTTTTGGTACTTATATTTTCATTTTTCCATACATGCTTCACAATAGAATTTCTTTTATTGGCAATCATCCAAAAATTTTATTCCTAAGAGGGCTTTTAGGGTTGCTTTCCTTAAGTGCCTTTTTTGTGGTCATCCAAAGAATCCCTTTGGGCTCTGCGATATCAATTAGATATTTAGGACCAATATTTGGAGCCATTTTAGCCTTCTATTTTTTAAAAGAAAAAATCAATAAATTTCAATGGTTGAGTTTTTTTATTGCTTTTTTAGGTGTTATCATTCTGAAGGGTTTTGATCTGCGTATTGATATTGTAAGTCTTGTTTTGATCTTAATATCTGCAGTTTTGGTTGGTTGTGTTTTTGTACTCATACGTTATTTGGGAGACAAGGAACACTATCTCACTATCATACATTACTTCATGCTGATCACCCTCATTGTATCTATCTTTTTTACTTCTTCATGGCGCATGCCATTTCCTAATGAGTGGATTTCTGCATTTGGGATTGGTATATTTGGTTTGGTTGGACAAATATTCATGACGCGTGCTTTTCAATTGGAGGCGGCAAGTATTATTGCACCATTTAAATATATGGAATTGGTTTATGCTTTGATCTTGGGATATGTTTACTTTGGTGAAAGCTATAGGCTATTTGCTTTTGCAGGTATTTTTTTTATCGTAACAGGTATGATTCTAAATGTCTATTTTAAGAAGCTGAATTAAATTTCTTGCTTACTTCCATGTGTTGCAAAATTAAAAAATTAAAAGTCTTGATTTTTGTAGCTCAACAACACCAGAATTATTTAGACTTATCACTGAAAAAACCCCATACCTCTTCTGCCATTTCAAAATCCCCATTTTGATTTCCGACCACTAATAAAAACAAGTTACTGTATCGTTCTGCAATACTCGGTTCAGTATGTCCGCCACCTACAACTTCTATCAACTTAACTTCAGTATTATTTGCGCCATCTCTATAGGTATATCTTACCGCTGTGCAATCATCAGAAGTATCAGTATCGCCAATAGCATCAATTTCAATACCAATAGACGTTTGATTTCCCTAAACCCAATAGTCCACGCTTTCTTGATTTGAAATTACCAAGCCGCGATTTACGGACATTTCAACACCCTCATAAGGTGATATTGGATCATTTGTTCCGTTCAAAAAAAGCGCAGAACCAGTTTCAGTAACCCCTGCACAATTATGTTTCATGGAAGCAGCGACAGATGCAAAAGCCGCTATTTGTGATGAAGTTTCTAAGGCTAAGGTATAAGTCATATGCCTACCGTTGGATGTACCTGTTACATAAACTTTGTTTAAGTTAAAATCATAATCCGCGTGGGCCTTATTTTCAAATTTGTAATAAACGAGACATCATCTAAATCATAATTACCTCTTGCATCATCTCTACAACCATTCCATCCTCTTCTGTTATTTGTACCGTCGATAGCGTTAGGCACTATGAGTACAATATCATTTTCTGCAGCCAAGTGTATCCATTCTTTATAAGGGGACTTTATATTACCCAACCCTAACGTATCATTATGAATACCTCCATTTACATGCAATAAAATCACAGCAGGTCTTTGCTAATGATTAATGGATACTGACAAATGATATTCTCTATCAATACCACCTTAAGTAACAACATTGCCTCTAATTGAACCGACTCCAGGTATTGGAGCAGGATCGCGAGGCATATCTTCTCGACAAGCAGCAAGCAACAGTAGGCGAAAAATCAAATTTTCATATGATTTAATTTAAAACTCAATTGCATGCATCATTTATAAAAAGAAGATCTTGAAAACTTGTTATGTTGGGATCAACATACACATTCTGCCAAAATAAATCTTCTGGGACCGTCATATAAAAAATCCTGTAAAAGCCTTCTCCTAGATCAGTTAAATTTAAAGTGATTATTCCATTGAAGTCGATTATTGGTATTTCTCTAATTTGTTGTTCTTCAATCTTACCAATCGTATAATTCAATGTACTTGCATCTTCTCTTATGGTTTCATCAGAAGAAGCCATACAATTCCCTTCCAATATCCAAACTTTAATAATTTGATCTTGGCTGGCTAAAGATAAAATCCCATTACTAGGGTTGGGATAACATAATGCATCGCCTAAATTATCATTAGGTTCATTCCATAATCCAAGAGCACTTCCATTAGCATCAAAAAGGTGCAGACCAGTTACGACATCGATTTCCTTATCGTCATTGACGCCACACGACACAAATAAAATAATGACGCACAATACATGAATTATAGACTTTAATTTCATATCAAAAACTTTAAAATGAACAGTTGCTTTAATCACAATGCTAACGCAAATTTGATTTAATTTGTGTTAAACAAAGTAAAATAATTCAGGAATGTCCGATTCGACTCAAAAAATTATACATTATTTAAAACAAGGTGGTATTCTGCTTTTAGAAATATTGCTGTTTGCTGTATTGGTTGCCAGCGTCAGTTTTGTGTTATACAGTTTATTTGGATCTATCATTACTGATTTAAATTTATTCAGTGAAGGCGAAGATGAGCTGATTGCCAGACATCCATTCAAATTATTGACAATAATTTACATACCCATTACATGTATACTTTTACTTTGTATTTGGCTAGCGCACAGTTTGATTCTAGGGAGGGAAAAAGCAGTTTTAGGTTTTACCAAAAAAGGTATTTTAAGGAATCTTTTATTTGGCGCAACAATAAGTGCTGTTATTATTCTCATTGGCTTTTTATTCTTGTTCGTTTTTAGACAAATAGAGATTATCAATTTTGAATGGAATGGTACATTAATAATAGGCTTTCTATTGATGTTTTGTGTACAAAGTTTTAGTGAGGAAATAATTTTTAGAGCCTACTTGATTCCCACTATTGAAAAACGCCTGGGTACTTGTGCTGCACTTGTTATCTCTTCTATCGGTTTTATGATCATCCATTTAGGCAATAACAATTTTACTGGATTGGCTTGCGCGAATTTAATTCTAGGTGGAGTCTTAATGGGTATTCTTTTTATAAAATATAGAAATGTTTGGGCACCTACTGGCATGCATATTTTTTGGAATTATTTACAAAGTACTATTCTAGGATTTGAAGTAAGCGGAGAAAAAACATATAGTTTGATTATACAAAAAGATGTGGGTCATTCTGTTCTCACCGGCGGAGATTTTGGCTATGAGGGCTCTATTCTATCCGTAATTATATTAGTCGTTAGTATCATTTGGCTAACGCGGAATTTCACTATTTGCAACATAAATTGGTCTAAAGAATAGCATTCTTTAGATTTCTAATATTTCTGTTCTTTTCATATACAAAAAACATTTCTTTCTCTTTTTCAATTGATGAAAAGAATTATATTTATCCTCACCAATACAATATGAAATATTATAATGGCAAAAAGATTTGGATTACGGGTGCCAGTTCGGGCATAGGCAAGGAAATGGCCATCCAATTGTCAAGTATGGGTGCAGAATTAATTCTTTCCTCCAGGAACCAAAATGCCTTGGAAGCAGTGAAAGCTATTTGTACTGGAGCTGAGAAAATCATGATCATCCCAATTGACTTAGAAGATCATGATGGCTTAGAAAAAATATTTCAACAGCACAGAGAAAAATTAAGCACTCTAGATATACTTATTAATAACGGTGGAATTTCTCAAAGGTCGTTTATTGAAGAAACCTCTTTCTCTGTTTACAAAAAACTCATTGACGTCAATTATTTAGGTACGTTAAAATTGACCCAACTTTTACTTCCTTTTTTTAGAAAGAAAAACTCAGGTCATATTTTGGTCACTAGCAGTGTAGCAGGTAAATTTGGTGTGCCCATTAGAGCTGGTTATTCCGCCTCAAAATTTGCGTTGCATGGTTTTTTTGAAGCATTGCGCGCAGAGTTAAACAATACCAATATTCATATAACCATGATATGTCCAGGATGGATAAACACAGAGATATCTAAAAACGCATTGAAAGGCGATGGTTCTTTGCAAGGTGCAATGGATCAAGGTCAATTAGAAGGTATGCCTGTTGATATTATGGTTACTAAAGTTTTAAAAGCTGCGGCTAAAAAAAAGCAAGAAGTTATAGTTGGAGGTCTTAAAGAAGCGCATTTGGGCGTATGGCTTTCTCGTATGTTTCCTACCCTATTTAGAAAAGTAATAGCAAACGCACGCGTGACTTAAAATTATTAAAAGATATATTTTCGAAATAAATAAATTTCTTATAAAAATTAATGCATGGACATTTTTGATAGAATTGCTGAAAACAGAGGACCACTTGGAAAACACGCTGATGCAGAAGGCTATTTCATTTTTCCAATATTAGAAGGAGAACTCAGCAATAGAATGATCTTCAAAGGCAAAGAGGTTATCGTATGGTCGGTAAATAACTACCTAGGATTGGCTAACCACCCTGATGTAAGAGAAGTAGACAGCGAGGCTACAAAAGAATACGGCTTAGCCTATCCAATGGGATCGCGTATGATGTCAGGAGACACTGCCTTACATTATGAACTTGAAAAAGAACTTGCAGATTTTGAAAAAATGGAAGCTGCCGTTTTAGTAAATTTTGGATACCAGGGTATTATGTCCGCTATAGATTGTCTATTGACGAGAAGAGATGTAGTGGTTTATGATCGTGGTTGTCATGCTTGTATTGTTGACGGTGTAAAGATGCATTCAGGTAATCGTTTTGTCTTTCAACACAACGACATGGAAAGCCTTGAAAAGCAATTAAAAGTTGCCAGCAGAGTTGCAAATGAAAATGGTGGTGGCGTCCTTGTGATTTCTGAAGGTGTTTTTGGTATGAGAGGAGATCAAGGTAAACTTAGAGAAATTGCAGCCTTAAAAGAAAAGTATTCTTTTAGATTTTTAGTAGATGATGCCCATGGATTTGGCACCTTGGGTAAAACAGGGATGGGTGCTGGTGAGGAGCAAGGCGTACAAGAAGATATTGATGTTTATTTTGCCACCTTCGCAAAATCGATGGGGGCAGTCGGCGCTTTTTTAGCAGGCAATAAAAATGTAGTTGAATATTTAAAATATAATATGCGTTCGCAGATATTTGCCAAGTCGCTCATGTCACCATTAGTTGCTGGGAATATTAAAAGACTTCAAATGCTGCGCACTATGCCAGAATTAAAAAACAATCTTTGGAGCAATGTTAATAAACTTCAATCGGGACTGAAAGAAGCTGGTTTTGACATCGGCAATACCAATTCTTGCGTGACACCAGTTTACATGAAAGGGTCGGTACAAGAAGCCAAAAATTTAGTCTATGATCTCCGCGAAAATTTCAAAATATTTTGCTCAATAGTCGTCTACCCTGTTATTCCAAAAGGCATGATTTTACTGCGTTTGATTCCGACGGCACTGCATACTGATCTTGACATTAAAGAAACAATAGAAGCTTTCTCTGCAATTAAAGGTAAACTGGAATCCGACGCTTATAAAGAGGCTATGGTATTAGAATGAAAGATAATATTGTCATAAGCGGCATCCAGCAAATTGGGATAGGCAATATTTCGGTTTATGATACTTTTGATTGGTATCGTAAAAAATTAGGCATGGATGTGCCTGTTTTTGATGAAGCCGCAGAAGCCGCATTAATGTTACCTTACACTGAAGGAGAGCCCAGATCACGCCATGCCATTCTTGCTTTGAATATGATGGGCGGAGGCGGTGCAGAAATATGGCAGTATACTTCAAGAGTCGGTCAAGCAGCGCCGTTTGAAATTAAAATAGGCGACTTAGGCATTGCGATAGCCAAATATAAATCAATAGATATTCTAAGATCTCATACTACCCTTTCAGAAGACAATCCGTGCAGCGACATTAAAACAGACTTAAATGGTGCTAAGCATTTTTATTGCAAAGACCCTTTCGGTAATTACATTGAGTTAATTGAATCTGATTCTTGGTTTCAGAAAAACATTTCGCATTGCGGCGGTGTCTATGGTGCAGTTATTGGCGTAAGCCAAATTGAAAAATCTATCCTTTTTTATGATCATATTTTAGGCTACGATGAAATCATATCGGATAAAACAGAAATATTCGATCAAACTAATTTTATTCCAGGCGCTAAGCAAATCTGTCGTATCGTAACACTCACCCACTCACAAAAAAGAGAAGGTGCATTCAGTGCATTGTTTGGTCCATCTCAAATTCAACTCGTGCAAGTTATTGGTCGTACTCCTCAAAAGATATTTGAGAATCGCATGTGGGGAGACTTAGGATATATTCATTTGTGTTTTGATATTTCTGGAATGCAAGCATTAAGAGAAAAGTGCAAAAATTTTAAAACACCTTTTACTGTCGACAGTGGAGACTTTGACATGGGAGAAGCCGCTGGACAATTTGCATATATTGAAGACCCTGATGGCACACTGATTGAATTTGTGGAAACACACAAAGTGCCCATAGTAAAAAAAATTGGCTGGTATTTAAATTTAAAAAACAGAAATCCTCAAAAGTCTCTGCCACGATGGATGATAAAAGCATTGGGGTTTGGAAGGGTGAAAAAGTAGAGGGAGTTATGAATTATGAATTATGAATTATGAATTATGAATTATGAATTATGAATTATGAATTATGAATTATGAATTATGAATTATGAA
>ENA-ORXM01002263-ORXM01002263.1-marine-metagenome-genome-assembly--contig:-NODE-2263-length-23179-cov-3.681889_pt1 | contig 23179 bp, 19 predicted proteins | sample MGYA00237867_ERZ511480 | MGnify/ENA primary metagenome ERZ511480 (study PRJEB26309, sample SAMN06266103) | marine metagenome | isolation source: Algal blade | place: United Kingdom:Sidmouth, United...
CCGATACCAATAAAGATCTCTTTAAAAGATTAATTACCGATCAAGTCGGACTAGGTCTCTTACTGGCTGAGTATCCTGGAGTTCTAGAAAATACTCATCGTTTACAAGCCGAATTAAGTGCAAAGAAAAGATCTGGCAGAGTTCAAACTGTTTCATATTTATTATCTAAGAAAACAATTAAAAGAATTGAAGATTATTTAATCGAATATAAAGAAAAAAAACAGGATCGTGTTTATTCGGGCCTAGATAAACATCCGCGCTATTTAGAAGGAGCTGGCTGTATGGCGTTTTCTCATGCCGTGAGTGAAATTGCTGGTCTTGATACAGACGCATCTCAAATATCATGGGATAAAGAAATCTTAATTCCTATGGAGCTTGTTGGACCACCTCAAACAAAAAATAAAGTCTCCATGCTCAAGTTCATAAATTCTAGGAGTGTGAAATCCTGGGCCGGTAAAAATGAAGAAAGTTTAAAAATTGTTTTTTGGGATATTGATAAAATCTATCAAGATATTAAATCTTTAAATCTTGATGATCCAAATTATACTTATCGAAAGATGGGATCAAGTAATGAAATACTTTATAATCGATTAGACCTAGAAACACCTGATGAGCCGTTTTGGTTAGAAAGAAAAAATTCGATCGATTAAACTTGCTCCCTCAACTCCTTGAACTTTATGAATATCTATGGACTTCAAAATAGTTGATAAATCTTCCTGCTTATCACATTGAGAAATAATTTTATAATAACTCTTAAGATCAATAAATTTAACATGAGTTAATCTATAATCATGGGCCACAAGATTTATAAAGTTTTTAAACTCATCTGTTGAATCAAAAATAAACTTCTCACTAAATCTACTATCAGATTTAAAGAAGTCTCTATAAAACTGAGCAATTTTTCCAGAATCTATTCTCCCCTTATAAGAAAACAGAGATAAGAGCTGAAATGAGCGCGTCTTAGAATTTGAGTTTAACTTCCTATATAGTACGATGAGTTCTTTTTTCATGATTATCCTTAATAATTCCAAAATCTAATATAACACTTCCGTTTTTATCCATCTCGATTTGAACACCTTTAGGTTGAGAAGAAACTTCAGTTTTCAATTGATTTTTATATTTTAGAAATGCTGATTCTTTCGATGAATGTATAAAGACTGACTTTGGAGAATTACTCATATTATATAAAAATACTCTTCTGACCTCTTTATAATTTAACTCATAAGGGGTTACTTCTCTTTTTAAAACAAAACAACTTACCCCATAGGGTAGATCGATATTTAAAGTTCTTAGAGAAAAGACGCTCAATAACCTGGACCAAAAATGATTTCTTTTTGTGGTATTTGAGCCTTGAAAGTGTTCACTTTCAAAAGTTACTAAATTTCCTTGACCTAATTGATAATAAGAAACTGGTCCTATTAAATTTACATGTTGAGAATCTGTTTCATGACTAGCTAGAAAAAGTTCTAGTTTTTTTCTATGATCCAGAGTCATAGAAGATAAATCTAAGATAATATTTGCACCATTAGAGAAGTTATTTAATATCTCTTGGAATTCAAGATTACCAAGATATCTTGAGAAGCAAATTGAAATTGATTCGTTTTCCTCTTCAAGGTCTTCACTATAGACTCCATCAATAATTTGGTAATGATGTGAGCAATTTTGTTCAAAGTAATCAAAGATTCCAGTTGAAATTAAATCAAACTTATCTCTTGAAAATATTTTTGCAAAAATTAAAGGCGAAAATCTCAGATTTTTTTGTAAATGAAAATCTTCAAACACTCTAGATTCTATGTAGGAATAATTCATCATTTCTGAGTAAGCTCGACTAAAAACTTCAGCTTCACTATCTTTATTAATCATTTCAGTAGAAGTAAGGTATCCATCCTTGACTGCTAACTGAAGATCATAAAAGAAATGCTCATCTACGTGATCGTATGTAGTAGAGAAGAGAATATCATCAGATTTTGCACCATGAAAAATCATCTTCAAATCGCCATCCCAGTAGGCACCAAGATATTTCTCACTAGTGTCTAGAAACAAATTTGAGACCATTTCTCTAAAATCATAAACATCGTTCAAAGAAACATCTTCTATATTATTAGCCGTGATGTAGCGCTCAAAACTCTCAAGAAATGTTTTTGACGAATCATTAAAAAATGTTTTGAAATTTTTATCTTCAAAATAACCTGCGGTTAATCCTTTGATTCTAACTTTCGATTTTCTATTCTTACAACTCTCGTGCAGACTTACTAAAAATTTAGCATACTCTCTGAACATCTTTTGATTATAAAAAGATGGAATTTTACACAACTCCCCTTTAGAGTTTTTGACGACTCTAGGGATAGAATTCAAATCCACTGATTGATTAAATAGATGTTGAGGAACACCTCCTCTAGAATCAAATGGATACGGACCTACAGGAACAAAAAAGATTATTTCTCTTTCATATTCAGTTGCCAATTTTTCTATATAACCTAAATTAAAGTCTTGATTTGAATCAAAATCATAAATATTTTGCTCTTCTCTGAAATGATACCCCCAGTGAATAGGAACAAAAATAAACTGCTTTTTTTCAGTTTGTTCAAAGAAATCCGGCCAATTCTTGGATGGTATTTCCCAATAACGAAACCACTTTATGGTTTCGAGGTTTTCTGAAATGTTTTTAAAATATTCTTTTGATTTAAATATTTTTTGATTAAGAGAATTCGGAGTTTGCATATACCTCAATCCTTGAAGAATTATACCCTATAGATAAATTATTCCTAATCATTGGCCTGATGACAAGTTTAGAGCTTTTACAATTCTAAAATATTCCTATAAAATTGAGCCTATTAGTCGGTCAAATTAAGGATTACAAATATGTGGTTTTTCACACAAGAGCAAAATCAACTTAAAGAAGTATGTAGAGACTTTGCAAATACTGAGCTTAAGCCTAAGGCTGAACACCATGATAACAACGAAACGTTCAATATTGATGCATTTAAAAAAATGGGGGCGCTTGGAGTTTTAGGAATTACTGCTGATCCAGAGTTTGGTGGAGCAGGTTTAGGCTCGCTTGAAGCAACAATTGTAATGGAGGAATTTGGTAAGATATGTGCCTCTTCCACTCTTAGTTATTTGGCCCACTCCATGTTGTGTGTAAACAATATGGATAAAAATGCGAGTAAAGAACAAAAAGCCAAGTATCTTCCAAAACTCATTACTGGTGAGCATATTGGTTGTATGGGAATGAGTGAACCAGGATATGGTTCAGATGCTGTAGGTTTACAAACAAAAGCAACTTTAAATGGTGATCATTACAGCGTCACTGGAAATAAAATGTGGATCACTAATGCTCAATTTGCTGATATTGCCTATATTTACGCTAGAACAGGTAAAGAGAAAAAAAATATTTCTACATTTATTATTGAAAAAAACTCTCCTGGATTTAGTGTTAGCAAAGAAATCCATAAAATGGGAATGAGAGCTTCCCCTACTGGTGAATTAACTTTTGAAAATGTTAAAGTTCCAGTTATTAATAGAGTTGGTGAAGAAGGTGATTCAGTTTATCATATGATGAAAAATCTAGACCTTGAAAGAATTACCATCTCAGGAATCTCTCTTGGAATTGCTCAGGCCTGTGTTGATCAATGCATTCAATATGCAAAAGAGCGCTCTCAATTTGGGAAACCAATCGGCAACTTTCAGCTTATACAAAAAATGATTGCCGACATGAGTGCCGAAACCGAAATGATGAGAAGGTTTTTATATTGTGCTTGTAAGGAATATGATGAAGGCAAAGGTGGTAACGCCCTAGCCGCTCAAGTCAAATTAGTTATTCCGCGCATGGTAACAAAGATTGCTCTTGATGCAATTCAACTTCATGGTGGGTATGGTTATTCAAGAGAATTTCCTGTTGAGAGATACCTCCGAGATAATAAACTGATGGAGATCGGTGCGGGAACGAATGAAGTCATGATCATGATTATTGCAAAGAATCTTCTTAAAGAGTGTCTAGTAAAATAATCGACAACTTTTTAACCCGATTATATCCAATAAAAGAAAATTTTCCTCCCTATTCTTAGAATTTAAAGAATTCTTATACAATAGACGAATAGACTTATGGAGGCACGTTTTTGAAGAAGTCATTACTACTAATATTAATTAGTATCTTTAGCTGTAAAGCTAAAATGGATAGCTCGCTTGATGGTTCTAACTCAACTACTAGTACTAAAATTCCTATTAGTTCAAGTACAACGACGACCACAAGCACTTCAACTTCAAGCTCTTCTACAACAACGACGACGACTACTTCCTCCACCACTACCACGACCATCGACATCAAAGCTTGTTTTTGTAATCAAGACTCTGAAGCAAAAAATATAGATGTTGATAAAGTCTTAATTTTTAAAGAACCTGCCTTACTAGCTGAGTTTAGTTCAACATTTGGTTTTCATAAAATTATCGATACTTTACGTGGAGCAAGATCCTATAATCTTTTTACTCGTGACTATATTGATGGCTATAGGGCCACTCAAATAGAGCAGAGTAAACTTCTGCCTAACGAACTTAATGATATGAGATCAAGAAATGTTAGTGCTGATTTTATTAGAAACAATTGGCCACCAATTGGTCCCACTGTAAATAAAGTTCTCCAAGCAACTTCTAGTCCCTATAAATTAAAGGCAATAGTCTACAGACCAGATCTTTTTGAAGTAGATAGTAATGGTAATGAAATCAATGCTGGTGAGTTTAGATTTTTATTTGATATTCCTGAGTCTCTAGCCGGTACACAAATGCATAATGGCTTTCCAATCAAACTTGAAAACCATGTTATTTTTGAATTTAAGTTACCTCTTGATAATGCTTTATTGAGTGGAGAAAGTATTGGAGCATTTTCAAGGGAAGATTGGGCCATAGAATTTGGAAAGTTAAATTGCTTAACGGGTGAAGATTATAATAACCACCTCTCTAAATTAGCTAAACGAGTCGCTTACGCAGATTACCCTACAGATAAATGGGTAAATGGAAGTGCCTTAGGTCAATTAAGAATAGCTGATTTTTTACAATTAAGATCTGATCAAAATGAAAATGCCAATGATGTATCTTGGGGAATTTTTGAATTTAGACTTGATCCAAGTGATGGAAGATTACACCGACATAGAATGCCTAAAACTCCTAAGGACAATTACTCTGACGTGCCTGAAGCATTAGTTATTAACTCTGATGTATCAGAACCATCACCAAATGGTTCATTTGATATTATGAAATTCTATGTCGACAATTTTTTCACTATAAGTGATCCTGAACTTGATTATAAGTTTGAGGACAAGCATCTTGCTTGGCATTTAGAATATCAATTAATTAGTGGTCTCCCAACTGAAGATGGTACTAATTGGGGGAAGAATTTCTTTATTAAAAAAGAAGCTAACGCAGCTCCATTTGATACAGTGACACTTGATCCACATCTATCAACTTATGCAATGTATAGAACTTCTCTCAATACATGTAACTCATGTCATTCAGGAGCTTTCAATTCTCACCAACCTCCTGCTCAAGGTGGCTACTTGCCTACTCTAGCAGAAACTGGGCCTAACCTTCAGATTGATCCCATTAGTTTTCAAACAATTACAAATTCTGTTGAATTTGTTCATATACAAGGTGATGGAACTCTATCTCCGTTCATTCAAGAAGATTTAGAGTTAAGAAAAGATGATCTTCAATTCTTTCTAGGAGTTACACAATGTATGGGTCCATGATTTTTTTAATTTTTATCTCTATAAATCTTTTCTCTAAGGATTTATCTCACTTGCAAGCATTTTTAGCGTGTGAGAATAAGATTGAATCTTTTAAAAAGGATAATTGTAAGTATCAAACTATTTCAGTCGCCAGAGCGAAAAGAATTAGTGATGATGAATTCTTTAAAGTCAATTGTGGAAAGTCTCAGCTCAAAGGGTTTGTAACAACATCAAACTGTGTTCCTAAAGTTACTACAGTAGTTCCACGTGTTTCTAAACTTCAAATTTTAAACCAAGCAAGCTCACATAAAAGTAATAGTAAGGCCACTACTCGTTCTTCCATGATGAGTGAAGTTTCTGGGAAGTCTTTGATTAAGGTTAATTCTTCGTTGAAGGAATTGCTCAAGACTCCAAGAGTTAAAATCGGTCATTAGTTTCTACCTATAATTATCTACTAAAGTTTAATTTCTAAATTCCGTTTAATAATATATGAAAGTTAAAAGATTAAAAACAGGTGACTTTTTATTTAGAGAAGGTCAGATTAGTACTAAACTCTTCTATATCGAAAAAGGTAAAGTAGCGGTTCTTTGTAAAGATAACTCAGAACATAATGTCCCCGTAACTACAATTGAAGCTGGAAACTTTGTTGGAGAATTTGCATTCTTTGATAATTCAGAACGTACTGCCTCGGTAATGGCATTAGAGAATGTAACACTTAAAGTATTAGATGAAGAACTTTTTGAAGAATTTAGTCCCAATGCTAAGTTTGTGATTAATAAACTAATTCAAAAAATGAAGAAAATGAATAAAGAAGTCTCTGAAAAAAAGTAGAAATTAACAACTATCACAAACTAACTCATATTTCCCATGCCTAGATGCTTTCAATTTCAACTCTTTCCCACAGTCACAATATAAATCTTTGTTGATGAGTTTGGGAGTATTGCTTTTCAAAAAAGAAAATTTCACAATTTCAACTGGATCTTCAAAACCTTTACAATCAACTTTATCAATTTTCTGTTCCTGAATTTCTAGTCTTTTTATAGAAAACTCTTTTTCTCTTAAAGAAGAACCAGTAACCACTAGACTATCTGTTTCTGCAAATTGATTTATACGGTGAGCTAAGTTCACACTTTTTCCTAAAGCTGTAAAACTTTTAACCTTTCCTCTTCCAACAAAGCCATAGCTAGCTATTCCAGTATGAAGTGAATAACGTAGTTGAACTGGACCATTCCAATGTTCAGAAAGAATAAGATTATTTTCTTGAAGTTCTATATTTATTTCGATACAAGCTTCTACACATCGTTCAAAATGATTTGCATATTTAACTGGAGCATTGCTTAATGCCATTACCCCGTCACCAGTAAATTTATCAACAGTTATGTCATACTTTAATAATGTGCCAGCAATAATATCAAAAGTTCTTTCAATTGCGATATATGCCGACCGAGGTTCTAATTCTGATAGTTTTTTAGTAGAATTTACAACATCAATGACCAATATAGAAATAGTATGATTTTGAAACTCATCCATGTTTAAAAGTCCTTCTTTAAACATTTTTGAAATTTGTGGACTAAATTGACTATTAAGTAATTCATTTAAAGCCAATTCCTTAGCCTTGGATCTAATAATTTGATCTCTTCTTATTCTTTCATATCGCAGTTTATATTTATCACTAAAGCCTTTCTTGGTAATCTGAGTAACAGATCTACTAGCCAGGGTATTAACAATTGCACTAGTTGCCAAAAATGAAATACTAAGGACTAAGAAGTTTAAGTCTTGAAAAAATACATCTCCACGCAACACAATTATTAAGCAATAACCAAGGAAAGTTAATAAATTGGCAAAAAGAACTTGTTTGTAAGAATTAACAAATACTGCTGTCATGCCTGAGCTAACTACAATCAAACCAACAAAGTAAAACTTTAACTCTATAGGGTAAACATACATTGAGTAAGTTATAAATCCATTATATGATGAAAATAAAATGAATGGTAATATTTTAAATAAACGAGGAACTAATTTATTTCTAGCCATAGGTAAAAATAAACAAAATGACAAAATGCTTATGCTCCCTCTACCAAAAAGGAAAAATAGAAAATTATTTGTTAAATAATAATCTACAAGTATAAAACTAAAAAAAATTGGTACAGAGTAGAAAATGAAGGTTTTATAAATCTGACCAACAACTTCATTCCTAAGCGATAGGAGGCGTTGATCATTATACTTTTGATTTCCTTCTTTCATACTTAAGCTACAAAATTAGAGAATTCATTTATTTTTTGTAATCGTTAGATAAACAATTACATTATTAGGATCATGCTTAAGCTCAATCCCTGCTCCCTCGGGAGCAATTATTTCCATTTCTTTATCGCTCTTATGAAGAAGAAACCAATCTAGAATCAAGTCAAGGAAAACCTTTTCTGGGTTTTTAGTTGAAAAGTTGCCAATAATTAGTTTTCCACCAACCTTTAAAGACTTAAAAAGCTCTAGAGTGAGAAGTTTAGATAGCTTCACATCAAGATAATCATATAGGCCGGCTGAATAAATTAAGTCATATTCATCTCGGGGCAATGATTCATCTTTGCCAAGTGCGAGGTGTATAACGTTTTTATTTATGAGTCTTAAGGGAGCAAAGACCTCTTTCATAATCATCTTTTCTTGAATCTTTGACTGAGCATATTTTAATGCAAACTTATCTAAATCTAATAAGTCAAATTCAAACTTATTGATAACATCCTTATTTTCTCGATCTACAAAATCCTGAATTTCTTTAGCTGGTCCACAAGCCACACTTAGGCTTCTAATAACTTGTTGCTTGGGGAGACTTTTATATCTCTCAGAAAAAATACCAGCTAATAATTCTCTACGATATCGAACTGATTCCCCACATCTAGAATCAACTAAGGCACCATTCATGAGATGATCAAATAATGTTCCTTGGTCAATTTTTTTTCTGTAAATTTGGTTCATCATTTCGTAATCACCAGCATAGCCCAATGGCTTATTGACAGCTCTTTGGCCGACTCCAACTTTTGAAAAAAATGGAGTTATCATTTCCTGAGCATACTTTAAATAAAATGAAGCTTCTGTCATATCAGGGTGAGATTGAAATTTTGCAAATTCATCATTAACGTCTCTTAAAAAGCTTTTAAACTTTATGCTGAAATTTTCTTTAAATTTAGACAGAAACTTAGACCTAACTTCAAAGTCCAAAGTTTCTAAATCACCTTCAATGATATCTACTTCTCTTTTAATACTCTTTAAGTAGTAATGAAACTCATCAATCTTACTTAAAAACTCTTTATCTAACATTTTTCTACTATTTAAAGAAGTTAGAGAACTTTCAAAAACGCGTTTCATAGCTAGTAATGCTTTTACTTCATCAAGCTCTAAAAAATGATCGAGTTTTAAGCCAATGATACAAAAATCTTCCAGAACTCGAAAATGAACCATTTTAGCTGAGTCTTCATACACAGTGTTATCATGAACCAAGATTTTAACATTGACCTTATTTCCAGATTTATAAAAATCTACATCCTTAGTTCGAAAAGCAATTCCAAACTTTGAATAATTTGATACTTGATAAAGAGTATCATTGATTGACACACTTAAAAATTCAACATCATCTATTAATCGATCTTGACGTACAATTTTCTTTTTTAAATTTAAATCACTTTTTTCTAAAGTTAGCGTTCTCTGTCTAAGCTTAGTGTTATCCATAATTCTCTCCAATTATTATTGTTCATTAATTTAATCGGTTTTTAACTCAATACCTTTAATTTCAACTTAAATTAGAAGTTATCTACTATAATTTTAATTGAAATCAGATATATATGGGATATAATTAGGAAGCGACTTCACTAAGCTGTAAGTAAGATTTATAAATATAAATCTTACTTATTATTATCTTTGACTAAAATTTTTTTATTAAATTTCTTATACTTTCGACGAATGAAAAAAAAAGTGTTATTTTATTGCATTATAATTATCTAAAGGTAAATCAATATCATGACAAACTTCCAAAACCAAATAACCACCCAAATCAAAAAGTACTGCCAAAACACCATCGAACCCCACATCGAAACCGACGATGAACAAGGCATCTTCAAAAAAGAAATCTATCAAGGCCTAGGTGAACTAGGTCTAGCAGGTTTCACAATAGACGACTCCTTCGGCGGAGCAAACCTCGACTACCAAAATTTCTGCCCAGTCTTAGCGACCATCGCCCAATACTCTGTATCCTATGCAGTAACATTAAGCGTATCAGTTATGTCCCAGTCCATAATCCAAACATTTGGAAACGATGAACAAAAAAAGAAATACCTCCCAGAACTAACAAGCGGAAAAGAAATCGCGGCCTTTGCTTTATCCGAATCTCATTCTGGATCTGATGCGGCTTCGTTAAAAACAACGGCTAAAAAAACCGATGGTGGATATATATTAAATGGTTCAAAAATGTGGATCAGCTCTGGTGGTGTTGCAAAAACTTATATTGTGATGGCAAGAACTGGTGAAGAAGGAGCTAAAGGAATCTCAGCCTTTATCGTCCAAGATGGTATGGAAGGATTCACTTACGGAAAGAAAGAAAAGAAAATGGGTTGGAAAGTCAGCCCTACTCGTGAATTAATATTTGAAAATTGTTTCGTCCCTAAAGAAAACTTGTTATCTGAAGAAGGCAAAGGATTCAAGATCGCTCTCGATGCACTTAACAGAGGAAGAGTAACAATAGGAGCAGTGGCCCTAGGTCTAAGTGATAAGGCCTTAGAAGTTGCCGTCAAATATGCTCTTGATAGAAAGCAATTTAACCAACCTATCTATGACTTCCAAGGACTTCAATTTATGATAGCAGATTGTGCGACCGAAATTGAAGCAAGCAGATATTTAGTCAATCAAGCTGCTATTAACTTTGATGAAGGAAAAATTGATCGAAAACTTGCAGCCATGGCAAAATTAAAAGCAACTGATACGGCCATGAAAGTAACCACTGATTCTGTTCAAATTCTTGGTGGGGTTGGCTATACTAGTGAGTATCCTACTGAGAGATATATGAGAGATGCAAAGGTATTACAAATTGTCGAAGGAACGAATCAAATTCAAAAAGTAATTATTGGTAGAGAAATTAAAAAGCAATACTCATGATTTCAATCGATTACTCTCCTAATTTATTATCTCCAACCACTGAGGATATTGAAAAACAAACTTCTTTTCTAAGAGAGTTTATCAATTCAAATTCAAAATCTGATTTTCTTAATTTAGTTCATGATCAAAAGCTAACTCAACTTTTAAAAGAGAAATTTAATCATAAAAAGCATTTCGTTCAAGTTGGTCTTGGTGGAAGTTCACTCGGGACGGAAGCTATTTTAAAAGCTCTTCACTCAAGACCTGAAATGACGTATTCATACTTCAATAATATTGATGCCGACCATATCCATCATATACTTAAAAGTATCAACCTAGAGGAAACTCTTTTTTACATTGTTTCCAAATCTGGTGGTACTCATGAAACGATGCTACTTTTATCTTTAATCGATCAACACTTATCAAAACTGCTTGGAAAAAATTACGAAAAGAAAAATTATCTAGCTAGCTGTACCGAAGATAATAGTTACTTATGGAATCTTTCAAAAAAATGGGAAATTCCAATCCTTGAATTCCCCTCTTCTCTTGGTGGAAGATTTTGTGTATTAAGTAATGTAGGATACTTTCCAGCGAGCTTTTCAAATATCTCAATTGATTCATTTATCGATGCACAAAAAAACTTTAAATCAGACCTTCAATATGATCTTGGTGAGCAAATATCTAAAATAAGCTTGTTGCTATTCCAAGCTTACAATCATGGTTTTACTGAAACTGTCTTGATGCCCTACTCAAGTAAATTAAGATCCTTTGGAGATTGGTTTGTACAATTATGGGCAGAAAGCCTTGGAAAAAACTCAAATGGAACACCTTTTGGTTTCACTCCTATCTTATCTTACGGAACAACTGGGCAACATTCTCAACTCCAATTATTTATTGATGGGCCTAAGAATAAATTTTTTATATTTATCGAAATTGAAAGTTCTAAAAATTCTTTAAAATTAAGCAGTGACCTTGAGTGTGAACAACTAAAAGACTCCACTAATTTAGAGTTTCAATCAATAATGAATGCTCACCTCCAAGGAGTTAAATCTGCCTTAGACGATCAAAAGCTACCATATTTGACGCTCAAAGTTCCTCTATTGGACGAGCATGGTCTTTGTTATCTAATGCTTCTAATGCAGACTCTCACTGTCATGGTAGGCAACCTTGCTCAAATCAACCCATTTGATCAACCAGGCGTTGAACTGAGTAAAAAACTTTGCCTAAAAGAATTAAAAAAAATTAATAGCTAAAACATTCTCTTCCATCTTGTGCATGGCCTAATAGCTTTATAAAATAGTTTCATGTCTGAAGATAAAAATTCAACCGTACTCATCACAGATATTCATGAAGCTTTGAATACAACTGATAATGAAGCAAAAAGAAATCTTGCATGTCTTGTTGTTGTTGGTGGGAACTTAAATGGAACAATCTTTGATCTTAGTCCAGGTATTTTAACCTTTGGAAGAAGTCCAGAAAACGGAGTGACTCTAGATTTTCAAGGTATCTCTCGAAAGCATTTTAAAATCGAAACTAAAGATATAAATAAGCTACAAGCAAATTGTACGATTCAAGATCTAGGCTCAAGTAATGGAACCTTTGTAAATAACGAACAAGTTATTGATCCAAGAATTTTAAAAAAAGGTGACATGGTAAAAGTTGGAACCATGGCTTTTAAATTTATCGCCAAAGGTGATTCTGAAAGATTGGCCTATGATAAACTCCACCGAGAAGCCAACACTGATGGATTAACAAAGTGTTTTAATAAGATGTACTTTAATAATGCTTGTGGTCTTGAAGTCAAAAAATCAAAAGTAACAGGCGATCCACTTACATTATTAGTCTTTGATCTTGATCATTTTAAAAATCTTAACGATACCTTTGGCCATGATGCTGGAGATTATGTTTTAAGAGAAGTTGCTCAAGTCATTAGATTGCATGGAATTCGAGACATAGATACCTTTGCTAGATATGGTGGTGAAGAATTTGTTATCTTGCTTCCAAAAACTAATTTAAAGCAAGGTTTTGAGATTGCTGAAAGAATTAGAAAAATGATAGAAAATCATGATTTTCGGTATGAAAATAAAAAACTTCCAGTATTTGCCTCTATCGGAGTTGCAGACTATAGGCAAGGTGTAGAAGATGGTACAGATCTTTTCAAAAGAGCTGATAGTGCCGTATACGCTTCTAAGAAAAATGGTCGAAATCAAGTAAGTTTCTATAAAGACCCTTCATAAAGGGCCACAATTTAGCTATAATTTCACCGTGCAAAGAAACATTCAATTATTAGAAGAGTCCGTCATTAATCAAATTAAGGCCGGCGAAGTCATTGATTCCCCTGCTGGAATAGTAAAAGAATTAATCGAAAACTCCATTGATGCTGATGCAACAGAGATTAGTTTAGAGCTTATCAATAATGGGATTGATCAGATTAATATCAAAGACAATGGATCAGGAATTAACTTTTTAGATTTGCCACTTGCTTTTTCTAGGCATGCCACAAGCAAACTTGAAACATTCAAAGATCTCTATCATTTAAAAACCTTAGGGTTTCGAGGTGAAGCACTTGCGAGCTTATCAAGTGTTGCTGATATAAAATGTGTGACAAGTACCAAGCACGGAAGCTCTCAATTTCACATTAAAGCTGAAGCAATTCTCATCCATGAAAAATCGGAAAAGCCAAACACTAGAACTGGAACTCAATTAATAATTAAGGATTTATTTTTCAACACTCCCGTGAGGCATAAGTTCCTACATTCAAAAACTAAGCAGAAAAATGATATTCATAAAATCTTTAACGGTTTTTTATTAACCTATCCTCAAATCACATTTCATTTAAAGTTTGATGATAAGGATAAGCTCTCTTATAAGGCCTGCGCTTTATTCGAAAGAATTGAGAAAGTTTTAAAACTTAGTAGTAATGATCTAAAAACAAAGTCTTCTCAATACGAAGATGTCACGACGGACATCTTTATATCTAGGCTGGCAAAATCTAGACCGAAGCAATTTATCTTAGTTAATGGTCGTATGGTGTTGGATGAGAAAATAAAAAATACAATGATTTATACCCTCATTAATTCTGGGTATGATAAAAATGTAGATTGGCTTGTTTTTTTAAATGTCCCCAGTCACAAGTTAGATGTCAATGTACACCCTAAGAAAACAAGTGTTTTATTTTTTCAACAATCAGTGATCACTTCACTTGTTTCAAACACACTGAAACAAATTCTTGAAAAAACTGAATATATTCAACCTAGTATGAACCAAAGTTCAAAGTCAGTACTCATGGGCTCGAATCAACAAGAGCAAAACTTGAACTCGAACTTTCAATTTAATGAACAAAAAAATTATTCAAAAACACACTTGGAAGTTTTTGATAACCAAGAATTTTATAAAGTCATCTATTCTTGGGTAGATAATGATATCTTTCTCATAGAAAAAGAAAAACAGGTTTATATCTTAGCAAAGAAGAATCTCCAAGAATTCATTCAAAACAGACTCGAAAAAGATTCTTATGAATTAATTCCATTATTAGTCAGTGAACCCATAGATGTTCTACTTAATGAAGAAACTGCAAAGAAATGGGGTTTTGAAGTTCAAAATATAGAAGATCAAACTATTATAAAAATTCTCCCTGATCTTCTGAGCTATTTTAACTTTCAATCTCTGTTAACAAAGTTATCAAATGAGAATTTTGAAAGTGCTTTTCTTTCAACAATTATCTCAAATAATGAGTTACAATACTTTTTAAATCAAACTGATATAACGAACTTATCTCTCTCCCCTATCTCTTCTGAGCAACTACAAAATCATTTCTGTTAATGAGACCTGTAATTATAATTTCTGGTCCTACTGCTAGTGGAAAGACCTCAATTTCAATTGAAGCTGCGAAGAAATTTAACGGTGAAATCGTCAATTGCGATTCATTACTTTTTTATAAAGAGATGGAAATTGGTACGGCTAAACCCACTGTTGAGGAAATGGACAAGATCAAGCATCACTTTATATCAATTAGGACCCCAGATAACCCATTAAATGCTCATGAATATATGATGAGTGCTGTTAACACTATTAACGAGATTTTATCTAGAGGTAAAACTGTCTTTATCGTTGGAGGAAGTGGTTTTTATATTCAAGCCTTGATTCAAGGAATGTATGGGTCAGAACAAAGTAGTCCTGAGATAAGACAAAGATCCGATCTTTTATACGACCAGACTGGAATTTCCGGATTTATCAAAGAGCTCTCAGTTTCTGACCCTGAAAGTCTAGTACGTTATCATGAAAATGATCACTATCGTATTCGAAGAGCTCTTGAATACTTTTGGTTAACAGGAAATAAATTTAGCCAAGAAAGATTAAAAAAAGATAAACAAAACGAGTTGAAACAAAACTGGAACTCAATTATCCACAAATGGAACTTGCTCCATATATACTTAAACCCACCTAAAGATCAACATTTAGAAATTATCTCAAACAGAGTCCATAAAATGTTAAGTAATGGTTTGATCAAAGAAGTGCAGTATCTCTTAAGTCTTTATCCAAACATACCTAAACCACTCCAATCCATTGGCTATAAAGAAGTCATTGCTTATTTAAACAAACAATACACTATTGAGGAATGTATAGAGAGAGTTAATATTAGCACAAGACAATTAGCAAAATCACAAAGGACTTGGTTTAATAAAAAAGATAAATTAGAATTTAACCCATTAACTGATATTGAAAAAATTATCTCTTCAATTAAAGAATTTATGTATGAATAATAAAATTAAAATCTTACTTCTATCTGATGGTACTGGAAAAACTGGGAAGAACTTACTCAAATCTATCATACCACAATATCAAGATTTGAATTATGAATTAGAAGTAAGAAATAATATTAGATCTATTCAAGATCTTGATCAAATTCTTTTAGAGGCCTCCATTCATCATGATATTATTCCTTTTACTTTTGTAGATTTAAAATTAAGAAAACATATAGTTGATAATAGCCAATCGCTCAATGTTGTAGACTTGCTCGGTCCTTTGATTGAACAATTTTCAACAGTCCTAAAGCGTGAGCCAAACTACATTCCAGGTCTACTCAACAATAGATTAGATGATGCTTATTTTAATAAAATCGAAGCTATAGAGTTTACACTTAGAAATGATGAAAATATTGCAACTGAAGACTTTAATGAAGCAGATATTATTTTACTAGGAATTTCTGGGACTTCTAAAACTCCCTTATCCCTATTTCTAGCAACTGAAGGGTATAAAGTTATAAACATTACTATTAATGAAAAGTTAAATCTTAAAGAACTTTTTACTGGTACAGATCAGAAGAAAATTCTTTGCCTTACTATAGATGCTCACAGGTTAGCAGAGATTAGAAAAAAGAGAATGAAGGCTAAAGAAGTCTATTCGAAGAATTATTCTGATATTGAATATGTTAAGTCCCAACTGGATGTTTCTGATCAACTATTCAAGTCTAACCCTCTATGGCCTGTATTTAACGTTACAGAGAAATCTTTAGACCAAATCGTGATAGAAATGAGTAATGTGTTAAATCAAAGAAAAAGCACTAAATCTAAGCAAGATAGCCGATTCTCTTAAAACATCCCTGCTATAAACTTATACTTTATTACCGATAACTAATTTCGATAAAAGCACTAAGATTTTACCTAGTGCCTCTAAAATGAATCAAGTTTTTCCATACTAGTCCGAAATGGTATTTAGAGGTAATAAATGTCGCAAGACTTAAAACTTAAAAGATTCGGTCGTTATTTGATCCTAGATCATCTAGTAGATGGTGGTATGGCAAAAATTTGTCGTGCTCGATTCTTAGGTGAACAGGCAAATAAAATCGTTGCTATAAAAATGATCCAGCAACAATACTCAAACGATCCTGCCTTTGTTCAAATGTTCAAAGATGAACTAAAGGTGACCTTTGGTCTGATTCATCCCAATGTAGCTCAAACTTATGATTATGGTGAAGTAGAAAATGTTCTCTACACTGCAATGGAGTATGTTGACGGTAAAAACTTAAAACAATATTTAGATCGACTAAAGAAACGAAAGTTTGTTTTTCCTGTTGAGATCTCTACGTATATTATCTCTCAAGTCTCTCAAGCACTTCATTATGCTCACACTTTTACTGATAAATTAACTGGAAAGACTTTTAATATTGTTCACAGAGACGTCTCGCCTCATAATATCATGATGACTTATGATGGTGCGGTAAAAGTTATTGATTTTGGAATCGCAAAAGCTGAGACAAACTCTGAAGCGACTCAAGCAGGAACAATTAAAGGTAAACTTTCCTACCTTGCTCCAGAGTACCTTGATGGCCTTGAACTAGATCATAGGTATGACCAATTCGCTGTAGGAATTACTCTTTGGGAAATGCTTTGTAGTAAGAAACTCTTCAGTGCTGCTAATGATTTAGCTGTCTTGAAAAAAATTCAGGCTTGTGACATTCCTATACCTTCAACAATTAACCCTAATGTTCCTCCGGAATTAGATGCCATTGTTTTAAAAGCTTTGAGTAAAGAAAGATCTAATAGATTTAAAAATATGGATGCACTTAATAGAGCCTTAGTGAGATTTTTATACTCAACTTTCCCAGAATTTAATGCAACCGACTTAGCCTACTTTGCCAAAGAATTATTTAAAGAAGATATTTATAAAGACAGAGAAAAACTTAAAGAATATGGAAAAATAGATATTAAGCCGTTTCTTAATGACTTTGATTCCTCTAATGCTCAGAAAAACATGTATGAAGGAATTGATGCTTCAACTGTGGAAGCGTTGATCGTAACAAAAAAAGAAAACAGGGAAATTGATTTAGATTTAAATGAGAATCAAACAAGTACCTTAAGTGTTGACCTAACAAGGACGACAAAAAGAAATAACTTTAACGAAATTATCTCTAAAGAAAACGAGAGAATTCAGTCTGCTTTAAGTGATGTGCCAGCACTACAAAGGGCAAAAACAAGAACGAGAACTAGAGTTCGTAGGGCCGAGCCAATGGCGATCTCTCACCCAAGTTATCAAAGACCTCAAAAAAAATCAGTTGGTATTATTCGAGTTGCCATGATGTTAACAATGCTTGCTGGTGGTGGTTACTTATCTCTTCCTTATCTCAAAGGTAAGACGACTGGAAATAAAGCTGGTAGAGATATAGCGCACAAGAAAACGAATGATGACAAAAACATTGTTGATATTATCAAAGCAAACGATACTAAAGGAATTATCTTCTTTGAAAATTATGACCCATCATCATCGATTCAAATAAACGGGGAACAAGTTCCTTTCTCAAACCTTGGAATCAAACTCAATCTTAATGAAAAATATAGAATTAAAGTTTCAAAGAAGAATCATGCACCATTTTATCATAGTGTTTTATTAACCTCGACCAACAAGACAACAAAAGTTCATATCGATGATTTAAAATATAGAGAAGAAGGAATTTTAAACTCAGGTAATGTCTTTCCTCCTGGAACAATTTTGAAGTATAGATATCAAAATGAAACATTTAATAAGAAAATGCCTTTTAGTAACTATGTCATGCCTGCAGGATCTCACCAGGCCATCATCTACAATAAAAAACGAAAAATTGAAAAAAGAATTATGCTAAATATCAAAAAAGATAAAATTCACAATTTAAGATAATATTGAATCAACAACTTTTATTCCATCAACAGCTGCAGACGTAATTCCGCCGGCATATCCAGCTCCTTCTCCACAAGGATAAAGCCCTATCGTTGAAGAACTCACTAGTTTTTTTTTGTCTCGATCAATTTTGATAGGCGAAGACGTCCTCGTTTCAGGAGCAATTAAGATGGCTTCATCGAGGTTGAATCCTTTAATTTTTTTATCAAATTCTAATAATGAGATTTTTAATTGCTTGATAATATTTTCAGGAAAAATTTTTCTAAAGTCGACCTTAACAAGCTTAGAAGGAACTGAGGATTTTGGTAGATCAGCGCTCGTTAATTTATCCTCTAGGAACTCTTTTAAAGTTATAGCAGGCATCTCTTTTCCACTAGCAAGTTCTGCTGATGCGTTGAATGCTTTTTTTTCTATCTCTTGAATATAATCAAATCCTGAAAAAACCTCACCAGGCAAACTATCTGATTTCACAGCAACGACAATAGCTGCATTGGACCATGGAGAATTATGAGAGTCATTACTCATTCCATTTGTAACTAAAGTTCCATCATCAGTAGTACTAGATAAAACATACCCTCCTGGACACATACAAAAGCTATAAGTACCAATATCAATGGAATGATCATGATGAGTGACTCTATAGGTAGCAGCTCCTAACTTACCAGCAAACTCCCCAAATTGTATCTTATCCATATATTTTCTAGGATGCTCAATTCGAACCCCCAAAGCGAAGTCTTTTTTACTCATCTGAACACCTTGCGTATGTAATGTTTTATACATTTCATAAGCACTATGACCGGCAGCTAAAATTATATGATTACTATAGATAGATTCCCCAGTATGTAATTTGACACCTATAGCTTTGCCATTATCCATTATTAAAGATTCAACAGCTGTATTAAATTTTATCTCTGATCCAAAGCTTTGCAATTTACCAGTCAGCTTTTTAATAATTTTTCTAATTTTATGAGATCCAAGATGTGGATTGGACTCATAGAGAATCTTCTCATCAGCTCCAGCTTCTACAAACTTTTCCAAAACATAATGAATAAAATCAGACTTAATTCTTGTATAAATTTTACCATCACTAAATAATCCAGCCCCACCTTCACCATAACAAACATTACTTTCTGAATTGAGCGTTCCATAACGCCAATATTTTGCAATACTTTTCATTCTATTTTGAACATCCTCACCTCGCTCAAAAACTAAGGACTTTATCCCATAGTCCATAAACCTGAGAGCAGCAAACATTCCAGCTGGTCCAAACCCTATAATGATAGGGACAGAGTCTAATTGTTGGGGATTGACCGTGAAATCAAACTTTCTCTGACTATCAAGTAAGATCTTATAGAGATACTTTGGACTCCTTCCTAAAGGGGCCTTCCTGGCATCAAGGCTCTTTGAGAGTATTTGATACTCCTTATTAGGATACTTTCTAGCTAAGTACTGAGCTATATCTTCATCAAAATTAAGTGAGACTTCGAGTTGTTTTTCCATTCAACCTTACTATACTTGATCCCATGAATGATGTCGCCCTACTTTGTATTGGAACAGAATTACTGGATGGATCCACTAGAGATCTAAACTTAAAGTTCTTGGGACAATTTCTTGATCATTTAAATATTAAGTTAAAAAAAGCAATTTTTTGCTCCGACTCTCCTGAGGAGATATCCAAACATCTAGGTCACCGAGGATTATTAATTATCTCAGGGGGTTTGGGTCCAACTTTAGATGATGTAACAAAATCTACGTTGGCTTCGTACTTCCAAGAACCTCAGGCAGAAAGTTCTCAAGCCGTTGAGATCTGTATGATGCAATTTGGTGAAAAAGAAAAAAACTATGATCTTCAACAATACAACTATCATCATATTCCCAAGAATTTTGATGCTCTATATAATAAGATTGGGTATGCTCCGGGATTATATTCACAAAAACATAAGGTTTTAGCCTTGCCAGGAGTCCCGCGAGAGTTCCAAGAAATGATCAAGAAACATCTCCCCAATTATATAAAAAAAGAAAAACTCTCAAAGAAACTCACCTTTAAAACAAGAGGAATAATTGAAATAAATATTTTCAAATCTCTGGATAAGAACCTTTGGGAAACTTTAAGTCAATATGGAGAAGTCTCTTCACTTCCTAAGGATGATGGAGTTGATATAGGAGTAAGAATTAGTGCAAGATATGAAGAAAAACTCGATTCTTTAGAGTACATGGTTCGAAACACATTCAAGAATTCTAAAATATCAGAGTATATTTGGAGTCATGGTGAAGAGGTCGAGGTACTTGTACATCAATATCTACAAAAGCTTGGAAAAACAATTTCAATAGCAGAATCATGTACTGGAGGCTTAATTTCCAGCCTATTAACAAGCCAAGCTGGGAGCTCTCAATACTTCATTGGCTCATTAGTGGCCTATCAAAATAAAATAAAGATAAGTGAGTTAGGTATTGAACCTAAACTTATCGAAAAATTTGGTGTTGTCAGCAAAGAAACTTCTCAAGAAATGGCCTTGAAAGTCCGTCAAAAATTCAAGACAGATTATTCAATCGCAACCACTGGGCACCTTGAATATACTGACCAATTAGCACCCCATATCTGGATAAGTATTGCCTCTAAAGATGGAGTTCTTACCAAACCATTTCAATATTACAAAGATAGAGAAACTGTTAAAAAATTATTTGCTAAAGCAAGCTTACATCTGTTAAGAATTGTTCTCTTAAAAGAGGAAGGGAACAAGATTGGAAACGCCAACTGAAGTCTTAAAATATTTTATATCGATGTTATCGATTCTAAACCCAATTGCAGCACTTCCTGTATTTATCAGCTTTACAATGCCATATTCAGATCAAGAACTTTCTAAAATATCGAATAATTGTGCTTTTTCGGTCCTTGTAACACTCGTTATTGCCAGTGTTATAGGAGACAATATTTTAAGTTTTTTTGGGATCCAACTTCCTTCTTTTCAAGTCGCAGGTGGCGTCATTATAGGCTTAACAGCTTTTAGTATGATTAGAGCTGAAAACTCACCTTCAAAAATCACTCAAGATGAAATTGATAGACAATCAAAAATTAGAGAAATAGGAATAGTTCCATTAGCTATTCCTATGCTAGCAGGTCCTGGGGCCATCACCACTGCCATCATCCAATCTTATCAATTCAAAACCCCTCAAGACTGGTTTAGTGCTCTTATCTGCCTTATCATTTTATCTCTCATCATAAAGCTGATTTTCACATTCAGCCGAAAAATTCGTGATATTGTTGGTAGAGTTTCTCTGAATGTTTTAACGAGAATTATTGGATTAATACTTATGGCCATTTCTGTAGAGTATATCTCCCAAGGTATCAAAGGTTTATTTGATCTTTAGATTAGTAATAAAAGAGCTCCCAAAAGAATTCTATAAATACTAAATGGATGCAAGCTAAAGCTTTTTAAAATTTTCAAGAAAAAATGGATAACAAGTATACTAAAGACAAAAGTTAAACCAATTCCCAAAAACATTGAGCTCCACTGAAAATGTATCACTTCTCCTTGAAAAATCTTTAAACACTTATAAGCTGTCCCAGCCAGAATAATTGGAATAGATATTAGAAAGGAAAATTCACCTGCTCGCTCTCTTGAAATACCTAGAGCACGAAAAACTGAGATCGTAATCCCAGATCTACTGACACCAGGAAAAATTGCCAAGGCCTGAGCAAATCCAATAAATAAGAAGTTCTTCAAACTGAGCCTATTAAAGGTATTACTTTTTCTATTTCCTATGACATCACAAATAGAGAGTATGATTGCAAAAAGTACTAAACTCGATGCAATAGGTAATAATTGTCCCCTTAAATTTTCAACTCTTCCTTTCAAAACTAGAATAAATAAGATAGAGACTATCGAAACAATGATAACTTTAACTAAATCTAATTGGAATAAACTTTGAAAGCTACGTTTATCTTTTAAAATTGTGAAGTCGTAAAACATTTTAAATATTTTCTTTCTAAAATAGATAATGACGGCCAAGACCGAACCAAAGTGCAAGAAAAGATCGAAAACAATTCCTGGATCTTGAATTTTTAAAACTCTTGGTATCAAAGCCAAGTGTGCAGAACTGCTAATTGGTAAAAACTCACAGATTGCTTGAACTAAAGAATAGATAAATATTTCAAAAATACTCAAAACGTTTTTTACTCACTAGGGATTTGAAAAAATTCTAGTTTTTTGCTCTTGAATGCATCAAGAAGTTCAAGGTTTTTTGCAAGAAGATTTTTATACTTACTTTCTAACTCGTCAGAGTTATTTTTCTCCATATTATTTAAACCTGTAAGCATTTTTAGAAAACTTTCATGTTTAGTAATGAAGTCATTTTTTAATTTTTCATTTTTAGCCCTGATCAACCTCTTAGCAAGTTTGAAATAGAAGCTAAAGATTTTACCGTGATCTTCTTGGCTGTGTTCTCGATCTGTAGGTTTTAAAAAATAATCTATCACTTCATAAGCTTCCACATTTTCACCTAGGACTGTAAAAGTACCAGTTTGCCATATTAAATTATCAAAAAAAGCATGATAAAACTTTGTAATATCATTACCTGCTCTAGAGCCTAGGTTTTCAAAGAAAAATTTATAGATCAACCCTTTCTCATCATTTAAACTTAATAGGTATTCTTCTCTCGTTTTATCAGCTGCAAATTTTCCATCTTCA
>ENA-ORXM01002264-ORXM01002264.1-marine-metagenome-genome-assembly--contig:-NODE-2264-length-23170-cov-4.125882_pt1 | contig 23170 bp, 11 predicted proteins | sample MGYA00237867_ERZ511480 | MGnify/ENA primary metagenome ERZ511480 (study PRJEB26309, sample SAMN06266103) | marine metagenome | isolation source: Algal blade | place: United Kingdom:Sidmouth, United...
TTGGTTGGCGTCCACGTAGTGTCATTTTCGTTTTGCGGCCTGTTGTAGCCAATAGGCATAATATCGGCAGGTTTAAGTCCGTTTTCTTTCAATGTTGAGAATTTAGAGCCAGTTAGCTCTTTTGCCCATGCATCACCAGGCATTCCAGGTCGCGTATGAACCACGTTTTGAAAAACATTCTGGGCTTTGGCATCAACATGCCATTTTCCGGTCATATAAGTGTCGTATCCGGCACCTTCCATGAGTTTACCCCAAGTTTTGTCAAACTCTTTACCGTTATTCCAGTTTTCACGAAACTCATTTACCTCCCATAATTTTCTACCAGAAATAATCATGGCTCGGGATGCTGCACAAATAGCACCGTTCCATCCTCCCATGTTAAAGGCATGTGTAAAAGTGGTTCCGTTATGAACCAACTTATCTAGATTAGGAGTTTTAATTTCTTTGTTTCCCAGGGCATTTATGGCCGAGTAGGTCATATCATCGGCAAAAATGAAAACTACATTGGGTTTAGAAAGCGGTATTTCTTTCTTTTCGGCCTTGCAAGAGAATAGCAATACCGTAATAAGGGCAAGCGTTAAATTTTTCAAAGGATTAATTTTTGGAGTTAAATTATTTGTGGTGAATAATGTCATTGTAAATATACTAAATCATGACTTAAAGTGTATTTTGGATACTTATTGATCTCGTGTACATAAAAAATGGTGTATTATCAGAATAGTGTTCATTGAACCTTTTCAACGTTTTTTAGGTGTCAGCAGATTCTTTCTTCTTGCTAATTTGTTTTACGTATTCGCTAGGTACCATCCCAAATTGTTTTTTAAAGCATTTAGAGAAGTAAGAAGCCGTGCTAAACCCTGTTTTGTACATGATTTCTTTTACGGAATAATTACTTTTATTAAAGAACTGCACTGCTCGTTTTAGACGAATACTCCTAATAAATTCACTTGAGGACAGACCTGTAAGTTCTTTAAATTTTAGGTAAAGTGTACTTCGGCTAAGCCCCATTTCTTTTACGAGCATTTCTACATTAAAATCGGTGTTCATCATATGTTTCTCAACGATTTCTATAGCTTGGCTCAGGAATTTTTCGTCCATCGAGGTCACTGCAATTTCGCTGGGCTGAACTGTTATTTTTCGATTGAAACGTTTTCTTAGGTGCTCTCTTCGCTTAATTATATTTGAAAGCTTGAGTTTTAAAAGTTCAAAATCAAAAGGCTTTCGTAAATATTCATCAACACCCAATTCAAGGCTTTTTAACTCAATTTCTTGAGAAGATTTTGCAGTTAGAATTATTATGGGAATATGGCTTGTTTCTGGCTGACTCTTTAAGTTGCGGGAAAACTCAATACCATCCATTATAGGCATTACTATATCACAAATAACAATGTTGGGTATAACCTTTTTAGCTATTTCTAGTCCTTTCTTACCGTTTTCAGCTTGGTAAATGGTATAAATGTTCCCTAAAATTTTACTTATGAATGTACGAATATCTGGATTATCATCTACCACTAATAGAACAGGTAGTTTAGGTCTTGTTTTGGACATGCCTTCATCAATGAGGTCGTCATTTAGACCAATAGCAAAAGACTCTGTTTCAGAAGAACGCACTAGAAAATCATTATCTGAAACATCCTTACAACTAATTTCATCTATATTGGTGTATGCTTCTTTGTCTTGTGGTAAGCGCACTATGAACTTGGTACCCTTGTCCGGTTTACTAAAAACTTGAATACGCCCCTGGTGGAGCTCTACCAGGTTTTTGGTAAACGAAAGCCCAATACCAATGCCTTCAGGGTTTATTTTATGGTTCTTTTCGCCTTCTTTAGCCGAATTGAAACGTTCAAATATTTTAGACATTTTTGCTTTTGGCATGCCAATTCCCGAATCTTTTACTTTAATGACTACTTCGCTCTTTCCGTCAACAATATCTTCTGATATTTTTACTTTGATTTGACCTCCGGCTTCGGTGAATTTGAAAGCGTTGGAAAGCAGGTTGTTCATTATTTTTTCTAAGGCTTCATGGTCAAACCAAGTGATTATAGAGTCCGTAGAGGAATCTACTTCAAAATTAATTGACTGTTTGTGCGCCATAAATTGGAAGGGTTCAGCAACTTCACGTATAAACGCTGTTATATCGCTATTTCTCATAACGAGCCTCATCTTTCCTTGGGTAATCTTTCTGAAATCTAACAGCTGGGTCACTAAGCGCAATAAATAATTGGTATTTTTTTGCATTAGCCCTAATTGCTCTTTAAGCGATTTCTGATCAAGAGTAGATACATTTTTTTGGACATATTCTAGAGGTCCTTTTATGAGGGTTAAAGGTGTCCTGAATTCATGTGAAATATTGGTAAAAAACTCCAATTTCATACGCTGTAATTCTTCAGACCTTTCACGTTCAACAGATTCCAGTTCCAATTGGTGCTTTTCCGAAGTTCTTATAAAAGTATACCTCCAGAACAACCATAGTAGCCCTAAAAACAACAAACCATAGCAAACGTATGCAACATAGGTAAGGTACCATGGCGGAATAATATGTATGCTCAGGGTAGTAGGTTTCGAATTCCATATGCCATCATTATTGCTTGCCTTTACTTTAAAAACATAGTCACCGGGTTTTAAATTGGTATAAGTGGCATATCTTTTCTTGGAGGTTGTCTCTGTCCAATCGGTATCAAAACCTTCTAGTTTGTAGGCATATTGATTTTTAGCAGGTGCAGCGTAGTGTAGTGCCGCAAATTCAAAAGAAAAGTTAGTGTTACCGTACTTTAATTCAATTTTCTTGCTTTTGCTGATGTTCTTTTCTAAAACAACTTTGCCATTTATTTCCTCACCTATTTCAACGGATTTATTAGAAATTAGCAAATCCGTGATTACAGTTTTAGCCGGATATTTGTTTTCTTGAATTTCATCTGGATAGAAAGCATTGAAACCATTGATACCTCCAAACAACATTTCTCCATCCGCTCTTTTTAGACAAGCAAGCTCTTGGAATTCATTGTTTTGTAGGCCGTCACTTGAATTGTAGTTTTTGAATATTTCCTTTTCTGGGTCAAAACTGGAAAGCCCTTTGTTAGTTGATAACCAAAGGTTTTGATTGCCATCCTCAAGAATACCTTTTATAACATTGTTAGGTAAGCCATTTAATGTGGAGTAGTGCTCAAAAGTTGCTGGATTTTCATCTGTGCCAGGTATGTATTTATTTAAGCCACCACCAAATGTTCCTGCCCATATGACCCCGGATAGGCTTTCGTACAATGAAAGAACGTAATTGTGACTAATGGATTTTGGATTAGTAGGGTCATGTTTGAATACCTTGAATTTTGGCCTTTTCTTATACTTTTCTTTGGAGGTAAGTACACAAAGTCCGTCACCGGTAGCTAACCATATGTTTCCATTGTGGTCTTCCAGTATGTTTCTGATAATATTACTGGAAACGGAATTAGTTTTTCCGGGGTAATGACCAAAAGATTGTTTTATAAAATGACCTACAGTATCGGTTTTTATCCAGCGGTGTATACCGGTATTATAGGTGCCTACCCACAAATTTTCATTTGAGTCCGACAAAAGGCTGAAAACGCCATTGTTTAAATCTGTTTTTGTTAAGTTGGCCTCTGTAATCTTATTTGGATTGGAGATATCTAAAAAGTAGAGTCCGGGAAACCCTTCGGTACCAATCATTAAAATTGGTTTTTCTCCAATCTTAGTTTCTTCTATGGCAAAAATCTTTGAAAGCGAATTAAAATGTTCAAAGTGTTTGTATGAGCCATTGTCATTGTCTTTTGTGAGCATATTTAGTCCACCACCTTCGGTGCCGACCCATAATGTACTATTACTGTCCTCATAAATAGACCTAATTTTGTCATAGCTCAAACTATTTGGGTCAGAAGTATTTCTAACGTTTTTAAACTGTTTTCTTTTTGGGTCAAAAATATTTATACCACCCCCGTTTGTCCCTATCCAGATGATACCCGTATCGTCCATAAACAAAGACCTTACAATATTTTTACTTAAACTTGAAGGGTCTTTTGAATCATACTGGAACTGCCTTAAAAATATCGGTGGTTTGTTATCCGTAAAATTTTCAAAGTAGAAAAGACCACGGTCTGATCCTGCCCAAATATGATTGTCCTTATCAAGAAGAATATTGCCAAATGTACCTTTATGAAACTGTTCGAAACCTGTTTGTGACCCTAAAGTTTGATAATAAAGCCCTCTACTAGTGGCAATAAAAAGACGCCCTGTTGCATCTTCGGCAATACTTCTAATAGTTGTTTTGGGCAAGCCTATTTCTTTGGTAACATTGGCAAAAAAGTCTTTGCCCTTACCATCTTTCCTTAGTTTATAAAGTCCGCCTTTACCTCCCACATAAAGCCCGCCTTTTTTATCTTCATATATAGAACTTATAAAAGAACCGTCATATTTAGGAATAGGAGAACTAATTTCAGAGTTGAAATGTTCAAATTCAATTCCCTCAGATATAGTATTAAGATCTAATCTGTCAAGACCATTTTTATTTCCTACCCAAAGCCTTTTCTTACTATCAATAAATACCTTGGTAATATGATTACTTGAAATGGTTGTTGGATCGTCTTTATCGTGTACGTATTGGGTGAATTTACCTGTAGTTACATTAAAGAAGTTTAGTCCGTTTCCGGTGGTTCCAATCCACAGATTGCCTTCATCATCTGCTGCAATGTCAAAAATAAGGTTGCTACTTATACTGTCAGGCTCATTATCATCAAGATTGTATACTGTGAATTCATAACCGTCATATTTGTTGATTCCATCATGGGTCCCAAACCACATGAACCCTAATTTGTCCTGATAAATAGTATTTACATCACTTTGTGATAGACCATCTTTTGTGGAGATATGTTGAAACGAAATTTGATTTTGTCCAAATACATTGGTTAAAATACCCAAGCATAGGAGAGAAGACAAATAAAATGATTTTATTTTTTTTGGTACTACGATCATTTAGTAAAATGAATTAGTGATTGCGATTTAGTTTGGGAGTTACATTTATTCTATATAAAGCGGATACTGAAATAATCTTACTCATTTAAGATAACAATGTAAGATAAAACTAAGATTTGAAGCAGAGTAAATGGTTTTGATAATAAAACATATGATTAATAAGGTATGTTTTTGAATTGATAAAGCCCTGTTAAAGGGAGGTTACTATAAACTCTCGGTTCTTGTACTTTTTAAATTACGAATAGCCCTTCTTTTTACAATGTCATTTTATGGGTCATACGGCCTGTATGCCTTTGCTAACATAATATTAACGTTTGTATAGCTTAGATTTTCTATCAGATTGCATGTACGCCTCACTACCAGATATTGGATTATGTCTTTTTTTATTGAAATGTCTCCTTCTTAAAAACTTGTTGGTTAACCATATACGGCACATCTCGTTTTCTTTATTAATCATTTGGCCTAAGGATCAAATCATATGTCATTACCTGATTGAAATAAAAAACGAACATTTGTTTAACTAAACTTTAACAACGAGAATGTATGAAAAACAAACTGCTATTAATCAGAAAATCTAGGCTGAAGCTCATGACGCTCATGTTGGGGCTGTGCTTTGGTTTTGCTAGTGCGCAGGAGCTTTCCGTTTCGGGAACGGTCTCTGCGGACGGCGCGCCATTACCAGGAGTAAGCGTGGTAGTGAAAGGAACACAAACGGGTGCTGTTACGGATTTTGACGGTCTGTATACCATCAATGCCAAGTCTACAGATGTACTTATCTTTAGTTACATTGGTTTTGCAACCAAAGAAATTGCCATTAAAGGTAAAACAAGTTTAAATATTAGTTTGGAGGAAGATGCCTCTGAACTAGATGAGGTTATTGTAGTAGGGTATGGTACCCAGCGCAAAAAGGAACTTACAGGTGCCGTAGTACAGGTGAAATCTGAAGAATTGGCCAAGACCACCACGTCAGATATCGGTACTGCATTGCAGGGCCAGATTGCGGGTGTAAATATTACTGCCAGTTCTGGGCAACCAGGCGAGGAGGCTAACATTCTTATTCGTGGTTTCAGTTCCCTTTTAGACGGGCAAAATGGCCCACTTTATGTGGTTGATGGTATTCCTTATAATAGTGACCCACAATTAAGCATCAGTGAAATTGAATCTATAGATGTATTAAAAGATGCCGCTTCTGCTTCTATTTATGGTACACGTGGTGCTGGCGGTGTAATCCTAATTACTACCAAACAAGGTAAAGTTGGAAAGATGGATATTCGTGTAAACTCTGAGTATGGGGTGCAGGATATTACATCGGGAACGCCGCTTATGTCTTCGTACCAACTTACGTATATGGATATGCTACGTGGAGCGCAGTCCAGCGGTAAAGTGCAAGGTGGTGTAAATGCGGAAATTCACAGAAATAGATCTTGGTTCACTAATGATACGGCACTAGAAGATTTAATTCTGAATGATTTGGCACCTATTCAAAACCATTCTATTAATGTATCAGGTGGTAAAGATGGGTTGACGTATAACTTCAACGCCAGTTTTTATGATCAGTCAGGTATTATGATCAATTCGGATTATAGTCGATTTAATATTAGGTCCAACACACAGTTTACAAAAGGAAATTGGAAAATAGCAACAGGACTAACTTTTAAAAGAGATGAGAAAACACTGCCAAATTACGGAGTTTTCAATAAAATATTGGAATACAAGCCTTTTCAACCAGATATAGAATTAGGACAAACGGAGCTTACAGATGTTACCGAAGATGATGTTGACGAGCCAGGTGGAATAGGACCTATTAGAAACCTGGGAGGTGTAGCTAGAAACTTGAATACCAAAGAGGTGAGAGATGGTACCAGTAATGGCGCTAATATTCAGATTGATTTTGATGCAACACCATCCTTAAAATTTACGGCTAGGGGAGGTGCCAACTTTTCCCATGACAAAGGAGTGCGTATCATTCCAAGACTAGATGTATATAATACTGCTGGAGATTTGATACCACCAAACCCATGGGATATTTCTTTAATACAAACGGCTGTTACGGACAATAACAAATTAACTTTCGAAGGAATGATGAACTACCATAAAAAGTTTGGTAAACATGACCTAAACCTGTTATTGGTAAATTCCTTAGAGCAGACTGAAAATGAATATTTCAGAGCGGAGAAGAGAGATAATGCAGATGCTGCGGTTACGGTTTTTGATGGTTATACCACAGGAGATTTGATTACATCGGATGGAAGGGATTATAAACGAACACTTATCGGTTATCTAGGAAGAATTCAGTATAACTACGATGGGAAGTATATTTTTAGTGGGAGCATAAGAAGAGATGGTTCATCTCAATTTAGCCCACAAAACAGATGGGGTTGGTTTCCTAGTGCCTCTTTAGGTTGGAATGTTTCCGATGAAGCTTTTTGGGAGCCAATTAAAGAAACCGTCAATTCATTCAAGATAAGAGTGGGTTACGGTACTACAGGTAATGATAGATTTGCTTCTTATAGTAACCAGGCAGTTGTTGATCTAGGGCAAGATTATGTATTTGGAAGTGCCGATGTAGACCCCAGTTTAAACTCTACCACAGAAACACCTGCCTTAGGAACAACCCAAGAAAGGTATGCCAATGAAAATGTAAAATGGGAAACTTCCAAAGAGCGAAACCTAGGGGTTGATCTAGCCTTCTTTAACGGCAAGCTTACTTTCTCTAATGATGTGTACGTAAGTGAAAAGAAAGATTTGTTGTTCGGAGTTGTAAACCCTCCTTCAACAGGTGTTTTTGGATCAAACAGAAGTAGTATCCTAAATATTGGTGATATGAGAAATACCGGTCATGAAATGGCTCTTAAATTCAATCACTACGGTAAAAAAGGATTCAATTGGAACATGGGTTTAACCTATGCAAAAAACGTGAACTTGGTAACCAAAACAAGTCCTAATAATCCTGTTATATTCTTGGATAACAGTTATATCTCGCAAAGAGGTCCTAGAGAATTGGTAAGTGTAATACGCGAAGGTTATGAAGCGGCTGCCTTTTTCTTGCGTGAGACGGATGGAATTATCAAAACAGAAGAGGAACTTGAAGCTTACAAAGAAATTGATCCTGCAGCTTCTTTGGGACAATTAAGATATGTAGACCAACTTACCGTAGATACAGATGATGATGGTATTCCAGATGCCGGTGATGGTAAGATAGATCAGGATGATAAAGTATACAAGGGTAGTGGTTCAGAAGACTTTAATATGGGCTTCAATTTTGGAGCCAATTATAAAGGAGTGGATTTTTCTATGAACTGGTACGGTTCTCAAGGAGCAGAAGTAATGAACGGTAGTAAGGCGTATGCCTACCAATCGGGTACCCATGCAGATATTTATTACTCATGGACGGTTGTTAATCCACTATCGGATATTCCATATTATGATGGTTCTCCCAATACTAATTCGTATAGAGATGCTTCGGATTATTTCCTGGAAGATGGTTCTTTTATTAGACTCAGGAATATTAGCCTAGGGTATTCGTTACCGTCAAAACTTACGGATAAAATGAAGATAGGAAAGCTTAGGATTTATGTTCAAGCTCAAAATTTATTAACCATTACCAACTATTCAGGTTTTGACCCAGAGGTAGGTAACAATGGGTTTAGTAGTAGAGGTATTGACCAAGGTACATATCCTGTAACATCACAATATAAAGTGGGCCTACAATTACAATTCTAACACAACGAAAGATGAAAAAAACACATAAAATAAAAATGAGAACAGCGAATAGCCTCTGTAGAAGAGCTATGGCGTTGTGCATGCTAGTATTAGTTTCTCAGGCATGTAGCGATGATTTTTTGGATCAGACAAATCCAAATTCCTTGACCACTAAAAGTTTCTGGAAGAATAATTCACAACTTAATCAAGGGTTGAACTCGGTCTATAGCGCATTAAAAAATAATGATGTATTGGGTATTCAAAATGAATCTGTACGTACAGATTTAGCGGTACCAAGTGGTTACAGACAGGCAACTAGACCAGACGAGATGTATTTTCAGGATTTTACGGCAAATACCAAGTACGTAGAGAACAAATGGAATGCACTTTACTTAGGTGTGTTTAGAGCCAACCAGGTCATAGAAAATTATGAGCGCTTAGCTGTAGATTATACCACAGAGGCAGCTGCGGAAGAAGGGTCACGGGTGTATGCACAAGCAAGAGCTTTAAGAGGGTATTTCTATTATGTATTGAACACGAGTTTCAATAGTGGTAATATTCCATTGGTAAGTTCGGTTCCAAAAGATTTTGAAGAATTTCAGAAGGCATTGTCTTCTTCTGAAGCCGTGCAAGCTTTTTACCGTGATGATTTACAATATGGTATAGACAATTTGCCAAGTACATATGCAGATTGGGAGTCTTATGGCAGCAATAATTTAGGACGTATTACTGCGGGCGCATGTGAAGCATTAATGGGTAAAAGTTTCTTGGCAGAGAATGATTTTCAAAATGCCGAAGGTTACTTTAAAAATGTAATAGAGAATTATAATTATGCATTAGCAGAAGATATTGCAACTACGGTAACGGGAATAGCGGAGTTTAACTCGGAATCTATTTTTGAAATTAATTATACCACCAATGTTAATCTTGAAACTACAGGTGAAGAGTCCTTGGCTCAAAACATCACCTATATTGTTTTTAACGCTAATATTCAACCAAGTTCATGGTTGGCAATGAAGTACCGAGCAGATAAGATTGATCCTGCAGACCCTGCAAATATTAATGTGGGAGCAGATGTATATAATGAAAACGGAGAAATTATAGGTACTGAAGACCGTATGCGTTTGTACAGCAAAAGAATGGGGGATTGTATGGGGCAAGTAGATGACCCGGATTCGCCAATGTATGGAGCAATAAACGGTGAGTACGGTAATGCAACGGGGGTTGCTCCTTTTGCTAGGAACCGTGTTAATATGTTCAAGAAATTCTTGCATTGGAATACTATAGGTGGTGGTGCAGGAGAAGATAGGTCTACACTGATGAATAACCGTTCTGGAATAAACATTCCGGTCATTCGTTTGGCGGATGTGTACTTAATGTATGCGGAATGTATGCTAGAATCGGGAAATCTACCCGAAGGATTAAAGTATATCAACAGGGTTAGAAAGCGTTCACACTTAGTTTTACTAGGAAAGGCTTCCGAAGCTGGGGCGGAGTTCAATAACTTGGAGACTACTTACATGGATGACATAGATTTTGATTCTTCCAACGGGCAACAGCCAGTTACTGTACAGAACTTGATGGAGCATTTACGTTTTACGGAAAGACCTTTGGAATTATCCTTAGAAGGAGACCGTGCTACAGATTTAAGACGTTGGGGAAAGTTTAAAGAGCAACTGGAACATTTAGCTTCAATAAAATACGATTACTGGCATTATGAGAAAAACCTTAATGGTAAACATGGTACTAGATACAAGTGCTTTTTAACTGTTTCGGGAGAAGAGCCTACCACTTATGAGGGTAAAAAAGTCTTTAATCAACCTCCAGAAGTTCAAGATGCAGTTGTGGGAGCTCAGAAGTTCAATGAAAGCTTGCACGCTTATTTGCCCATGCCTCAAAGTGAAATTGATTCTAACCTTAATTGGGACGAGTTTGTTCAATAAATCAAACCTAAATAAAAGAAAATGAGAGATATAAAATATAGTATTAGGTTTCTTTTTTTACTGCTGATAATAGTTGGCTGTGAAGATGATGACGAGTACGTAGCACCAAATACCTTTGTAGATGCCGCATTCACTACAACATGGGGTACAGCGGTTGATAAGGATATAGATATAAACAATTATGGGTCCTTTATGGACCTGTCCAATGGAACCACTAAACATGAGTGGACCATACCGGAAGGAACATTTTTTCTAAAGGGACCTCTACCTACTAAAGCAGATAGTTTTGAGTCGAGCATAATTGAAGGTGCGGGTATGGTATCAGATGAACGAACGGTACATGTACTGTTTACCAAAGGCGATTCACTTACTCCCATAAAACTGCATAATGAATATGAGGAGTATACGGAGTTTGTTTTACCTACTGGGTGGGATGTTGAAACTAACTCATCAATCTTTGACACCTTAAGAACCGTACAAAAAGGTGCGGCTTGGGTTTTAGATTATACCATTATGGTTGATGTCTATGATACTATTGTGGCAGATATGGAGATTAGGACTTTAGGAGGGAATAAAATCGACTTTAAAACTCAGGAAGTAATTGATGTAAAGTTTGGTGATGAACTGATTTTTGAAGATTTAAGTCGGTCCAATAATACCTCTAGACCAACCACTACGGTATGGACAATTCATACGATTGAAGAAAATGAAGAGGATGAGGAAAACATCATAAATGTTAACGAGGAAAAAACGATTGATACGCTTAATTTCAATAAGCGAATTGGGAAGTTTGAAGGTCGTCTGATTTCCAAGAGGGATAGAACCGAAACTGTTCAAGCAGACGAAGAGAGGTATGATATTCCCGTAGTATTTAATGTTACCGCTTTGGACGAAGCCTTGGAACAATCGGGAGATGTGTTTGAATTGGCGGACAATACCATTGAAGTTCCTTTAAGCTCAAAATTGATAGCGCTAACGGAAGATGTATCTGCCAACTTTATGGTAGAGGTTAATGGTGTGGCTAGGTCAGTTGCATCAGTAGCTCAAAACCCTGATAATTTGGATGTACTTGTACTAACGTTGGATACCCAATTGGAAGGTACGGATGCGACCAATACTGTTACTGTATCTTATGATGGTGGTAGTTCTACATTACAGTCTGTAGATGAACGTGTTCTTGAAGCTTTTAGCAGCGTGCCTGTTGAGGTATATGTACCCATTCCGGTCAATAGGGTAGGGACAATTCAAAAAGTAACGGAAGACGATGCTATTTTGGTGTCTTTTGATCAAGAGTTGGATCCTGCATCCATAACGGCTTCTGCGGATGCTACAATGGGCTTTTCGGCCATGGTAAACGGTGTTGCTGCAATAGTGAGTTCGGTTGAAGCTGATGCTGCTGATGCGTCTACCTTAAGAATAATGCTTGGAGAAGAACTATACAGAGATGATGAGATTACGATTTCATATGCAGGTCCAGGTGATATTGTTTCTGTTGGGGCCGGCGAGCTTGTAGATTTTGGTCCAGATGCCGTTGTGGCAAATGAAGATAATATTTTAGGTGAGGTTGGTATGTTCGAAAATGCAATAGATACAGATTGGATGAATACCGGTTCTAATGGAACCGGAGCTGCTGAAATTGTTGCTGCACCAACACCTGATGTAGTTTCAGGAGTAGCGCCTTCTGGAAATGTTTTGCGTTTGTCGGCTCCCGATGGAAATAAACCCAACACGGTAACCAGCGGAACTTTTGCCTTTGAAGCTGGGGTGGTTTATAGGGTAAAGTTTAAAAGGTATTTGGGCAGCACCACAAATACCGCGTTCGCAAAACATTATTTTGGCGATCAGCAAGTTAATGATCAATGGAACGATGTAGATGATGAGTTGGGTACATGGCAATTGGTAGAATTTACCTTTATTGCCGCTGCAAGCTCAAACGGAACGGTACGTATTCAACCTGTACCAGCAGGAATAAGTGATGTTTATTATGACGATTATACCATTCAAGTAGATGATAATCGGCCTTAATTAAGAGTGTTAGTAGTGTTTTGATTGTTTAGTAAAGCCGCCTCAAACTGGTAAATTGAGGCGGTTTTTTATGTAAATAGAATTGTTATCGAGAAATTTTGTCCTTAATAAATGTGTCTGGTATAGTGTACAGTTCAGCCTTTAAAAGAATAGCACGGCTAATAAATGTATAAAAAAAGGAATTTGCGCAGGCATGCACGCAATATGCGACCTAAAATTGAATAAGCTACACCTACTATGGGGCTAACATTTATAACATTAGCTATAATATTTATCTCAGTTTTTGGTTTTTCCCCCTATTGAACAATCAATGCTCATTCAGTTACCCCAAAATGAAAAATAGTAGTTTCATCGTACTTTTCACCAGGAAGCAATAGCGTAGAAGGGAAGTTCTCATGATTGGGCGTATCCGGGAAATGTTGAGTTTCCAAACAAAATGCCATATGGTTGGCATATTTTATATTGTTTTTCCCTGTTAAGGCATCTCCTATGGCATTGCCGGAATAAAATTGAACCCCTGGTTGCGTAGTTGAAATAGTCAGTGTACGACCTGATTTAGGTTCTACTACCTCTATTACTTCTTTTAATTCCCCAACCGGTTTATTAAAAACGTAATTGTAATGATACCCGTTAAAGTTCAGCTTGTGAATGTTATTGCCTATTGGAGTTGGGGTGGTTAAATCCCAATCTGTGCCTTTTACAGTGCTTAATTTCCCTGTAGGAATAATTTCTTCGTCGATTTCAGTGTATTTGTCAGCATCTATTTTTAGGATATGGTCGTAGATTTTGTCCTTCATGCCATTAAGGTTAAAATAGCTGTGCTGGGTCATATTCACATGCGTAGCTTTATCCGTTTTAGCTTCATAATGCACTTGAATAGCATTGTCATCAGTCAGAGTATACGTGACGTAACTCTCTAAATTACCAGGAAACCCCATGGTATTATCTGCTGAGATATGTTGCAATCTAATAGAAGGCCCCAGTTTGTTAGCTACAATTTTTGAATCCCAGACCACACGGTCAAATTCGTTACCACCGTGTAGACAGTGTACATCGCTATTTTTTGAGAGTTCGTAGGTAGTTCCATCAATCGTAAATTTACCGTTTCTAATACGGTTAGCAACCCTTCCTATGGTAGCTCCAAAGCAAGGGTGCTCCGCAGTGTACTGTTCTAAAGTGTCAAAACCGAGCACTACATCCTCAAATACACCATTTTTGTCAGGTACCATAATAGAGGTAATAGTACCTCCAAAATTGGTGAGTTTTACTACCATGCCATTCGCATTTACCAAAGTGTATAAAATTACGTTTTCATCATTTGCGGTCCCCCAGTCTTTACTGGTTGCACCTGCATGCTTTTGAGCATTTATTTGTGCAAATGCACAAAAACAAATCAGTAAAAAAGAACCTTTTATTCCTTTAATCCCTTTCATGATTTTATGATTTTTTAAACTGATGGTAATTTGTTATAATGAGTTATTATTTCGGTTCTATTATAACACCGCGCTCTCCTTCGCTATCCGAAGTATACCTAAGAACTTTAGGAAATCCGGTACCTCTAGCATTGGTGATTTCTGTTTTCCAGACTTTTCTCAACTCTTCTAATTTACTCTTGTTAGAAGCATCAGAAGCTAAATTAGTGGTTTCTTTTGGGTCTTTTTTCAGGTTGAACAATTCTTCATAAACCGCTGGTTCACCGTTTAAAGGTCCGTCTGCATAATCACGATATACGGCAATGTCCGGATCGTGAACCTTATAAAGCATTGCACTGGTATTTATACCCATGGCTTTAGCTGTCGCTATCTTTTTTAAGGCCGAAAAATTCTCGTTCTTATAATACCGAATGTATTTCCATTCGTGGTCTTGAACAGACTCGCATCTAGGATTACCAAACTGGGTAGACCATAAATTCTCGGTATATAGAAAAGGGCGAACTTCTTCTTCCTCTCCGGCTAAAAGGTGCGTTAGGTTTTTACCTTGGTACGTATCTGGAATAGCCACGCCTGCCATAGTCATCATGGTGGGTGCAATATCTATACTTTGTACCAAAGCATCAGAAGTTTTCCCCCTTTTTGATTTCTTTGTGTTTGGATCAAAGATTATCATAGGTACATGCGTAGTTTCTTCGTAACACAAAGCCTTTCCACCAAGACCGAACTGGCCCATGAAAAGTCCGTGGTCAGAAGTAAAAACAATAACCGTATTTTTATCTAATTTTTGGTCCTTCAAAGTTTGTCTAAGCTCTCCTAGAAGACGGTCTATTCCTGTCATAGCTTCCATTTGCCTTATGTAACGCTCTCTAAAACCTTCTGGGGTATCTACATAATCATAACCCACCTGGCGGTCTTCCGCGTGATGTATTTCTGCAGGTAATTTTGGTGTTTTTATATCTTTTCTAGCGATATAATTTTCTGGTAACGGAATATTCTGGTCGCGATAAAGCGTTTTGTAAATCTCATCGTCAGAATCACGCATTTGCATAGAACCTGTTCCCGCTCCGTGAGGAAGGTTAAAACACACGGAAAGCATAAAAGGCTTATCCGTAGGTCTGTTGTCTATGAATTTTATGGCCCCACCTAATTTCTGCTCATTGGATAAAAAGTCTTGAATTCCTTCACCAACCACTTCTACTTGGGTGTCGTTTTTAGCATCTTTAAAAATACTGTGACGGTCTTTTGGATAGAAGCCCAGATGACCATGGCCTGCGTACCAGTAATCAAAGCTCTTTTCCATGAGTCCGCTATCATAACCACCCTCTCCAACAGGAACATGGTTTTTCCCTACCCAACCGGTGTAATACCCATTTTCACGCATAACCATAGGATAGGTGTTGTTCCAACCTTCATTGGACATACTGGTGCCGGAATTAAAGTTTATACCGTGTTTTCTCTCAAACTGACTCGTTAGAATACTAGCTCTACTTGGTGTGCAAATAGCGGTAGTTATATGGGCATTGGTGAACAAAACCCCATCACTAGCCAATTTATCCAGGTTTGGCGTTTTTACAATGGTATTGCCCGTACAGCCCATGAGGCCGTACTGCTGGTCATCCGTTAATATAAAGATGAAATTTGGCTGCTCTTGTGCCCAACCGGATACGGTTGCTGCGGCGTAAATGCAGAGCATAATGACCAAATTTTTCACCAATTTTAATTGAAAGTCCTGTTTCATATTATATTTCCTAAATTATAATTCTCTTCTTATTTTCCTGTTGGACCTTGGGCTTTTTTGCGCATGCCCTGTAAAGCTTTTTCTTCTTTAAGAACATTTTCACGGTGCGGGTCTAACCAACCAGGAACTAGGTTTTTAGCATCCCAAGCCGTGTATGCTTTTTCTAGTTCAGCAATTTTTTCAGGATGCTTATCTGCTATATCCGTTCGTTCCCAAGGGTCGCTTTTTAGATTGAAAAGCAACGTTTTGTTCTTGTATGAACTCTTATAAAGTTTGTAATCACCTATTCTAACGGCATACTCAAATCCGCCAACGGAACGCCAGAACAATTTTTCATGGGGAGTGCCGGTTTTTCCATCTAAAATATAGGGTAGGAGAGTGGTGCCGTCTAATTGTGTTTCTTTCGTAACATCACCGCCAGCGGCTTCTAGAAAAGTTGGGAAAAGGTCCAATGAGCTAATAGGTTTCTCATAATGTTGACCCGCTTTTAATTTATCTGGCCAAGTGATGAAAAAAGGAACTTTTATTCCACCTTCAAACAACATGCCTTTGTGCCCTCTGTACGGTCGGTTGTCAGCATGTTCCGTACGTCCTCCGTTATCGCTTAAAAATACTAAAATTGTGTTTTCTTTCATACCATTTGCAACTAGTGTAGAGTCTATTCTCCCAACGTTTGCATCAACAGCATTTACCATGGCGGCATAGATACTGCGCCCACCATATTCAATATGTTTTGTATTTTCTAAATATTGTTGGGTAGCATGGTCAGGAGCGTGTGGTGCGTTGTATGCCAAGTACATGAAAAATGGTTTATCATCTTTCTTGGTAATAAAATCGATGGCCTCATTTGTGAAATCATCGGTTAGGTACCGTAATTCATTTTGAGGAACCGGTTTACCATTTCTAACAATGGTTTTAATAGGACCATCGGGTACGCCCCAATAGTTCATTCCACCACCGGCAAAACCGAACCAATGGTCAAAACCTTGTTGAGTAGGGTGAAGGCTAGAATGATCGCCCAAGTGCCATTTTCCAATAGCGCTCGTGCGATATCCCCGTTCTTTTAAGGCTTCAGGAATCATTTTTTCAGAAAGTGGAGTCCCAACCGTATCATCATTTTCCGCCTTGTATGGCATATTACAATCGTGACCAAAACGAGCCTGATAACGACCGGTTAAAAGTCCCGCACGTGAAGGACTGCAATACGGATGTGAAACATACCCGTTATCGAAAATCACCCCTTGGGAGGCTAATTTGTCCAAATTTGGGGTGGGAATATCCGTTGCTCCGTTAAAGCCAACATCTGCCCAACCTTGGTCATCCGTTAGGACAACGATAATATTTGGCTTTTTTTCTTGTGCTACACTGGGTAGCGCTGTTAGTAAACCTAAGGCAAGAGTGAATAAAAGTTTAGTGTTCTTCATTATATAAGTTCTAATTATTTTAAAGTGATTTTGTAAACCAGAGCGGCTTCAGCTTCAGCAGGCATTTTTCTTGGAGAAGTAACCGTAAGACCTTCTTCTGTTTTCTCCCATTTTATTTTTTGTCTACTTCCTAAAACAGAAACAGATTTAACGTTCATATCCTTGGCTTTGTTGGCAAAAGCTGTTAGTACCGTTTGTTTGTTTTCGCCTGGCCAACCTAATTGTATAGCGTACACCGTTTTGTTGTTTTTGGTATACCGAATATCTTTTGAATTCAAGTCGTATAAGCCTGCTTTTATAGCGCCGTAAGCATTCCATTCATCCTCAGGGTTACGCTTCATTTCCGTTGGTCCTTGACCATATGCTACAAAAGGACGTGTATTATAAATTGCTTCGCCATATAATTTTAACCAAGCGCCAATACCTTCCATAGCTATAGCTTGTTCTTCTGGAATAATACCTTCTGCCATGGGAGCTGCAGCTAAAATCATTACGCCGTTTTTACTCACTACTTCGGCCAAAATCCGAATGGCTTTTTTAGGGTCTAAAGCAGTACGTTTATCTTTGTTATAACCCCAAGAACTACCCAACTGAAAATCGGTTACCCAGACTTCTGGGGCGATATCTATAACCGTAGCTCTTTCTAAATTTACAACAGCTAAATCCGTTGGAAAGAATGACCCTTTGGTGTTAACCACCACTTCTTTATTCTGCTCTTTTGCTTTGTTGAAATAGTTGGCCAGAAATTGTTTGCGGTAATCCTCTTGAATATACCCTTGGGCAAAATCCATCCAAATATAATCAGGAGAATAGGCGTTTATTACTTCATTTAATTTTCCTAGCCATATGTCGCATTCTTCTTTATATGTGGTATTTCCGTAGAGAATGCGGTACTCTTCTTCCTGGGGGACTTCAGGGTTTTCATAAGTAACCGAATGCGTGCTTACCGGACGAAGAAAACTGTTCTCTTTTTTTGGATAAAAATGCATGTGAAAACCATGGTGAAAAGTGGTCATGAATTTTAAATTGCGCTTTTTTACTTCGTCACCAATTTGTTTTACTACATCAATTTTAGGGCCTTTATCAAAGGAGTTCCACGGATTTACGTCACTTTCCCAAAGCGAAAATCCGTCATGGTGTTCAGCAATGGTTCCAATGAATTTAGCACCCATGTTCTCGAACAGATCAACCCAACGCTCCGCAGAAAATTTTTCAGCTTTCCATTGCGGGATAAAATCGTGATAATCTACATCTCTTCCGTAAGTTTTGGTATGGTAGTCATAGACATCTTTGCCCCAACTTTTTTGTCGGTCACTTTCATACATAAAACGCCCGTACCATTCATTTCCATTAGCAGGAACATTGTATACGCCCCAGTGGAAATATACGCCTAACTTGGCATCTGCAAACCATTCAGGGGTTGCTTTATGTTGTTTGAGGTTTTCCCATTCTGGCTCAAATTTTTCTTGAGCGGAGGTTACAGCCATAAGGCCTAATACTAAAAGAAGGGTAATCTTGTTTTTCATTTATATAGAGTGTGCTTATTTTAATTCTTGTATTTTGATGTTCCTGTAGGTGATTTCAGAGCCTTCTGCTTGTAGTGCAATGTTTCCTTTTTCTAATGGAGTACCATCTGCATTTAAGAAGTCTTTCAGTTCGTTTACCAGTTGTCCATTTTCAAAGAATTTGGCGCTTTTGGAGCCTCTTACTTCTACGCGTACTTTGTTCCAGCCATCAACTTCATGATTGCCGTATTTGTCACCTTCTATATATGTTTTTTTGCCACTGGAATCCAGTAATTTTTCAGAACCATCTTTTTGAAACCAGCTCACTTTTGGGCCTTTTATGACCCATAAGTCCCCCGTATCGCCTTCTTGAATTTGGCATTCCAAACAAGTGGGCCAGATTACCTTTTTACCCTGCACATGAAAAACAATTCCGGCATCACGCTTGGCCTCATTTCTGGGAGCGAATTTTCGTTTTCCCCATTTGTATTCCAGTTCTAGATTAAAATGACTGTACGCTTTGGTAGTTGTGATCATGCCAAAGGGTGCTTTCTTCCCTTTCCAAGCATATAGGACCTCAATTTTATTCGATTTAATTTCAAATAACTTTTGCCCTTCAGGAAGGTTGTTGGGGGTAAAAGTATAGGTCTTATCTAATTCTCCTTTAGGAAAAGGATTTTCCCATTTTGGAGAAGTTTTTTTTGTAGCGGATTTTTGAGAAGAAAAAAGAAAAAACGCTCCAAAATATAATAGTAAGGTTACAATTGGAGTAGTTCTAATTTTCATTTGGTCTGTTGTTCTAATTGAGGAGGTAAATTCTAAATTTAAAACTTATACCAACACAACAGACATTCTTTAAACTACCACAAATGTTTTATATGAATAGATTTAGACAAATAAACTTAGTGTTATTGCCCAAATAGGAAGGATTACCTAAAAACAAAGTGTTTTAGTCGTAAATGCGAATAACTTCTCCGTTGCCTTTTCCGTTCACACTTCGTACGTACCCGTTTACCACTTTTTTCATGGGAATAGGGTTATGTCCCGGAAAATAATCTTTGTATTTTTCATACGCATCTTCTACCATGCCAGAAGAAACTACATTAACCCGGATACCATTTTCTGTCTCCAGAGCTACAGCTTTTACAAAACTATGAATACCACCATTAACCATTGCGGCACTGGTAGTCATAGCTACAGGGTCATCTGCAAGAATACCGGTAGATAGTGTAATGGAGCCCTTTGGATTAAGTGCCTTTTGACCTATTCGAACAAGATTTACTTGCCCCATGAGTTTATTGTTCAAGCCAATATGGAAATCTGCTTCCGTGAGCTCATTAAAATTGGCCCATTTAGCTTCACCGGCAATACAAATAATAGCATCTAGTTTACCGGTCTGCTCAAACATTTTAGATATAGAGGAGCTGTCTACTATATCCACAATAAAATCTCCATTGGTTCTACCAGCAATAAGTACTTCATTATCTTCAGAAAAGTGAGCGCTTACTTTTTTCCCGATAGTACCGTGTCCGCCAATAATTAAGATTCTCATAGCCCTTTTGTTTAAAGTAGTTGTGTTTAATAGATTGAAAAATTTTATAGTTTAGGGAAATGTTGAACCGGACCGTTGCCTTTGCCCAAAATTTTGTCTTTGCCTTGTTCTATGGCCATATTTAAATAGGAGCAGGCTTTTGTTACAGCTTCTTCTAAGCAACACCCCAAACTTAATTGAGCCGCAATGGCTGAGGACAAAGTGCAGCCAGTACCATGGGTATTTTTTGTTTCTATCCTTTTATTATGAATGGAAATGCTTTTCTGGGTATCATATAAAAATAGCGTATCCTTCATTCGCTCGGAATCTTCTAAATGTCCTCCTTTTAATAAAACCGATGTTCTAAATGTATTCCCTATTTCTCTTGCGGCCTCACCAAGCTTCTGCGAAGCTATTTTTCTATCGATTAAAATCTCAGCTTCAGGAATGTTAGGCGTAATAAGATAGGCATCGCTTAAAAAATGTTTCAAATTCCCTAGTGCAGTCTTATTTAAAAGTCTATCTCCAGAGGTAGCAACCATTACAGGATCTAGAACTATATTCTTATTTGCGTATTCCCTAAGCGTATCCTGCACCATTTTAATAACTTCTGCAGAGTGGAGCATTCCTATTTTAATGGCTCCAAACTCAATATCTTCAAGAACCGCAATTAATTGTTTACGTATATGGGCAAGAGGAATAGGGTGAATATCAAAAACACCCTGAGTGTTCTGAGCGGTAGTAGCTGTAATGACAGATGCGGCAAAGGCGCCATTGGCACTAATACTTTTAATATCGGCCTGGATACCGGCACAACCTCCAGAATCGCTTCCGGCAATGGTAAGAACACTAGGATATCTTGTAATCATAACTACAAAGAATACAATTGTGGGAATATAAGAGAATCAAAAGTATAGAATTATTTTAAAAGGAGGTGGGGAGACATGGCTATTATCGCATTAAAAATTCTTACATTTTATTAAAAACTTCATTTATTGCCCAGCCTGACTTTTACACTTGCTCACGGACTTTTGTACTGTTAAATAATGGTGTGATTCAAGGACTAAAAGTTAGTGTTATAAAGCCAGTTACTACAACGTTATAGTTATTTCTCTTTATTCGTTAAAAATACATGCTCTTGAAAGTACTGATTTTATTGGTATAATCGATAAAATGCTTAATTCTTCCGTTATTTTATATACAAAAAAGGTGCTTTCACATACAATAATCACTTAGCTCACAACAAATACTGTTTTTTTTTCCCTGCTAACGATATATTTGATAACATTAACTATTTTATGTAGTATTTTACCTACTTTTAAGGTAAGCCTATATTTTAAACACTAACCACCGCATTATGAATTTTTCCATTAAGACCGGTGTGCTTACATTGATTGCTATACTATTCTATGCTATCAATTCAAGCGCACAAATCGATAGTAACCGATACACGGTTCTATTGACACCTCAAAATTTGGCTACCTGTGGAGGAGTCAACAATTCTCTTGAAGAAGTCCTTATTAGAGGTCAGAATGCTACTTGTCATGACTTCAGTATTACTTTTGACCTTCCGCCCGGTGTGGAATATGTCTCAGGAACTGCAAGTATAACTTCGCAAACAGATTCATTTGGTGCTCCAATTACTTCAAATCAATACTCAATAGGGGAGGGTGGTACACCTTCTGACCCTATATTTACCATTTTGCGGCCTAGTGATGCAAATTGGGATGTTGGTGATGAAGTAGTCTTTACTTTTGAACGTAGTGCAAATTGTGATGCGGTGGCGCATTCTAACTCTGGTGGGTTATTCAAAGATGCACATACTATTAATTTTCAAGATGCCGGTGGAGCCAACTCAGATTCAGATACGGAAGTAACCGTATCGTCTTATCCGTTATTGGCCGCTTCTTTAAATATATCTGCTATACCAACTGTTGATGCAAACGTTGGCGAATCGTATACTAGGGATATTACCTTGGCACAGGGTGGTAATGGTTGTACGGAAACGTTTACCTATTATGTAGATTTAGGAGAGGATGTTGATGATATTTACACACTATCTTATAATGGTACACTTTTAACTCCTGTTAACACAACGGGTCAGGTATTAACTTATAATATAGATTTAAACGTAGCTCCTTTTGCAGGGGCTGTTGGCAATAATGATAATTGCTTTGATAATGGCGAAGTAATTGTTTTTCAAGAAGCCTTTAGGGTAGATGACTGTTTAGATACCGCTATAGTACATAATACCTATTGGGGTTGTAATGCTGGAGAAACGTGCCAAGCGGCCGAGCCACAAACGGGTTCTTTAAATTTTGGTGCCAATGTACCAGATATAGCTATATCAAAAGTTGGTACGACTACACCAGATTTATGTGGTGCAGTTACCTATACGATTAGAATAGAAAATACGAACACCGCTGTAGGTTCAATGGCTTTGGACTTAGGTGTTAATATTGGTAACGGAGGTAATGCAACACCAGTTGGTACTGCTTCTAACAATCCACTTTGGGATTTTGATTATTTTGATACTAGAAGCGTTTCCAATTTCAGGTTTGCATCGGGTATATCTTTTACTCCAGAAGATAGACCGAGTACAGTATATACTGCAAGAGGGTCTGGTAATACCGTATCTATTCCGCCAAACTTTTTTGCTTCTGATCCAGATGGAGCTGGAGGTTTTGATGATTTGGATAACGATGGTTGGTATGATGATTTACCACCAGGAGAAGCTACAGAGTTTTCTTTTGACTTTGAGGTATCGCCAAGAGACAATTGTGGTGTAACTAGATTTGATTATATGGGTTGGGAGCATACCTATATAGATACCTATTTCAAAGATCAATGTAAAAGCGATCGTATTCCTGAACGTATCGATATTGG
>ENA-ORXM01002265-ORXM01002265.1-marine-metagenome-genome-assembly--contig:-NODE-2265-length-23158-cov-5.980243_pt1 | contig 23158 bp, 22 predicted proteins | sample MGYA00237867_ERZ511480 | MGnify/ENA primary metagenome ERZ511480 (study PRJEB26309, sample SAMN06266103) | marine metagenome | isolation source: Algal blade | place: United Kingdom:Sidmouth, United...
GCGCAAATCTTGGCCGCAATCTCCGGCCGCAGCATAGGCGCGTACGACCCCGGACAGTGTATTTGTATCGGCAATACCAATAGAGGTCAGGCCGAGGAGCCGCGCCTTCGTCACAAGTTCGGCCGGATGGCTCGCCCCCACCAGAAACGAAAAATTAGACGTTATGTCGAGCTCAGCGTAGGCCATCAGCGCAGAAACTCTCCGGAGCAAAACCAACCTAAGTCAGGCTTCTGCGGACACTGCATCAGCCAAAACTTTCGACCGCACGCAGTCCTGACGCGCCAATAATCACGTAGTTCCCCGGCCAGCCAATCCTGCTGAAGCTTCCACCAAATCGGGCTCACCCTTTCAGGTCCTTGGGCCGTAACGACCGAGTAATTTACGCCGCGCCACGCATAGGCTCTCGGCGGCCTTCCGGGTTTCGTAACTGATATTCGTATCGGGCGTCCCACGATTTCAGGGCGCGGATGAACGTGCCCGGCATTACCGGAGCACTTGGGATCTTTGTTTACTACCTCATTTGATGAGTGCTCAAGTTCGGGAGCGTGGCTTTCTTGCGCGATAGGTCTGCGTATGCGATCAAACCCCAATCTATTGCCAAGCGTTGTCAGAGTTTGGTTGACCGCGTCCACGTTGCGCGCATCGTCATCACCTATAATGATTTGAACAGGTTTAAAGACTTCGGTATCGATGGCCTCAAGCCTAAACCAATCTGCTCCAAACTTCAGCGACAGGCTTTCTATCGGCCTTATAAATTGGCGTAGTACAGCCGACTGATCGTAAGTGGAGTTCGCAAACCCTATTCTTAGGTGATGATCGCCGGTGTCGACGCACCTCACAGTCAGCACGAAACCTCTTCCACCGTAAGATTGGTCTTTTAAGCGTTTGCAAACGCGTTCCGATAATCTCCTCAATACATCTGTTACGTCGTCTATTAAGCCTATTGGCTCCGGAAGATTCATTTGGGCGGCAAAAACTTTTGGAGCAGCAGCGGGAATGACCGGGTCAACACGATGACCGCGCAATTCGTCTAAAGTTGAAGGGAGCCTAACAGAAAAGCGCCTCGCAAGTTCGGAGGACTTTATGGAGGATAGGTCTGAGACTTTTTTGAGCCCCAACCGGCTCAAACTTTCACTGATTGATGATTCTAATTCTAACGCCGAAATCGGTAGCTGACCAAGCTGCTTATGTTCCGAATCCGGATTGGTGACGAAGATTGTTCTATTGCAACTACGAGCGAAGCCTCTCGCGGCTTTTTGAGTATTTGCAACCGCTATGCGTGCCGTGATGCTCAAATCCTCTAACCCTAGTGAGATGGCTTTGGCCATCTGCGTCTCGCCTCCGAAAAGATGAGAGCAGCCTGTTATATCTAGTGTGAGTCCATCATCAGACAGAATGCCAACACGGGGAGAAAACTTGTCGGCCCATCGTTGCAGCGAGTTCAATAACTGCCTTTCATGCAATATGTCGCGGGGCTCTGTTAGCAGATCAGGGCAAAGTGCCGCTGCATCTGTAAGTGAGTGTCCGGCGCTAATTCCGTAATTCTCAGCAAGCGCGTTTTGATTAATAATGCGCTCGGCATTGGATATAGAATCCGTAATAGCGAAAGGGCCAAATAGGCGACTATCTTCACGCCGGCTCCAACGATCGAGCGGCAAGCAAGGTAGATATACTGAGAGATTGCGTTTCTGCAAAGCCGGACGAAACGAAATCGGGACAGAGGTCAAACGGTCTGAGTTTTGCATTTTTGCGGGTGTCCTTTGCTTTCCAATTCACAGCCCATATTCCCCCTTGGCCACGTTTGTTCTTTGTGAGTTCCCAAACCCAGTCTGACTTTCCCGATGCATCCGGACAACAATTCCACCGCGTTTGAGCTGCCGATGATTGTGCACGCCGAGAAATTATTGTGAGCCCCAAGGACGCACCAGTTTGGGATGCAATCTGTAGCCTTCGGCTCTCGAACAGGTCCGGACCCATGTCGATTTGAGTCACAACCAAGTTGCTACCCTTGCATCGCAATGCTTCCTCCGAGGCCCATAATATTTCCCGCCGATTGGCAGCTTCAACTGTAACAAGTCTTGAGCTGTCGAAATACTGATCAATGCCGCGCGCACGCAGCGCTTGGGTATCTTTAGCCAACCCAACCCAAAAGATGGGGCCTACGCAGGCAGACGACGCGACCAGTGCCATACACACTGCTGCAGAGCCTGTGGCTTCGTGTAAGCGACTTTTAGTCAATACGCCTATATCTCCTATCTTCAGACAGTCACGCGCGCTTTTATCTTGCGCATGAAGATGCGAAGTACAGCTCGGTAAAATTGATGTTAAAGTCTCCATGTTCCTATTTTGTTCTAACAAAGCGCACGGAGTCAACTAACAAAGGAATTTTTTCCTATCAGCGATGTGGATAAGTTTTAGTTTTTATCCGGCGAGACCTTCGATTAAGAAATCTTTCAATAATGAAATCTATTCGGCCGACCAAACTTCCTCGGGATATATCAGCAATAGGAATTGCTTGAGAGAAACTTGTCTTCACCTCATCAATGCGGTCCCTAAGCAAATGGGAACTTTATAGATTGTTTTGCGCTATGTAAGCAGAGAAATCATGCGTATGCTAAATTTCTTAAAGACTATACTGCACTGTCACACACACCTAAAAAAAAGTTGGATGCCGTCATTACCAAATCTGATTACACGTTCGCCATTATAGGTGTAGGGCCGCGCGGGGGCTACGCTACCGAATGCTTAGTCTCGGCTCTCGCTAAGACACACCAGTGCAATATCAAGATATATTTGTTTGAAGAATCCGGCTACCTTGGATGCGGTCCGGTCTATCGACCGGATCAGCCTGAAACAAACTGGATAAACATTACAGAGCGCGCGCTTCATCTGGATAACCGCCCGGGGATAAATTTCGGTGACGTCCTGATTCCCGCTTTCCCATCTTATCATGTTTGGGCAGAGCGTCCTTTTGATAGTTGGCCTGATGCGCTGCCCGATGCTTTCCCGCCGCGCGCCGCCGTGGGACAGTATCTTCACGAGAGAGCGAATAGTCTGATCAATCCTCTTAGGTCTGCAAACATAGTGCACATAGTTCACGAGCGCGTCGTTCAGGTTGTGCCTTGCGCCGATGATTGCTCTATAATCACTCAATCCGATATGGCCTATCGAGCCGACAACGTACTTTTGACGATTGGACACCAAGATACGAAACAAGATGGCCAAACCGAAAAATGGTCGGAATTGGTTGACCGCCACACTGACCTAGAGTTCAGAGCCGAGCCTTATCCCGTAGAAGACATCAAATGCGCAGTTGATGCAGATGGAAATCGTCACGTAGCAATACGGGGGTATGGCCTCGCCATGATAGATGTTGCGCGCGCTCTCGGTGAACGCTTTGGGTCTTTTGAGTCTTGCGACGAGACGACCGGCGCACTAAAATATCATACGATCGACGACACATTTAGCATTGCTCCATTTTCACTTGACGGTTTGACCATGGCGCCAAAGCCACACACGCCAAAAATCGATTCTCAATACGTTCCTACGCAGCAAACTTTGGACGCTTTAGAGGCAGTGCTAAGTAATCTTGAAAACCAAAAAGATGCAGAGGATTCAGGTTTTCTTATTGAGAAAATGGCGCCCATTATCGCGCAAATTTTTGTGAGCCTGAACGATCCTCTTCTGGGCGAAAATAGGGACTTATCTCAAATAGCAGAGATTGTGACTGATTGGCTTAAGGACCCTGAATTTACGCACGAAACCATAATGCCCCGAGACGTAAACCCGTCTGTGACCCTGCAAAGTTTCATAGATATGGCTATGGACACTACGCCGATATATTTAGACTATTGTGCTGGGCAGGTTTGGCGCCACTGTCAACCGATCATATATTCCAGCCTATCTTACAGCGCATTAAATGATGAAGTTATAGCGGAAATTATTGCTATGGACGAGCGGTCCAAACGCTACTCTTTCGGACCGCCGATAGCGAGCTTGCAGCAACTCAAAGCTCTATACGATGCAGGGGTCTTGAACTTAGACGTTCTGAACGACCCGGACATTATTTTAGACGAAGCGGGTTGGGAACTCTCATCAGGCGGTAATAGCTTTACCGCATCTGTCATGGTCGACTCTGTGCTGGATGGTCCGAAGCTTAAAGATATTGTCTCGCCTCTGTTAGTCAATTTGCATCAGGCTAATTACCTCGAAGCCGTACACGACGAATTGGGCGTTCACACGGATAATGACGGCTATATTGTATCGAGTCGTGATGGCAACGTTTTGCCAATTGCCATTCTTGGACGCATCGCAAAGGGTACAGTGATCGGCGTAGACGCCATCCTGGAATGCTTTGGCGAACGGCCGGTAAATTGGGCCGCCGCTACAGTGGCGAAAATGTCCTTAACTTGAACATTATTTGCATAAGGCGAAGATTATTTTACTCAGTAACATCCACATCTATCCCGTCAAATCTTGCGGTGCGGTAAGTCTAGAGCACTCTGAGCTACGCGAGCGAGGCTTGACGGGTGACCGCCGTGCCATGCTCATTAATTCAAATGACGACTTTATCTCTCTCCGAACTCATCCCAAAATGGCCTATATAAAACCCTATTTTAGGGGAAATGAATTAGTGCTGGATGTGAATGGCGAGACAGTTGTCGCCAATATTTCAAACCTAAGAACCTGTGCAAAAATCAAGTCTGACGTTTTAAACGTAAGCATCGCCGAAAGTAGCGTGAACAAAATACTGTCCGAATTTTTTAACGAGGGCATACGCTTGGTCTTCATGGACGAGTTCACGACCAGAACAGCTGACGTAGAATGGGCTAAATCGAACGTTAGTCTTGCTGATAATATGCCGATCTCAATAGTAAATACTGCGTCATTCAATGAATTGTCTACTGCTGTCGGATGCGGGATTTCAATAGACCAATTTCGGCCCAATCTGGTCGTTAATGGTAACCTTCCTTGGGTTGAAGATTGTTGGCGTACACTACGAGTCGGTGACGCGGTGATAGATGTAATTCACCCAATCAGCAGGTGCAAAATAGTGACCCTAAGCCCAAAGACCGGGGAACAAGACCATATTGAAGTCATGAAGACTCTGATTAAGGAAAGGCGATCCGGCGATGCCCGAATTAAAGGCGTTTTATTTGGCTGGGCAGCGGTAGTCCGCAATCCTTCCAAAGTGCATGTGGGTGATACAGTTGAAATATTAGAAAGTCGTGAGCCATGGCCCATACGTCATTAATCATTCTAACCTATATGCGCGCCTGTTTGAGTTAATGTGTATCAAGACACTTGCAGTGATTGGAAAATGGTGCGTAGGAATTTTCAAGTATTTTTACGGCAACTTAAGCAGTACTCAGTTCCATTTGACCGACGTTTCTCCGATAAATGCGGCGAGCTTAATGTAAAGCCTCTAAGGCAAGGTCGCCCTTCTAAAAAGCTGCGAATTTCAGGCTTACTTAGGGAGATAAATTGTAAGGATTTGGGATGCGGTTCGATTGAGGGCGCGCTGGGAATCGTTGGTGGAACCGGCGACATCGGCTTTCGATCTTATTGATGTTCATGAGAAGCGACATGATGGTCTGCAGCAGTCTGGCCTACACGCTTGACTGCGAGATTGTAGCTTTGATCTTCCGGACCAGATGCAGAAATTTGGCGTATGAGCCTCTAGTTTCGTTGATCATAACCTTTTGACGTTCGGCCGTTTAAAAATTTACGCATTCCGAAAGTTAAAACTGCGGCGAGAATTGTGCGTGCGACAAATTTCATGGGATTTTCCAGTTATTTAAAAAATGTAATTAGTTTCAAGAATTAGGGCGGAAGCTGTTTAGTTCTAAAATATAAATAGGCCCGACACGGTATCGTGCCGAACCTATTCAAATGGTATAGTGAAGGCTAATCATCCATCATATCCGCAAACCGCTCGCCATTAACGGCGGATTGGTGCGCTTTGCGTAGTAACGCCTCGGTGGCGGGATCAAAAGTTCCATCCTCAAGTTTGTCTTCAATCTTCTAGGCCAGAAACTCTTCGCCTAATTGGCGAACTTGGTTTTGAAATTCACTTACAAGTTCTTTGCGCTCGCCTTGACGACGATTGAATTCTGCTTGAAGAGAATAGCTATCATCGCTCACCTCGGCGCAGGTTTGGTAACCCTGGCAACTATCAATCAAAGTTTTTGTAAGTGAATTGAGTGTTATAATTGTTGTGTCGGTCATGGGGCTTCTTTAAAATGCAATTGATTAAAATGTTTCAACGCGTCTTGCGCTGTCTCCCCTAAACAACAAACAAAATGCAAAACAGTTCCAATTGATCCAAAGTGTTTGCATATGAAGATAGACGGACGTTGGACAATATTATGCACATCTGCAGGCTCGTTGAAGGACTACTCAGTGACGTTGGACACTGGCGCAACAAGCGTCCAGCAGACCCCATCGGCATCATAATCCAAGCTAACGGTTCCTGCGACTGACGAGGCGGCCATCTGCCTTACGACAGTATCGCCGAAACCTTTGCGGGTAGGAGCAGCAACCGGGGGGCCACCGGCTTCTTGCCAACTAATTGTAAAAGTTGCGTCGTCCGAATTAGAATCTACGTTCCACTTAATGGAGATCCGGCCAGTATCAGTTGATAAGGCGCCATACTTTACGGCATTAGTTGCCAGTTCATGAAATGCCATACCGAGTGCTTGCGCTGACTTTTCAGCTAAAACAACAAACGGTCCGTCATAAGTAACACGATTTTCAAAACCGATTGTGTAAGGCTTCAATTGGGTCTCGGCCAATCGACGGACATTTGTCCTGGACCACTTGTCGTCAATCAGAACTAACTGGTTAGAACTTAGCGCGGTTAGCCTCGCCGTGAACCGCTTCATAAATTCAGCAGGTTCGCTGTTTCTGGCGGTCATTCTGGCAATACCCTGAACGACGCTGAGCAAATTTTTAGCACGGTGCGAAACTTCCCCCATTAAATACTGGATGCGGGCTTCCGCGTCTTTAAAGGACGTAACGTTCTCAATCACGACGAGGCCCGACACAGGCTTTGGATCTCCATTGAGCATAGCGCCCTCAAAAAATACCTGCTTGCGAGCCCGCAGCCAACGAACTGTTCCGTCGGTATTGATGACCCTATGTAGCAAGCTGATATAATCATCTCCTCGGGGAGCTAGAAGCTCTTGCACTTTGCTTTCGACATCCAAGCGGTCTTCAGGATGGAGCCGGTCATGGAACTCCGTACGCGGGATGTGGACATCGGCATCAAGCCCAAAAAGTTCAGCGGCTCGAGCGTCCAGCAAAATAGTGTCATTGACATAATCGACCTCACCAAGACCCAGTTCAGCCATTTTAACTGCAAGTGCGAGTTTACGCCGCGAATTAAGGTCAGTCATAAAAATCCAATCACAACGACACGAAATTGGCCTAATGGTGGTCTAGTAAAAGCGAGTAAAAAATGGCAGATAATATACTTAAGCGCCTTATCACAGGCTAATGTCATATAACTTTACTGTAAATCACCTATTCAGATTGGAACCAAATCTGTGGGTAATAGTTTTGGTTGCATGACCCAGTTCAAAGATAAAACAGCTGTTATCGTCGAAGATGACCCTTTCATCGCCGCAGACCTTGAGGGAATCCTTCAAGATCTCGGTGTTGAGGTTCTGGCAATCTGCACTACGGTAAATGAGGCCATGGAGGCCGTGCAAAAAATTGACGCTGATATTTTCACTCTCGATTACGAACTTGGTAGCGAGACGTCCGATCCAGTAGCTAAAAAGCTCAGAACCGAGAGCAAGAGTTTTATTGTGATTTCAGGAAGGGTGGAACAGCTTGCAGGACAATCGAATTTTTCCGACACGCCCCTTCTAAGCAAACCTGTTGACCCGTCCGCTTTGGCAACAGCAATCAAAAAGGCTGTTGATTAGCACGCTTGAGCAGAGAGTGCGCCGGCTATGTTAATCCGTGTCGGAGAAAACCTCTCGTCATCAAGCCTCACCGGCTCACATGACCACTCCAATAACCATAATTCGAGTATAAGAAGTTACGAAGATACAACCCAATCTTCTCGTGACCTATTGATCGTGGAGAAATAGAGCTTGGCTGATAGCCGCCTTCAAATTTTCCGGCTCAAAAGGCTTTGAAATAAGATAGGCCGGCTCCGGTGTGTCTCCCGTCAGTAACTGTTCCGGGAAAGCCGTTATAAAAATTTATGGGTAAAGTGTGAGTCTTTAAAATATGGCTCACGGCGTCAATCCCCGAACTGCCATCAGCCAAATTGACATCTGACAGAATTATTCCTGGATTTGTCCGGCTAATCAGATCTACTGCCGCTTTATGGGTGGCAGCAATACCGCAGACCAAGTGCCCCAGTTCCTGAACAATGCCTTTAATATCGCCGGCGATAATTGGTTCGTCCTCAATAATCAAAACATTGGTGCGAAGCTCGTTGGTGATGTCAACTTCAGCGGTCGCTAAGAGCTCAATCGCCTCAGCAACAGTAATGTTCATCACCTTTCCAATTTCAGACTCGGTCATGCTCTCTAATGCACTAAGCACAAAGGCTTGACGTTCTAGCGGAGCTAGGCGCCTTACACGGGCGGCAGCGTTACTATCGCTAGCAGCATCCGGTTTGAGACCCGACCCGGTTTGGATCCAAACTTTTATAAAGGACCGGTAAAGCTCAAGCTTAGGCGACAAGTCCGACACTCGCTCATGGTCTTTGGCGATAATTATTTGCAAAGTCGTTTTGACGTAAAGGTCCCCGTCTTGTTGAGAGACGGTCAGCGCTCTCGCAAATCTTCTTAGATATGGGGTATGCTCAGCCTATTTACATAGACACCGTTTTATCCTCCACTCGCTGTTTCGAATGCCGCCGCGGCAGCGAGTGGGCGGTGATCATTTAACCGTAAGTCGCGTTTTAACCAGATTATCGCTTTTTTCATGAACTTTGCCGGTCCGGGGCATCGCTGCCTAGCATCGGCCTAATGAGCCAGCGATAGATGCCGACTAAGTTAATTGCAAACAATACGCAATTTTGCACAGTCAGTGGCGGTTCATCGGACATTATCCAAATGCTATCCATAGAATCGCGGAAAATATAAACACAACAATTCCCCAACCCGCCATCTTTGCTGACAGGTTGAAGGCAACCATAATAGCTGCGATGACACCGGACAGTGTCGCGCTCCATTGAATAATATCTTCGGTAGGCATTAGATTTATTATCCCGGCGTTTATACTCAGTATGATTACGGTAGAGTGCTTATCTGAGTTCTACCTTATCCTACAGAGTGCGTATATCGTTAGCTCACGATAAGGAACTCCGATGCTAATCTGACGTTAGATAGTATATGGAAAAATTAGATAACATCAGACAAGATATACGGAGCCGAAGCCGGAGCCTCAATGATCAGCCGCTGAATAAACGAGGAAAATATGTGTTATGTTGGCTGCAGCAGTCTTTAAGAGCTTACGACAATCCCGTAATTGATGCAGCCATAAATCTGGCTAACGATATGGATCTGCCGGTCGTGGTCTATCATGGAGTACGTCAGGACTATCCGCACGCCTCGAACCGTCTTCACTATTTTCTACTGGGAGGGAGCAAAGACTTGCAGTTGGGGTGCGAGAAACGGGGCTTGCGTTGTGTCAGCTATATTCAAACTCCCGATAATTTAATAAAAGGGTTGGTTTATAAGCTCGCAACTGACGCTGCCGCTGTATTTGTCGAGGATCATCCAACATTTGTGGCAAGTTGGCAGATTATCAGTTTCAGCCGAAAGTCGGATAGATGCGTGATCGCGGTCGATGCTGCGAGGTTAGTACCAACGCGCGTGTTACCTGCCGGGTTAAACACCACCCCGGCTTTCAGAGCCGTCAACAAAGTATTGCGGGAAGAATATGCGAACGTTGAACGAGACTTGAGACCAAAGGTCCCAAAATATAATGATAATTTAGGCTTTGAAAATACGGACCTACGCCTGTCAGATGACGCCGGTTTATTAGACCTCATCTCGCAATGCGAAATCGACCATACCGTATGGCAATGTCCGCAATTTCCCCCTGAACGTGATGAAGCGTTGACGCGTATGGCGCGCTTCATCAGCGATGACTTGCCCCGCTATAAATGGACGCGAAATAACCCGGCGACTGACGGGTCTGGCTCGAAACTTTCGCCATATCTGCATTTTGGCCTGCTGGGACCACGGGAGCTATATGAGGCCGTGCAAGCTGCCGACGTCCATTCGGCAGCAAAATGGAAGTTCCTCGACGAAGCTATAACTTGGCGCGAATGGTTTCATTATCAAGCTGCTCATAACGATCAATTTGAAGTATTTGATGGGCTCCCTGAGCGGGCCAAGACAACGCTTATTGATCACGCAGCCGATGAAAGAGCCGAGCTTTTCGATCTCAATGACCTGCTGCATGGCAGGACGTCTGACCCGGTTTGGAACGCCGCGCAGAAGCAGTGGCTCACAACCGGCTACATGCATAATAATCTCAGAATGTATTGGGGTAAAAAACTTATCGCATGGACCAGAAATCCCGTCGATGCCTGGAACACGGCGTGCTATATTAATGACCGTCTCAGCCTCGATGGCCGAGACCCTGCAACCTATGGCAATATGCAGTGGTGCTTTGGCAAGGCCAAACCGGTATACCGCGAAATCAATGTGTATGGTTTAGTCGCCCCAAAATCGTCAGCCGCTCTGCTAAAACGCGACGGTGTTCGCGACTGGATTGATGAAATGAACAGCCTCACTGTGCCGGATATTAGTGTGCCAAATTACATTGTCGATCCGGTGAAATTTTGACGGAAAAGATATGTTCGATTTGAGCGATGCTGACATGCTGCATAGTTAATAAATCGCAATCTTATAGATTAGCGATGATATAATTGAAACCGATGAATGATATACAGTCGCGCCAAACCATGTAGCTAAATCTATACCCCAAAATATTTGAATAATTCAGACTCGGTTGCAGGTTTTGCGATTACGGGAGCCTCCGGGAAACCTGAGCCCTTAAGACAATCGATATTACCGGTGGCGTAAACGAAAGGCACTGATCGAAATTTCAGCTCCTTAGCAACTCGCTTAGAATCCTCCCCGACAAGTGATACGTCGAGTATAGCTCGGTCGACCGGCTGACTACGCAATATATTTAAGCTCTCTAAAACATTGGGCACAGGTCCAATGGGCTCCAAACCTAAATCCTCCAACATGATAAAAACATCCATTTTTGCGATGGGGTCATTTTCAACAATAAGAACCTTAGACGGCGCTTTCGGCATCAGCTGTCTGCAACTTTATAATCTATGGGTTTGTAGGTAAAATTATTTGATTGCCCCGCCGAACAAGATGTCAACGCAACAATCATGTCCATTTCCGTTTTAAAACTGATAGTGTCCCCCCGGCCTGCTTAAAGGAGCCCTAACTTCAATGACACCTGTATCGCCGTCCACATGTACATACATGAAAATATTGAATGCAATAGGAATCTCATCTCCCAAAATTCCAAAACCGTCGACCGCTGCTGCAAGATTACCAAAGCAGCCACGGTGTGGGTCTTTGTCGTGGTATAATTTGCGAAACATTTCCGCAGAGCATGGCGTTAATGTAAAGTCATGGCGGCCAACAGTATCTTTAAGAATAGTCCACATTTCTCGACTACGGTTGGAGTACAAAATATCGCCCGTTGTTAAAAACATCCGGCTCGCATAGTCAATACTTCGCCCCGACGAGATGTATTCCTTAGTATCGCTGGCGTTATAGGATATCATATCAGAAACTTGTTCACCTTCAGGATCGCACACAGTCAGTATTTGACCCTTTTTAATAAGAAATCCGGAGCCTGAACGAGGGGCTATTCTTGTAAAACTATTCATCACAACTGCCTTTAAATTGTATTGGACACGACCAATTTTTCGGCAGTTTCCGACCTGAATACTGCCTCGCTTCGGAAGAGCGCCCGTGGTCATCAAGCATCGGATTGATCGACCCGTTAAACTTAATTTCCCGCTTCCGTATCTCAGCTTTCAATTTATCATAGCGACCGTCTGCTTTCAGACGATCAAACTGTAAATTTGAATTGAATACAAGAACTGGAAATGGCGTTCGTCTCGCGTTGCGGCTGGCGTTAGGATGCATGCCAACCACAAAGAAGGGGTGTCCGGCAATACTCATCGAGAAATGGGGGTTAGATGGATCAGGCGAAACATCTTCATGCCACCCGAAATCTAAAAACTCAGACTCCCGACTGAGATCGCCAAGACGGTCAAAGAGAAGCGTTTCAAACTCCTCCTCATTGACACGGTCAGTCTCAGGAAAAATCGCCACAAACGACTGTATTCTGGGGTCGTCCAAATCTATAGTCTGAACATAAGTCAGAAGATCAAAAAGCAAGCCCGTCGCGGATCCGCTATCAGCCAAGTCCCGATACACGCGAAACTCCACGTTGCCTTGAACGAGCGCCGCTTTTGCACCCACGCATGGAAAGTCCGGCTTCGCTATGTAGTCGCGGATTTTTTTAACAGCCGACAAATCCTCAATCGTGTAAAAATTCTCAGGCGAGACGACACTGACTGGCAAACTTTTATTTCTGAGCATTTTTAACCTGTTCATCCGGCCGTCGAGCAACGGAGCTTATCCTGAAGTACTTTTATCGGGAACAACCGCCTTCGTGTCCTTATCACGTGTTAAGGCTCCATTCTTGAGCGCCGGTGATGTCGCCATAGTGGAAGCGTTCGAACTATCGCGAGTGACGTACCATGCGTTTTTATTTTTTATCTATCCCGGAATATTTGGTAATATGAGCCCCACAATATAAAATTTTATCCTAAATGGGATACGCTTAGTGTCGCTCGGGGTTCCGTCAGGAACGCGACCCGGAAACTAAATAGCTAACGTCTTACAGACTGATGTAGTCGATCCTGCAAAATAGTGTCTTCACCTGATGTGTGCAGCACGGAGATATCAATGAGTGTGAGAAAAATCGCCAAGCAACTTGTTATAATCATAATTATTGATGCCGATGACGCTAATATCCGGCTCACGCCGGTCGTGGAGCTTTGAAGTTTTATTTGTGCTAAGATTTGCTATCTTAATTGGGAGGTCTGACCTACAGTTGCAACAAAATGAGTGATATATGGCCAAACAGTATTTAATTGATTCTTTAGCATCAAATTTTGGGATAGATGCGCCGAACACAAGCATTTTAGATGATGTCGTGCTCACACCAAAACGCATATTGAAAGGGCAGTCGCTATTTCGTACCGGCGATATAGTCACAAATCTATTCTGTGTCGCAGAGGGCTGGATGACAGCCGCGGCTGAACTTGAAGATGGTGGACGCCAACTGCTCAACTTTCATGTTCCAATTGATATTGCAGGCCTGGAATTTTTATCAGATAGCAGGGCAACGTCTACAATGACGGCGTTTGAAAACTCGTTGGTATATTTGATCCCGGTGTCTCAATTTGTAAGCGGCCTTGAGCGTTCGCCAAGTGCTTCACTATCGCTACTTAACGTTCTTGGCCGCCGCTATATCACAATGCAGGACAGAATCTGTGTATTTTCCCATGGTGATGCTAAAGCGAAAATCGCATACCTCCTGTTAGGATTACGTTCAAAACAGCATCGCAACAAATTGCAAGACCCCAATGTTTTGCGTTTGCCGCTGACACAGCCTGACATCGCTGACGCCTTGGGTTTGAGCCCCGTTACGGTCAGCCGAGAGTTTACAAAATTGATGAATGCAAATGTCGTGGAGTACAATCGGAATGAAATTACGATTATCAACGTCGATGCACTTAGGGATTGTGTATCGCCAATAACGATCCAAAGCAGGCTTGCTGATGAGTTCGGCTGATATGGTGTGAAACGATCGATCCTCTCCAGAAAGTTTTAGGTATCATCACTAGGCGTTATTTTTCGAATAATCGAAATCACGATATTTACGAGCATAAGCACGATTGCTACAGCCATTGCGGACACAAAAACTGTGAGTGCAAATGTGAAATTATAAAGCGCCGAATAATACCAACTTGGCACGCCGTCAAACTCTGCGACAGGCAGTGTCAGCGTCAATAACAATACAATTGAAGCGACTAAACAAACAGCACTTGTAACGCCAATCAACGCCACTGATTGATAAACCTGACGATCGAAATCTTTATTCATGCGGCGTATTAAGCCCACCAAAGTCAGCATCAATGCGAGTGTCGTCCCCGAACTTGTTGCGACGGCGCTGCCAAGATAAAGGCCACTTGATTGTAGTGTCTGGAAGAGATCAAGCACCACAGCCTCGTGATACATGGCACCCTTCAAAAGCCAAGCTCCATAGCCCAGCAAACAAATTCCAAGAAATCCGACTATCGCTAACCATTGCTGTCTGAAACGTTTTAGCATTTTGAGTTAATCCCGTTGCAAATTCTTCGTCATTATAAACTTAATTAGCGAATTTTGGCTGCTGAAAATCTGCAAGTTTAGTGGAGCCGCAGGCTTTGCTACAACAGGTTGCCGTAAAGTGTTCTCGCCGCAATCCGCAAACAGCGCAGCATTTTTCGATCTCATCCGAGATATTCTTATTATCAGATTCTGCCGGATCCGGCGGCAATATCGACAGCCCGCAGGCATTCTCACCGGACAAAAAAATACTCACTTCACAGCTCGGTTCGAGAACGCCAAGGCCAACCTGAGAAAGATTGCAAATACCTTTTGCGCGCAGCATTTCGAGTAGGGCTTGACGCCCGACGCTCGTTTCAGCCAGCCTATCCATCAAAATGACGCCATCTTTGATTATGATTGTAGCGTCGCCCTCGATGACATCGCGTAGGCGGTGACTCTTTTGCGACATAATAACCAGTAGCTTATTAAAGCCGACAATAAGCGTTACAACCAGCAGACAGTGAAGTATCGGAACTTCCGGATAGAAGGCGACATCACCGACAACTGAGCCTAGGGCAACTATTACGATCACGTCCATGATTGACATGGATGCTTTTGTCCGTCGTCCAAAAAGCCTTAAAAGCAAAAACGTATAAACGTAGATGATGAGCGTACGTACTATAATCTCAGCGTAAAACATCAACCCTTGGTCGCCAAAAAACATTCGACTTAACTCTAATGGTGCAACAGGGTCAGGCACAGCAATCTCCGAACTTAGGGTCATACATAAGCCAAAACGAGGTTTCGACGGTGCACAACCGGTGAAACCTCGACTTTGCGGACCGAGGGCAATTTATTTACTCAATTAGAAAGCTTATACAGTGCGCTTCCAGCACCGTAGCGGCGACAAAGCATCGACAAACTCACCGACGCTTTTGATGGTCGTTAGAGGGCAATAACCCTCAGTGTCTTCAACAGCTATCCCGTACCGCTCAATCAACTTAGCGCCACCGCCGTCATGTCCCACGAACTTCATATGTGCATGGGCATCGGCGATGAAATCTCGCGCGGGAGGCATACCGGCCAGCTTGTCCGCGCCTGCATCGGATAATACAATAGCGACAGCATCATAAAGGACGGAAGGTCCGCCTCCAATTTGCTCGTCTGCGTCTAAATAAGTTCCATCACTAAGCTCGACGCCACCAACCGTTGGAGCAATCACCGCTAATGAAGCGTTTGCCTTTTTGACTTGCGTCCGTAGCGCTTTAATGAATTTGGCATCGGACCCATCTGCTACTAAGATTCCAATCTTGCGTCCCGCGAATGTATCCGGCGAGTTTTTTAAAATACTCAACGCGTCAGATGGTTCAAGATCACTATCAGTTTTGACTGCAGCCTTGGGCGCCTTAGGCAATTTCATACCTAATCCCTTCGCTACGTTCTTGGCCAAGTCCGCCTCAATGTTGCGTAGATGTCCTACCATGAGTTCGCGAATAGCTACTTTTTTCACCTTGCTGAGTTCAAAGCACAAAGCATTCTGAATGTGTGCCTGCTCAGTTTCCGTTTGACTGATATAGAATTGTCGCGCTTGGCTATAATGGTCGGCAAAACTTTCGGGACGAAGCTTCTGGGCTTTCCCGCTGACATCCTGAGCAAAAAATTGATAGCCGGAATTGGGGTCTTCTCGCGGACCGCCATCTGTTGGCCCCCAACTATTAGGTTCATAGTTGGCGCGACCGGATGGATTTTTAACCGTCATGTGTCCGTCTTGCTGGAAATTATGCATCGGACAACGCGGTCGATTGACAGGTAGATGTTGAAAGTTCGGCCCGCCCAATCGTTTTAGCTGCGTATCTAAATACGAAAAATTTCTACCCTGCAATAGCGGGTCGTTGGAAAAGCCAATACCTCGAGGAACATTTGAAGTGCAGAAAGCGACTTGTTCTGTTTCTGCGAAAAAGTTATCGACATTTTTGTCTAAAACAAGCTTGCCAACAATTCTGACAGGTACATCTTCTTCGGGAATCAGTTTCGTCGGATCAAGAACATCAAATTTAAAATTATCGGCGAACTCTTGATCAAAGACTTGAACCCCTAATTCCCACTCCGGGTAATCCCCATCGTTGATTGAATTGAACAAATCCCGACGATGATAATCAGGGTCTGCACCGTTAATTTTCACGGCTTCGTCCCAGACAACAGACTGAACACCCAGTTTCGGTTTCCAATGAAACTTTACAAATGTTGACTTTTCCCCTTTGAGCAGACGAAACGTATGAACACCAAAGCCCTCCATGAATCTCAGGGATCTCGGTATTGTTCTGTCTGACATGATCCACATGACCATATGCATGGCCTCTGGAGACAGCGAAATAAAATCCCAAAAATTATCATGCGCTGTCTGAGCTTGCGGGAAGCCCCTATCGGGTTCGGGCTTAGCTGCGTGTATGAGATCGGGGAATTTGATCGCGTCTTGAATGAAGAATACAGGTATATTATTACCAACGATGTCCCAATTGCCTTCTTCTGTGTAGAGCTTAACCGCGAAACCACGAACATCCCGAGCTAAATCAGGAGATCCCGCGCTTCCCGCGACGGTGGAAATACGCATAAACGCTTCTGTTTTGAACCCTATCTGAGTTAATATTTTCGCGTCCGTAAAATCCTCAAGACTATCCGTGAGCTCAAAGTAACCCTTCATCCCGTAACCGCGCGCATGGACTACACGCTCCGGAATGCGTTCATGGTCAAAATGAAACATCTTTTCACGAAAGGCAAAATCTTCCGTCATCATTGGCCCTCGCGCACCGGCCTTAAGGTGATTTTGGTTGTCGGAGATCGGCGTTCCGGTTTGAGTCGTCAAAACATCATAGCCATCCGCTGACGTTTGATGAGGCGCGCCACCTTTACTTAGGTTTGGAAGTTTCGTTGAATCAGACATATTGGCTCCTCCCGGGAGTGGCTAAAAAATTAAACACGGCGTCGCAGTTAGTAGAATATAATATTATTTGCGGGTCTTTAACATGTGATAAGTCTGGCCATCGGATTTTGAAAAACTGTATGTTATGTAGTCCGTTACGGGTTTGCTGACAGCCACCAGTCTACATAACTGGAGTTCTTAGCAAGTTTTCGGTTATCATCACTTGCTCCGTCTGTCCACCAGACGGGACCACGCTCTCCCAGCGCAGTTTTAGCGCTTTGGACACTCGAACGGGCATCCTTTAAAAGCTCAGCATTTAACGCATGCCGCTTCACGTCGCGTCTTGCGTCCATCAAATCGTTCACGAGTGATTGCCTAAGGGCCTCTGGCAACGCGGGATTGGACATGCGCCATAATCTCTCGCGAACGACAAAATAACGTCCGTCAGGCGTGATCGGATATTTCATCGTTACACTCCCTGGACAGCGCTATTCTGTGTTGAAATTTTCATGCGACCTTGTGCTAAAAGGCGATCAGTGCTGTAGTAGAACCAGTCGCCGCTCTGAAGCGGGACAAAATCGTCAATCAAAGGTTCACTGGCGAATGTGACAGTTTCTTTGTCAGCTTGAATGCTTAAACCTGGTTCCTGAAGCACGTCCTCACCGACGGGTTTGCGAACATTAGCCAAGAGAAAAGTAAACTTTCCGACCATAATGACCAAGTTGCTGGATCCATATCCACTAAAGAAATCTGAAAATTCACACAAAACCCCTAGGATATCGCCGTGAGATTTGAGTTTCGCATTTTCGAGAGCGTCAAGATGCAAAACATTAGCTAATTCGGAATCTGTAGAACCTCCATAGGAGCCGTTTTGCTTGGAGTAATTTCGGTAGCGTCCCGGCGAAATTCTGTAGGGCGTCAAACTTTTTGCCGTCGCGAAACTCTCTCCATTCCTCGTGATATCTATACTGCTTCCTACCCGCAGCATCAAATCCCGTCATCTGCGCATATCCAGACATCCTTTTAAGAGGGCGGCACCGCGAGCGCAGCAAACCTTTTGAGGTCAGACCTATTCTTGACAAGCTTGCCCGACGGATGGAAAAATCGTGGTGTCGCCTTTCACTACCGAGGTGAAGCCAGGCTCGCTGTCACCGATGTAGCGTAGCATGGAAGGGAGATAGGACATGAACGGTATTCCCTCGCTCAGAGTATGCGAAATTCGCTTAAATGATTACGTGTGCATGGCGGGTAGGGTTGCACTCAACATTCGCGCTAAAGATAAGTCGCTAATCAATGATGCACGGGCCATGTCGCGATCTGATTGTGAGGGTGCACGTAAGATGAAGGCCGGATGATAACTAATAACCAGCTTCCGCCCGTTTTTCAAATCTACAACATCGCCTCTGCAATCTGAAATATTAAGAGACTTGCCTGTTATTGCCCGGGCAGCACTCGTGCCCAAAGCAATAATCACTTTTGGTTTTACCAGATTAATTTCCGTCTTGAGCCACCATCTACAATAGTCGATCTCGCCGGCGCTTGGTCGCTCATGTATGCGCCACTTTCCTCTAGGCTTAAATTTAAAATGTTTTACGGCATTTGTCAGGTAGATTGAACTGCGGTCAATTTCAGCAGCGTTTAGAGCCTCATTGAGAACTTCACCGGCTGGGCCTATAAAAGGGCGGCCTGCAATATCTTCCTCGTCTCCAGGCTGCTCTCCCACAATCATCAAATTGGCCTTAGGCGGCCCTTCACCAAAAACGGCCTGCGAGGCATCACGGTAAAGCGGGCACCGTGTGCAAGATTGGATAGCAGAACTCGCTTCATTTAGATTCTCTGGGCGGCGAATGTTATCCAGCGCGGCGGCGCGCCGCTTTAACGTCGTCGCCAGTGGGTGCGGCGCGGACGGGGTCACGTCGCGCATCGCCTGTTCCCGCCCTCGCGCGCCTGCGATTAAAGCGGGAATTTCCGCAGCCTCCGGCATATTGTGCCAGTATTTCTTAGGCATCTCCGACATCATCGCGCCAACCTTTAGGCGAGCCGGATTAAAGATTGACCGAAAGTAGACTTTCCAATGGTCCTCCATGGCATCGTCACTTGGTACGTCTGACTTGCTGCCACCCGGAGCAAAGCTGAGGTTCGTGCCATTCCAGACTGCGGTGCAGTCGGGCGTCACGATGATCCAATCCATATTTGGAAACCTACGCATAAAAAATGGCGTTGCGAGCCGCGTGATATAGTGGGCCGGCTCAAACCAAGCGGCAAATTGCTCACGTTTATAGCGGTCCTCTCCAACTTTTTTAAATCTAACGAACGCGTGCATCTTGTGACGGTCGCGCCGAATGGCTTTGTCGCATTCGGTCATCCAGATAATATCGTGATCGGTCGTCTGGCTTAGCAGCGAGCGATCGTCGCGCAGACGCCATAAAATACGATATAGCCGAGCAAAACGCTCCGGATCTCGGTGACAGATAACGCGCTGCGAAATACCGATAAATTTCGAAGAAACAGTCAGCGGTTTATCGGGCGCAATATTTGGTAGTTCTGCAAGAGATTGCCCCGTCAAGGCGAAGAGGGTTCGTCCGCCGTCGGGCGCGCTCCAATTTGCATTCTCCGGCAAAATATTGTGCAACAGCAGTTTTCTGGCCGCGTCTTTCCACCTCGCGAAATCGTCCTGCCGTTCAAGGGTGACCGTAATCATATCAATTGCAATTGAACCGGCGGCGGTGCAAAGCGTGCGCGCAAGTTTTCCTCGTCGGTCAGACCGCCGGACGTCCAATCTGCAGCTTCGATGAAAGGAAGAACTTTTTTAAAAGACTGCGTTACTTTCGCTAAATCATCAAGCCGAAGTCGGGTTTGCCTCCGCGCTGACAGTATGCGTTTCACCCCTATAGCGCCAAGACCCGGGACGCGCATAAGCGTTTCCTTCCGCGCCGTATTGATGTTGACCGGAAACCATTCACGGTGCTTGAGGGCCCAAGCAAGTTTTGGGTCGATTTCGAGATCAAGCATTCCGTCAACGGCGGACGACATAATTTCGCCTGTCTCAAACCCGTAAAATCGAAACAGCCAGTCGGCTTGATATAGACGATGCTCGCGCATGAGAGGCGGCGCGATTAAAGGCAAATCGCCCGAGGCGTCAGGTATTGGGCTGAAAGCCGAATAATAAACCCGGCGCATTTTATAACCGGAATAGAGTTTTTCTGAGGTGCTAATAATTTCGGCGTCCGTAGATTTATCGGCCCCCACGATCATCTGCGTCGACTGGCCCGCTGGAGCAAATTTAGGTGCATTGTTTGACCGATTCAAAGTCTTAGATTTATCCGCGTCTTTTTGCTCATCAATCTTATACTTCACATCAGCCATGGCTTTGCGAATTGTATGGCCGCTTTTCTCCGGCGCGAAGTCAGCCAGTCCCGTTTCGGTGGGAAGCTCGATATTGACGGACAGGCGGTCAGCGTAAAGACCGGCCTTTTCAATCAACAGCGGATCGGCCTCTGCAATGGTTTTCAAATGGATATAGCCGCGAAAGCCGTGATCTTCACGCAAAGCTCGAGCAACTTCCACCATTTGCTCCATAGTGTAATCAGGTGATCGAATAATGCCCGACGAGAGAAACAGACCCTCAATATAATTGCGCTTATAAAAATCCAACGTTAGCTTGATCAATTCGGCAGGCGTAAAGCGCGCGCGTTCCACATTAGAACTCGACCTATTGATACAATAACGGCAATCGAAAATGCAGAAGTTCGTCAGCAAGACTTTCAAAAGTGAAATACACCGACCATCGGGCGCATAGGCATGGCAAATGCCCATACCCTCTGTCGAGCCCAGACCGGCTGTTCCAAGCGAGTTGCGTGTCGTTGTGCCGGACGACGCACAAGACGCATCGTATTTTGCGGCGTCAGACAGGATCGCAAGCTTATTTATGAGCGTTGTTGACATAGGAATTATCTATAGAACGTTTATAGAACAAACAACCTTATCCGGGTTAAGATTGTGAGCGTTAAGCTGTCTATTCCGCGCATTTTAACTTTATTTATTGCCCTGAGTGCAAATAGTAGGAGCGGCGGGTTTTAAAGCTAGTTATACTGTATCAGGCGCGTTTTATCGGCGGGAAGAGGCCTTTGCAGATAGAGGCTCCCCTTGCCGCCGCTCATCCATTCTCCGCACTCTTCAGGAATCGTCAAGATTACGGGCATGGCTTTAGGATGAATCGGCGCGACAATTTCATTCGGGGTCGTCGTCAAAACCGCAAATAGCTCCCAGTCCATGACCTGCCTTGCGCGCGTTTTCTTTCCTTCGACTTTTGCGAGACGTTCCCCGATCCAAGGTCGCCAAACACCGGCGAAGAAAGCTTGTGTCGCATTAGTCTCAGACCATGCATTTCTTTTGCTGGAAGCATCCCATTCGGCAAATCGGGAGAATGGGGCGAGGCAACGATATTCCGCTTTCTCAATGTAGTCGCCATTTACGCCCTTCCACTAAGTGCTATCAAGATTGCGAATATTGGTTATTGGCTTCGCACCATCGCGGACAGCAGGGAAACCCCATCGCTTTTTTGAGATTTTGAGGATTCCGTTATCGTCTGAATTAACTAAGACAGGTCCGTCCTGATCGGCTCCAACATAGCCGTCCTCAATATTCATCGTTTGGGATAGTTTCGAGAGTTCCAAATTAGTATCTTTAAAAAAACGGGCGACCTCGCTGACACTGGTGGCTTGATGATAGAGATTGCACATGACGAACTTATAACATCTAATCAGATTTTTATCTAAGGGAAACCGAAATTCCCGAGCTATTCCCTTTTTCCATTTGCAATTTCTGCACGTGTCTTCCGAATTACTCAGTCAAGCCTCCCACATCAGCGTGAAAAGCACATTGCCATTTGCCATTCTACACGCCTCTGCTTAGGCACACTCTGCATTCTCGTATCTAACATCGTGTATCTCGTATCGCGTGCTTGGGCCGGAGCATGTTGGACACAGTGGTATCAATCAGCGGCCAATACATGTCTCGCGCGGCGTGACTTGCATGGTACTATGACCGCATGCTCTCAGTTTAGCGCGTTCATAGTTCGATACGCCTTTGGTGTCTGGTGCTGTCGCGCCTTGGGCCAGAGACTTTGTTCTGCACCGTTTTAAGAATTTAAGGATATGGCGCGTCCACGTAAGCATTAGCCCTAATCAGGCAATGAAGGCTCCTATAGCGAGAATATAAGACGGAATAGATAGCATGGGTTTCGTTTAGCAATTCAGCAGGCATATTCGATAATAATTATAGAGCTGAGACTTAGGGCGACCTCTTCGCTGGCGCTACAGGCCGGGCTCGCGTGAACCAAGCCCGCTTTGCGGTCTTGGCCAAGCGGCTTTGATCCCTAACGCATCTCGCTTGCCCGGGTCTATTTCAGGCTTTCGGCTGTCGCGCGAACAATTCCGCATCCCGTCACACGCTTGTCGTGCTACCTTTCTAGATGTGTTGCGAGTTGCCTCCATTAGAAAGCTATTGTGGCACAATTTGTAGCACAGTTTGTGGCACAATTTTCTACGGAATTTGAGGCAGTCCGAGACAACTTGAGGGGAAAATCATAGCTATTTCAGTGCTTTAATTGGTTGTTGGAGCAGAAAAGTTGGTGCCCAAAAGCGGCACTGAACCCCGTATAATCCGCATAAGCCGAAAAAGAGCCATAAAGTTGCGGTTTTAAGGGTGGTAAATAAAAGAAATTACAGGGTTTAGGGACATTTACGGATAGCAAGTATAGGAATTAGTGGTGCCCCCACACGGACTCGAACCGCGGACCCCCTGATTACAAAATACAATTTGGGTGTTTTCTGGAGTTTCCTCA
>ENA-ORXM01002266-ORXM01002266.1-marine-metagenome-genome-assembly--contig:-NODE-2266-length-23148-cov-3.208790_pt1 | contig 23148 bp, 12 predicted proteins | sample MGYA00237867_ERZ511480 | MGnify/ENA primary metagenome ERZ511480 (study PRJEB26309, sample SAMN06266103) | marine metagenome | isolation source: Algal blade | place: United Kingdom:Sidmouth, United...
TTGCTTTGATTCTACAAGTTATGTAGTCCCTAATCCTGCGCCTATTACGGCAACTTATGTTGTAGTAGATGCTACTTGTAATAACAAAAATGGTGGTATTGACTTGACAATGACAGGTGGTACTTTACCGTATAATTATCAATGGTCTTATGGCAATGCGAATGTAAAAGATTTGTTGGGTATTTACCCAGGACAATACTCTGTTAGTATCACAGATAATAATGGTTGTGACTTAGAAATCAATAATATGGTTGTTGGTGGACAAACAGCTATTACTGTAGCAAGAACGATTACCAATCCAAACTCTTCCAATACAGGTGGAGCGATAGACATTACAGTATCAGGTGTAACAAGTCCCACTTTTTTATGGAGTAATGGTGCTGTAACAGAAGATATTAGTAACCTATCTGCTGGATGGTACACGGTTTCAATTACGGATCCTGCAACAGGTTGTGTTTTTGATAGAGATTATTACTTGTCAGTTATTAATACAAATGTTATTATTAGAGGTTACGTTTATGACGTTTCAGCTACTGGAACTTGTACGCCTGGTTTAGGCTTACCTTACGAAATGGTTCGTTTACAGCCATTGGGATTGACTACCTTTACTAATTCAAATGGTCGTTATACCTTTAATGTAGCAACTCCAGGTACTTATACGGTAGAGTATGTAAATACTTCTCCGTTAACAACGACTGTATTATGTCCAACTGGTGGAACGGCAACGGTTAATGCAACAGGAAGTGGTTATTATTACAACAACTTCTACTTGACGAATCCTCCAGTACAAGATTTAAGCATTGATTTGTGGGATTATACGAATGCAACGCCTGGATTTGGTTACTATACTAGAGTTAAGTATTGTAACGATGGAAATACTATTATGAATGGAACTGTAGAGTATGATTATAATGCTCTTTTAGGTTTTGAATCCATCACAGGTTGGGGATCAACTCTAACTTTTCATGATATTCCTGGACATAAATTTTACTGGTCTTTCAGTAACTTAAATCCTGGTGCTTGTCGTTATTTGGATGTTAAGTTTACAGTACCAACTAATGCTACTCTAGGAACTGGTTTGTTAGGAACAGCTGATGTATTGCCAATCGCTGGCGATGCGACTCCTGCTAACAATACAGATGGAGAATATACTACTATTGTAGGTTCTTGGGATCCAAACGACAAACAAGTAGAGCCTTATCATACTGGAGATGCTTGGAATGGTGGAATTATTTACACGACAGATGAAGAGTTAGAATATACCATTCGTTTCCAAAACACGGGAACAGCGCCAGCACACTTTGTAATTATTCGCGATACTTTGGATGTGAATTTATTGCCAGAAACTATTCGTGAAATCGATACGAAACATGATGCAGAAGTAAGCTTGGAAAATGGTAATATCCTTGTCTTTACTTTTAATAATATCTATTTGCCAGATTCTTCAGCAGACTTTGATGCTAGTATGGGTTTTGTGAAATTCAAAATCAATAGAGTGGCAGGTTTGCCAGTTGGAACGCAAATCGAAAATACAGCAGCGATTTATTTTGATTATAACGCTCCTGTAATTACCAATACACCAATCAGTGTTATCGACGAATATACCTCTGTTGTTGATATTGATGGTAATGAATTTACAGTAGAAACTATGCCTAATCCATTTGAGCGTGGTGTTACTTTGAAATATACTTTAGAAGAAACTTCTGATGTAACGATTCGTGTGATGAACAGTATGGGGCAATGTGTGTATACGCATATTGTAGATGCTACTCAAGCAAAAGGAGCTTACATCGAGCAGTTGAACATGGAGCATTTGCCAAGCGGTATGTATCTATTGAATGTAGAAACTAGCAAAGCAATGACGACAACTAAGATTGTAAAACGTTAATAGAAAAGCGGTACTATTGTTAAATAGATGTATTTGAGAAGTTGCTGGAGTTGAAAAACTTTGGCAACTTCTTTTTTTTTGTAGGTTGTATTGTATGATCTGTTCTTTTAAATATTTATAAATTGGAAATCTTAATAGATCTTCATTTTGAGGAAAATCTAATTAGTGAGGAAGAGTGTGAAAAATTAAATCAAAAGTGGTGAAATACGCAAATAGATCTTTTAAATCAAAAAACAAACATCTACAAACTAGACAAAACCAAATCTACCAAATTAAGGTGATAGTCATTTACCTTTTGGTGAGCAGGCATCCAGCCCAATAAAAATCGAGTAAAATCCGTACAGGCAATAGGATACAGCTTTCGCCATTCCTGTTCCAATTCTTTGAAATTAATAGCAAGAACAGAAGATTTAATTGCTTGTTCTAAGGCTAAAAAATAGAAATCCAATAACTCATCTTGGTGTAAGGTGCATTCCAAAGAAGAGAGACAACTGCCTAAAAAATAAGCTACATCTTTCATCCCACAGCCACCACCAACATATTGAAAATCTACCGCTGCTACACGCTTGCCATCTTCGGAAAAACAAAAATTAGCTAATTTAGCATCTCCATGAACAATTGTTTGATACTTACACTGGTTTAATAAGTCATCAATTAAATGTGCCTTTGATTTTAATTCTTGATGAGCGATCTTTTTAAATTCATCTGGTCGAGTTTTTAAATGCCAATAAGTGCCAACTTCCCATAGGTTACTAGGGGAGTGGTTTAAAAATATAGCATGAAAATTTGCCAACCAGTTCAAACAAACTTTTACCTCTGAAAAGCTAAGTTGCTGTTTTCGTAAAGGGAAATTTGCATTCAAATCTTCCAAGATAATCCACTGATCTTTTCCTTCAGAAAAGGAACCTATAAATTTTGGAACAGGACAATTATCAGAACAAAGGTGATTCCATGCTTCGTACCAATGGGTTTCAACTTGGTAAGATTTTACTTTTCTATGGTGTGCATATTCTGTATTCCAACCTCTTGGATGTTCATTGGCTGCGTTCAGCGCAATGTGCTTAACAACAAGAGTATTAAGCGGTGAACCGTCTAATTGATAACGAGAAATTCTACCATAACCACTCCACAAAGACTGGATGATTTCAATTTCTTTACAAGAAGAAGCGTTGGCTAGTTCTAAAAGATGGTCTTTGAAGTTTTGATTCATGAGAAGATCAATTTTTATAAAGAAACAAGAACGGTTATTAAAGAATGCTACGGGAGTACATCATTTACATGGAGTGTCTCACAATCTTTGGAACTCAAAACTTTTATAACGTATTTTTTGCAGAGTCCTTAAAAATGGTGTTTGGGGATTTGCACTGAATTATTATTTACAAATGTATACCTTGAAAACAGAAGAGAAAGTTATTTGAAAAATAGGGAATAAAAAATGGGTCCGTGTATTGTATTCTAGTAAAAGAACACAAACTACTTGGATTCCTAACAAGCTTTATAGACATAAAAAGTATGACCCTGTTTACGTTTTTTGACTATGTTCATAAGAGGTGCTTTTTTTTTTCGTTACTTGAATGTATAAAAAAGGAGCTAAAATTTGTTTGACTTTTTTCAGTTCGACATTTACTTTTGTTGTACGATTTTATTAATAAGCAGATTTAAAAAAACTCAAAGGTAAGTAATCTTAGTTTAAATGATCAAACATGAAAAAATTATTTTTAATAAGTGTTTTTTACCTTTTTCGTTTTACAGGCGAATGATCGGTTGAACTTATTTTTTTGAAAAAAGGAATCTATTTTTTGTTGATAGAGAACGAAGAGGGAAGTTTAGTGAAAAAGTTTATCAAGATATAAAATGGATAAATTGAATTACGTCTTTATTCTGATTATAAATGCATGAATTTACCTGTCAACAAAAACTTTTTTCTACCCTATATTTTTTTTGACTACTTGTATGAAGTAACTATTTAGAATAGATGATAAGTAATACTTAAATAAGTAAAAATATAAGAAATAAGCAATAGAAGACTTTTAATACAGTTTTTTTCTTTAAAAAACTGCAAGATTCACCTATTGCAAAAGGAAATAAATACCCTTTCAAGAATGAGCTGATTACTTGATGTTAGGTGCTAAATTCTTACAACTAAAATTAGATAAAGTTAGAAAAATGTTTTTTTATCTGATTGATTATAGATTTATCTTTGCTCTATATATGAATGGAATGTGTTAAGAACTTTTTTACGGTTTTTAGGAGCAAAATGGACGATTACCACAAACCATTACAAGCAACAATTTTTTACTCAAATTATACATTTTTAATAAAAAAAATAAAAATGAATTGCATTCCAATTTTAATAATACTTGCATTACTTTGTTTTGATAATTCCTTATATGGACAAAGTAATCGTATCAATTTTTCTAAAGGTTCTATAGAACTAGAGCCTAATATTGCTCAATTTTCTTCTAAAAAAGAACTGAATCAAAATGAGATTTTTTTAAATCGTTTTTATCGTTTTGTTCAATTTAATGAGATTCCCACAATTAAAGAACAAAATAAAATAAAGGCAGCTGGGATACGATTATTAGAATATATACCGAATAAGGTTTATATGGCTTCCTTTCCTTTAGAAATGGATTTTAAGGCACTTCAAGAATTAAACATTAGAGCGATTATTCCTATTGCTACAACCTATAAGTTAGGAAAGCGTTTGGAAGGAAATACTTATCCAGATTGGGCAAAAAATGGAAACCTAATTCGTGTTATTATACAATACCACCAAGATATAAACCCTTCAATTGTAAAAGCAGAATTAGAACAAAAAGGTATAATAGTCGATCAATCAATGGATCATGCTCAAATGCTGACAGCAGAGGTATCTTCTAAGCAAATAGAAGAACTTAGTCAGATGTCGTTTGTTCGATATGTAGATATTGGAGCAGAGCCTGGTCAATCAGAATCTGATGATGGGCGACATTTGCATCATGCAAATGTAATAGATGGAGATTATTATGGGGCAAGAAATTATGATGGGACAGGTGTTTCTGTTGCAGTTAATGATGGTGGTAAGGTTAGCCCACATATTGATTTTAATGGGAGAACTAATGAACAAGAAGTAGCAGGAAAACCTTTTAGAACACATAGTTCTATGGTTGCAGGTATTATTGGAGGGGCAGGAAATAAAGATCCATTATTAAGAGGTATGGCAACAGGGTCTTATTTACATATTCGGGACTATGATGCTTTAATGCCAGGTACTATTCCTTTGCATCAAGATAGCGCTGTGTTGATTTTTTGTAGTTCTAAGAGCAATGGTTGTAATGCAGGCTATACTAGCACAACAAACTTAGTGGACCAAGAGATTTATAATAATCCTAACTTGATGCAAGTTTTTTCGGCAGGAAATAGCAATAGTACCGATTGTGGTTATGGTGCAGGAGATCAATGGGGAAACATCACAGGAGGACATAAAATGGGGAAAAATGTCATTGCAACAGCTAACTTAAATAAATCTGATGGGATTACTTCTTCTAGTAGTCGTGGACCAGCGTCTGATGGGCGTATTAAGCCTGATATTTCAGCGCATGGAAATTATCAAGTATCTACATATATTAATCATTTATATCGCCCAGGAAGTGGAACTTCTGCTGCTGCTCCTGGAGTGGCAGGAGTAATGGCACAATTGCACCAAGCATATCGTGATTTAAATGCAGGCGTTACTGCTCCCTCTGCATTATTAAAAGCAGTTCTATTAAATACAGCAAATGATTTAGGAAATGATGGACCTGACTTTACCTATGGTTGGGGTAAAGTGAATGCCTTAAAAGCGGTTCAACTGTTAGAAGATAATCGCTATTTTGAGGATACGATTGTACAGGGCAATACGAATGCCCACCAAGTCAATATTCCAACTGGAGTACAACGAGCTAAAATAATGGTTTATTGGGCCGATCGTGAAGCTTCTACAACAGCAGCTACAGCATTAGTAAACGATTTGGACGCATCTGTATTAGATCCTAGTTCAAGTGTTCACTTGCCTTGGTTATTGAGTCATGGTCCTAATGCTGCTACCTTGGGTTTGCCTGCAACGAAAGGGGCTGATCATTTGAATAATGTGGAGGAAATAGCGATAGATAATCCTACGGCAGGAGTATATACGTTGAATGTTGGAGGAACAACAATCCCTTTTGGATCACAAAAGTATTATGTTGTTTATGAATTTTTAATGGATGATATTACAGTAGTTCATCCAATAGGGGGCGAAGGCTTAATTCCAGGAAGTACAGATCGAATTCATTGGGATGCTTATGATGATGCAGGTAGTTTTTTAATTGAATATACGGCTGATGATGGTTTGTCTTGGACAACGATTGAAGCTGCTGAATCAGGAACGAGTCGTATTTATGAATGGACGGTTCCGTCTATCATAACAGGAGCAGCAAGGATTCGAATATCTAGAGGAGGGGCTGTTGATGAAAGCAAAGCTAATTTTACAATTATAGAAAAGCCAGCGAATTTAGAGATAAATGCAGTTTGTGTGACAACCAATACGATTGGATTAACTTGGGATCCAGTACCAGGAGCAACAGGCTATGATGTATTTATGTTAGGAAATAAATATATGGATTCTATAGGAACAACAACGGCTTTAATATTTGACATACCTGTTGTTGATATTAATAATGAGTATTGGTTTTCAGTTCGTGCTGTTGGACCTAATGGTATTGTAGGACTGCGGCAAATTGCCATTCAATACAGTGGTGCTGCATCACAACAAGGCTGTTATTTGGATTGTGGACAAGTAAATGATGTTGGGCTTCTGACCATAAATAACGTTGATTCAATATGGGGACTTTGTGGGTTAAGTCCACAGACTGTTTCAACGACAATTATTAATAAAGGATTACAAACAGAGACGAACATTCCAGTATATTATCAATTAGGAACAAATCCTGTTGTTTCAGAAATATATACAGGTACTTTAACTTCAGGTAATTTCACGACTTTTTCTTTTACAAACCTGTTGATGCCTCCTACTGCTGGTGTATATGAATTAAAAATATGGACAGAGTTGGCAAATGACACTAGGTTCTGTAATGATACTGTTAGGCAGATGATTACGGTAGTGGAACCTGCTCCTGCTACTTTCCCTATTGTAGAAGATTTTGAGAGCGGTGTATTCCCTGAATCTTTTGCTTATTTAATAGATGCTAATAATGATGTAGCATGGGAAACAATTACAGTAACAGGTGCTTCAGGGAGCTTGACAACAGGAATAAGAGTAAATAATGAGTTTTTTAATTATGGATATGAATTTAGAGAAGATGTTTTTGGGCTTAATGCGATTGATCTTACTTCAGGTGTTCCTGGAGCTGTTGCTCGATTAGTTTTTGATGCATCTTATCACATAGAACAGTATAGCTTAGAATCTACGGATGACTTGAGAATTGATATTTCTACTGATTGTGGTCAAACATTTAACCAACTCTATTTCAAGGATGGGATTGATATAATGACTGCCCCTGTTGGTTCAGGTGTTACATCATATTGGGCACCAACAAGTGCTGGAGATTGGAGGAATGAAATCATTGATTTGTCACCTTATATTGGGAATGAAATTCTCTTGAGGTTTGTTAATATGCCTGGGCATTATGGGACAGGAAACGCTTTGTATCTTGATAATATTAATGTTGAATTTGGAGTTTTAGCACCTATTGCTGATTTTTCTTCTGATGTTACTTATTCCTGTGATGGTCAAGTTACTTTTAAAGATGAATCGACTTATTTGCCTACTCAATGGTTATGGGATTTTGGAGATGGAAATACGTCAACTCAGGCAAATCCAATACATACTTATAGTGCTACTGGCATTTATAATGTCTCTTTACAGGTCACAAATGCTAATGGTATAAATACAATTCTCAAAAATGCCTATATAGAGGTAGAATATCCTGCAATGAGTTCTACATCTGATGATATAGGATGTCAAAATGAATCTCTTGATTTAAGAGCCTATAGTATCTTTAATACAACACCTTATTGGTATGATGGATCGAATACCTTGGTACATATAGGAACGAATTTTACTACGCCACCATTAACAACAACAACAAGCTATCAAGTACAAAGTGTTCATAAATCTCCAACACTAAATGTTGGGCCTTCTGATCCAGCAACTGTTGGGACAACGGCTTCTAATATTGGATATGCAACACTTAATTTTGTAGCAGAAACGGATTTTGAATTAATCTCTGTTTGGGTAGATGCAAATGGTGCGGGAAGTCGAACAATTAGGTTATGGGATGGATTTAATGGTGCTGCTCCAGGGAATACTTTGTTAGAAACTAAAATGGTTTCTTTAGTGGATGGAGGTCAAAGAGTTTTACTTTCTTTTCGTGTGCCAAGTGCAGGAAATTATAGTCTAGCAGGGGGAAACATGGATCTAAAGAGCAATACAACAGGTGTTGCTTACCCTTACCAAATACCGGATGTTCTTTCTATCGTAAGTGCCTTTGGAGGTGGTAATGTTTTAGCTACAACGAATATTAGTTCTTATAACTTCTTTTACGATTGGGAAGTTCGTTTAGATTCTTGTGTCAGCCCTATGGTAACCGTTACAGCTAATATAATAGAGCCTTCTTTTACTACTGTGGTTAATGCAAATACGGTTACTTTTTCTGATAATTCAAATATGAATCCAACAAACTGGTTTTGGATTTTGGGAGATGGCTCTATTTCTTTACAGCAAAACCCCGTTCATACTTATGCATTACCTGGGTCATATGTTGTTATTATGAATGTGACTAGTAATGGGATGAACTGTACTTTTACAGATACAGTTGTTGTTTCAACTATAGTTAATACCTCTACTATTATTGACCATACTATGAGTTGGAATATTCAACCGAACCCAACAACTTCCGAAACAATGTTACAATTTGATCAACCTTTAACAGAAGATTATCAAGTAGAAATTATAGGTATAGATGGAAGAAAATTAATGAATAGTTCTATACAGAGAGGGCTGTCTCAAAAGAGATTAAATGTTAGCACATTAACTCCTGCAATGTATTTTGTACGCTTAATTGGTCAAAATGGTATTGAAGTAAAAAAACTACTTATACAAGAATGATGTTTGTATCACTTTTTGAACTAATTTAAATTTTATTTAGGAACTGCTAGGGTGAAAAACTTTAGCAGTTCTTTTTTATCCAAACACAAACTGTCCATTTTTCAATAAAGTATAGCGTTCTGTTTTTACAACATTAGCCTTCGGTTCAAGCCCTTCTCTAAACGCAGAATAGAAGTGCTTAATTTGACTTTTAAGAATCAAGACTAAATCATCCGATTCTATAAATTCCATGTCAGAGCGACAAGAAAAACCTAAATTATAGCCCTTTGTTTTTTGAAAATTGAAGGTAGAACTACCAAAGACCATTTTACAATCAATAAATTCCTCTGTAACTGGATTGTAACTAGCCATAAAAGAACCTGCTAAAAGGTTTTTGCCTTGTACGGCTTTGTAATAGAAGGTAAAGGCAAGCATTTTGGGGTCTTTATGCAAAATCTGCCCATAGCTATAAGTGGCTTTTTCGGATATAATGTAAGGGTGCAATTGCTGATTTGCTAGAGCTGGTTGTATAAACTTTTGATGTAAAATAGATGGGATCTCTGTGCCAGACTCTACCGCTTTGGTTTGTTGAACAAAGTAGGCTAGGTTTTCTGTAGGGAAGCTTTGGTTGGTGTCTTTTGTACTCTTATTAGGAGGCGTTTCCGCTGTATTACAACCCAAAAAACTAGCTAAGATAAAGAAGAATATAAAAGAAAATCGGTAAGAGAGCATCATTATAAATAAGATAGATGAATTAATTAAGAAGCACAAATTAAGTATTTTATTTTCTTAATTTGTGCTTCTCTACTTAATCCTTAAAAAAGAGAAAGGTTACTTAGAAATATTCATTAATTCCAAGGCCGCTTTAGTTTCATTCACAGGGCGTTTACAAGCCTTGCTTTGACAGACATAAATTGTCGTTTCTCCTTTAATTAATTTCCCTTCCAAGAGCGCAAGAGATCCTTCTTTTTTACCTCCCATTAAGAGTACATTAGGTAAGTAGTTTTTATCCAATTCTTTGCGTTTTGTATCATAATCAACCCCCATAATAGCGACCTCATAAGGCGGATTAATTATGGATAACATCAATTGCGCCCAATTGGAAAAATAGCTTGGATTATCTAAAACATTGGCACTGACATTTGCTAGCATTTGTTTCGCTTTTTGATCATAATCCTTATTATAAAAATACAAACCCAATTGATAGAGGTTATTAGCCATCTCAGAATTAGAAGCAGGAATCACATTATCCGTTACTTCCATTTTTCGAGCAATTAAATTGGCATTATAATCAGGCGTATAATTAAACATTCCAGTTTTTGCATCAAAAAAATGCTCTAAAGTATGATCCGTCAAAGCTTTCGCTTTTTGCAGCCATTCTTCTTCAAAAGTAATTTGATACAACTCTATAAATGCACTGGTTAGAAAAGCATAATCATCCAAGAAACCAGTAATAGCTGTTTTTCCATCTTTGTAGTTTCTACTTACTTTATAATCCGAACCAATCGTTTTGTTCACTAAGAAATTAGCATTCTTAAGTGCTGCTTTCAAAAACTTTGGCTCGTCAAAAGCACGATAAGCTTTCAAGTAACCCTTTAGCATTAAAGCATTCCAAGAAGTTAGGATTTTGTCATCCAAACCAGGACGAATTCGCTTGGCACGTGCTTGCATCATTTTAGCCTTGAGGCTTTCTATTTTTTGTTGCAATACTTCAATAGTTAATTCGTGTTTTTGGGCAAGCTGTTCGTTGCTCTTTTTACGTAACAAAATATTATTTTTATGCTCCCAATTACCTGCTTCTGTCGCATTATAATAATCCATAAACAAAGCAGCATCTCCCCCTAGTAGCGCCTTAATTTCTTGGGCAGTCCAAACGTAAAACTTCCCTTCTTCGCCCTCACTATCTGCGTCTAAAGAAGAATAAAAGCCACCCTCTGAACTAGTCATTTCACGCTCTAGCCATTCTATTGTTTCATAGACGATTTTTTTATACAAAGGATTTTTGGTTTGTTGGTAAGCTTGGGCATACAAAGCGACTAATTGACCATTATCATACAGCATCTTTTCAAAGTGCGGAGCTTTCCAAACAGCATCGGTAGAATAACGAGCAAAGCCACCACCTAATTGATCGTAAATACCCCCGAAAGCCATTTTATTTAAAGTAGTTAAAGTGGCTTCTAAAGCTTCTTTATTATCATTAAGCACTGCAAAACGAAGTAGATAATTCCAAGTAGAAGGCAGTGGGAATTTATTCCTACCTCTATTAAAACCACCTTCTTTAAAGTCAATGCCTGTTTTCCAAGTATCAAACGAAGTAGATAGTTTTTCTATAGAATAAGCTGGTGGGCTAGGATTTAGTCCTACCGTTCCAGATTGTGCCACACCTTCGGTTACTTGTTGTGCCGCTTCTTGCAGTTTGCTAGGGTCATCCTTGTAAAAACGAATGAAATGATTCAATACTTTCATCCATTCGTCCTTAGGATAATAGGTACCTGCATAAAAGGGCTTTCCATTAGGTAAAGCAATTGCATTTAGAGGCCACCCCCCGCTTTGGTTGATGAGTTGACAAGCAGCCATATAAATTTGATCCACATCAGGTCGTTCTTCTCGATCGACTTTAATACAAACAAAATGATCATTCATCAATTTAGCAACCGTAGAATCTTCAAAACTCTCGTGTTCCATGACGTGGCACCAATGACAAGCAGCATAGCCAATACTAATTAAGAGCATTTTGTTTTCTTTTTTAGCTTTTTCTAAAGCTTCGGCTCCCCAAGGATACCAATTGACAGGGTTGTGGGCATGTTGTAGTAAATAGGGGCTACTTTCGTTAATTAGGGCATTGGTATGTGTGTGTGCTTTTGGAGTAAGAGTAGTGTTTGTTTTGTCAGGATGTTTTTGAGCGCAACTGATGATGTTTAAACTTATGGAGAAGAATAGAAGATGTAGGTAGCTCATAGGTGGATTTTGTTCTATATGCTTTGTGCTAATAGAGACTGTATAATTTTGATAGATGAAGAATGATTGAAAATTTCTTTTAAAGCAGAAAGTACTTCTTTTTGATTTTTACAGCTATATTCTACAGGGGTTTTATCATGATAAGATTTTATAGTTGAAGGATACAGTTGTACATCATGAATTAAAGTCAAAAGGTGAAAGCTATAGTTGTTCATATTTGGAGCAACTATATAAAAATGTAAATATACATTATTTTCAAGAGATGATGATCTAACATCTGTTTCAAGTATATTTTTAGTTTTTTCGCTGAGAAATTTTCCTTGCTCTAGTAGAATAGCTTTAGGTGTAATAATTGAGTTTGCTTCAAAATCAGGCCAAAGACTTTTATTTTCGTTTGCCATGTTATTTTAGATTTAAGTTAAGTGTTAATTTAATAGGTAAATGATCAGAAAAATTTCTGTTTAATTGCTTTTTGCTGGTTAAATATACAGATTCTTTACTTTCTGTGATAATTTCTAACTCATCCAATACAAATTCATCAAGCAATTCAGGTCTAACCAAAACTTGGTCATAAATGTTCCATTTGTAATTAAGGTGTACACTAGAATTATAATAATGAGTTCCAGAAACCTCACCTTTTCCTAAGTCTCCATAAAAACCCCACATTGGATTATAAAAATAGTCATATTCTCTTCCTTGAACAACCCTTTTTTGACTTTTTGCAATTTCCAAATCCATGGTAGCATGAAAATAACCACTACTAATCATGCCATCTTCAAATGGATTCATATTAAAATCTCCTAATAGAACAGTTCTTTTATGTTTTCGATTATTTTCTAAGGATTCAATTTGTCTAACCAATTCTCCACACTCTATTGCTTGGCTTTGTGAGGTCCAGTTTACTTTACTAGGAAAGTGAACTAAGCCCAACAAGAAGCTTTGATGTAACGGGGTTTGTATTTCCCGAATACTCCAACGGTTATGCTCACTAATAGGCAAGGAGAAAGTATGTTTAAATTTCGTTAGCACTTTTATTCTTTCACACCCGATACCATGTGAAGCAAAATAAATACTTTCATCCCTATTTAAGTATTGTAACAAATCATAATAAGAAATTTCACATTCTGCTAATACTATAATATCTATATTTTTATTTCGTGCTAAAAGATCAATCTCTACTAATAAATTTTTCTTATTTATATTCCAAAAGAGTATGTTCATTGATTTTTAACTTTTTGATATAAGTATTTCAGTAAAAAGAAGCAAAAACCTTGCTAATGTACATTCATAATAATAGGTTTTTTAGGTTGCTAGACGAATTAATACGTTGCGATGGTAAAAGTGTTTCGTATTTAAGGAATACATTTCATTCTAAATGACAGAGAATAACCCTAAAAACCAAGATAAGATGTATATCTTACAATTTTTAATTTTACCTGTAGCATTATAACAAAAAAAAGCATGAAAAAAGCGATTATACTTATCCTAATTATGGCTGCTGTATTTGCAATAACATGGTTGGATAGCCCAAGAGAAATAACGCCCATTCCAACCGAGGTGACTCCTGAGCGAGATTCTCTACGAAAAAAGTATCATCGTTATGCTGAAAACTTAAACCATCCAAAGGATTTAATTCATATTAATCCAGGCAACAATAAATGCTTGAATTGTCACAAAGATATTGAGCCAATCCGAGTGGCTAGTTCTGGAATGATGCAGGATATTTACAAATTTGCGGCAAGTGCAGGTTTTCCCGATAATGATTGTATTGTCTGTCATGGAGGAAACCCTGAAGCAGAAACTTTTGATTTAGCCCACGAAGGAACGATAGGTGCTTTTGAGAAAGGATTGGGTCCAAAGAATTTTTATCCAGACCCCGGAAGTCCATTTATCAATGAGCATACTTGCGGTGTTTGTCATGCCGATCAAGTAAAAACGCAATTTACTTCTTTGATGTATACCGAAGCAGGTAAAATACAAGGGACAACTTGGGGGTTTGGAGCGATTCAAGGCTACGAGCATAATGTTGCCAATACGCACGTTCAAGAAGTAGTTGTGCACGAACGTTTGGGAACAGAAATTTATAAACAATATATGGCACAGCTCAAAAAAGCAGAGCCTCAAATCTTTCCTGGTGAAATGACAGCGCTGCCAGAGGCACCTACAGCAGAGGAAGTGAATGAAAATCCACAATTGTCGGTATATACTTATCTTAGGATGGAATGTCAGCGATGCCATACCGGTGTAAAAGGGCGTTTCAAAGAAGGAGATTTTAGAGGAATGGGCTGTAGTTCTTGTCATAGTCCTTATTCTAATAAAGGTTATTATGAAGGAGAGGATAAAGCAATTCCCAAAGACGAAGTAGGACATATGTTGGTACATAGTATGCAATCGACTAGAGATGCAGAAGTAACGGTACATGGCAAAACTTATTCAGGGATTCCTATAAAAACTTGCCAGTCCTGCCACAATCGAGGGCGTCGAATTGGCGTCTCTTACGAAGGTTTAATGGAAACTTCTTATCAATCGCCTTTCATGGGAGACGGGGAAAAACCTTCTAAAATTCATACTAAAAGTTATATGCATTTGGCACCAGATGTTCATTTGACGAAAGGAATGGTTTGCCAAGATTGTCATACTTCGGGAGATGCACATAGTTATGGCGATTTGTCAGGAGCGATTCAAGGTGCTGTAGAGATCGAGTGCGAAGATTGTCACGGAACGCCTACCAAATATCCTTGGGAATTACCCATTGGACATGGCGATGAAATTGCAGGACCTGTTCCAGCAGAAGGAACGGCTAGAGGTATTTCAGATACCTTGTTGCCGCATCAGTTATACGGTGCTGTAAATCCTGTGGAGGATGGTTATCTGATCTCTGCACGAGGAAATCCAATGGGGAATGTCGTTAGAAAAGGAAATAAAGTGGTATTGCACAGTGCTAGCGGAAAAGATCTAGACTTAAAGCCTTTAAAATATCTAGTAGATAATGATGAATTGAGTCGAGAAGCAAAAGTGGCTAAGATTCAAACGCACATTCACATGGAAAAAATGGAGTGCTATTCTTGTCATGCTACTTGGGCGCCACAATGTTATGGTTGTCATATTAATATAGATTATACAAAGAATAATAATGGTAAGCCAGATTGGGTTCGACTGGCGGGAATAGTAGATGAACATGGCTTGACACCAGATGGTGTTTATAATGGATTTAAGGGCTTAAATTTAGGAGAAGATAGTGATTTGTCTAAAGAAGAAATTGAGGTGATTAAAGGCTTCATGATAACAGGAGAGGTGTCGGAACAACGAAGTTATTTGCGTTGGGAAGATCCGCCTTTGGTCATTAATGGCGATCATCGTTTTTCTCCTGCTATACCTGGTTGTCAAACAACGGTAACAGTAAAAGGAGCGGATGGAAAAATGAAATTACTAAACCATATCTTTAAAGTACCCAGTCATTTAGGAGAAGGAGGCGGAGAAGATGGACAGCTTGCCATTGATATGTCTCCCTTGCAGCCGCATACCATTCAAAAGAAAGCGAGAAGTTGTGAGAGTTGTCATACCAATCCTAAGACCTTTGGTTACGGGATTAATAGTGGAGAATTGTATAGCGCGCCAGATAGTAGTTATGTTGCCGATCACCCTTTGGCTTCCAATGTAGATACACAATTTAATGCCATCCCAAATCTTAAAATGGATTGGTCAAGATTTTTAGATGAAGATGGAAATCAATTGCAAACAGTTGGACATCATTTTTCTGGTTCTAGACCCTTGAATAAAGCAGAGTTACAACGCTTGGATCGACGAGGTGTTTGTGCCTCGTGCCATTCAACTTTGCCTGATGCTGACTTGGCAACTAGTTTATTAGATCATGTCGCGACTTATGCAGATGTGAAAATTGACAATGAGTTTCACCAATCTATCTTGGCAAAGAGTACCCGCGTGACGGCCTGGGTACAGGTATTGAGTGCATTACTAGGGCTTGTTTTTGTAATATGGATAGGATTCAAACTTCTTAAATACAAGGAAAACAGGCAAGTAGCAAAAAAAAATGAATAAACATTTTTGTTTTTATTGATGAATATTTTTGTTTCTATAGATAAAAACTATAACTTAGTATCCTCTATAAGGATATTTATTCACTCAAATTAAAAACAATACATTATGGGACCTAATTTTATAATTCTTCCCGCAGTTGCTCTAATTCCACTTTTAGTAGGTTTCGTTTGGTACAATCCCAAAGTAATGGGAAATGCTTGGATGAAAGAAACGGGGATGACAGAAGAAAAAGCCCAACAAGGGAATATGTTGATGATTTTTGGAGCGGCTTATGTCTTTGCTTTATTTATTGCCTTTGCTATGTTAGGAATGGTTAATCACCAAATGGGCATTTTACAATTGTTTGCTGGGCAGGAAGGATTTGGAGAAGCTGGTTCAGCAGTGATGAAATCTTACGAAAGTGTGATGGCAATAGTTGGTGATCGACATTTGACCTTTGGTCATGGCGCGTTTCATGGATTATTTTCTGGAATTGTAGTTGCTTTGCCAATTATAGGAACCAATGCTTTATTTGAACAAAAATCTTGGAAATATATTTTTATCAATGCAGGATATTGGATCCTTACTTTTGCGTTGATGGGAGGTGTATTAGGACAATGGGGCTATAATGCTTAAGGTCTACTTTCTTATAATAATTGTTCTTTGAGTTGTCAAAGAATGACAATAACAGATGTCAATTTCAAGCCATTCAATAAGGTATTGAAATTGACATTTTACTTTTTGAAACGAAGTTTTCTTCTATTATCAAGAGAAAGCTTACATTTGGTGTATTAATACTATTTTTTTGCTAATCTTTTGAATCAAATGAAGTCAATTATACTTTTCTTTTTAATTCTTCCCATTTTTGTCAAGGGACAAAGCGGTTATACTAGATGGGTTTCTATACAAGAAGGCTCAGGAATTCACTTAACTGGGAATTACAAGGAAAAGAAAGTCTATGGCAGCAGAACAGGCGAGAAAAGTGACTTGAAATTAAGCCAAATTCAACAGTATGAAAATGGTCGTTTAGTGAAAGATGTGATGTACATTGATTATCCTAAGTTAATGTATAATATGAATATTAATTATCAAAATGACGGAACGGCTATAGGGATCAATTTAGAAGATTCTAGCGCAGTAACTTACGCTTTTACAGAAGCTCAAAAATTACGGTATTATGTCGTCGATCGGCAAAATGATATGCATGTTGTATATACTTATAATAACGATGGTAACTTAATTCGTTGCAAAGACTGTTTAGCTCCTTTTAACGACCACAATTGGTGTGCTTATTATACCTATTCTTATAATAATAATAAACAGTTAGTAGGTGTATCTTCTTACAATCTAGAAAAAGGGGCAGAGGTCGATAGTAAAACGTTGTTTGAAGCTGATTCCTTGGTCTATGAAAATGATCTTTTGATGCTTCGGTGGACATCTAATTCTACTGGAGAACGGATTCAAAAAGCAACCTATTCTTACAATAAAAAAGGGCTGCTCATTAAGGAGCACTCTACTCAATTAGCGCCTTATCAAAATCCAAGAAGCTATCTAAAAAACTATACTTATCATTGTAATCGCCAACTCAAAAGCTTGGAAGAGATCTATTATACCAATGAAAAATTAGATGGAAAACAAGTGTCCAAATACAATAAAAAAGGGAATAAAATTAAGCAAGAATCTTACCGTGGCGATGCTAAACGAACGAAGTTTTATTTAATGAAATATAAAAGATAAGTTTAATAACGTCACCTTACCAAACTAAGCTTTTTAGTAACCGTGGTACTGCTCGTTTTTAAACTCAAATAATAAGCCCCATTGGGGAAATTTTGCAAATCCAATTCGGTCTGATGACTAGTCTTAATCTCTTTTTCTAATAAGACTTGTCCCAAAGTAGAATAAAGCGTTAAACTCAAAGGCTTACCATTGGTTAATTGATGCGAAATGAAGACCGTTCCTTGAGATGGATTTGGATAGATTTCAAAGTGTGCAATGGTTTCGACATCTATTGTATTTACAGCAACTTGTTGTGCCATAGAAACCGCTAAAAAAGCATTGACACGACCATAACCCAATTCGTTTGACCAAGCACCATAAGCATTGTTAGTGGTATAGGCATAACCACCAACTCGTTCTGCTGTAGTATCAATAATTGCTCTCGCTCTTTCCGCAGTCAAACTACTATCAACGGACAAAATTAGCGCCATAACAGCCGCAGCATTAGGGCAAGCCGCAGAAGTTCCATTAAAAGTATACTCATAATTTCCACCATCATAACCATTGCTGCCCACGGCATCTGTCGTTGTTATTTTTACACCAGGAGCACCCAATTCTAGGTGAGCACCCCAATTCCCTTCCCAAGATTCACCATCACAAGAACCATTGACTTTGCGCTCGTCACACATTGAAGTAGCATTGATTGCAATTGCAGCAGGTTCACGGCTTGGCCAAATCGGAGGATCTGGTCCATCATTTCCAGAACTAAAGAACAGTAAACTTCCTTTTCCATTTCGACCATTCGCATAAGCTTGAATGATAGCGGCATTAACTGTAGACGTATCTCCAGGACCAGGAAGTAAGGGGATAAATTGGTCGCCAAGTCCCCAAGAGTTACTCAATACATCTGCCTGCCCTGTTTGCCAGGCCCAAGTAATTGCATCAGCTATCCAAGCCGCAGTAGAATAAGCTGTAACGCCTATGAATGGAACATTTTGATAATTAAAAACTTTAATGGGAATAATTTTACAATCATAAGCCACTCCTGCTGTTCCTAGATTATTATTGCCCTTTGCTGCGACAATTCCTGCACAACAAGTTCCATGACCATCACCGTTATAATTAAAACTGGGGTAGCCTTTGCTACTATCTCCATTGACAGAATAACCAGGCAATAAGTTGGGCATCAAGTCAGGGTGTAAAGTATCTACCCCTGAATCAATAATTGCAATGCGAATATGTGGGACACCTGTTGTGATTGTCCAAGCATCATCCACATCCATATCTGCGTCCATGGTACCACTATATTGTATGACTGCTCCAGTATTATTAATCGCCCATTGGCGTCCGTACAAAGGGTCAACGGTAGGAACAATAGGGTTCATTAAATAATTAGGTTCTGCATATTTAAATAGCTTGGATTGGTGTAATTTTATAGCCAAATCTATAGTACTAAGGGGACTGTTTTTGTCTAAATGTAGCTCATAAAGATGGTGCATTCTATGAGGAACAATATGCGTTATTTGGTGTGTTTTAACTAGATTTTCTAATAGATGATAATCTGTTGCATTTTTTAACTGGACCAAGACTTGATTTAGCATCCCTAAATGGTTGTCTTTATCGCTTTTGAAGTATTCTCCAACATATAGAATAGAAGTGTTTTGTTTTAAATGTTCTATTATTTGATAATACTCAGATGTGTTTTTTGCTTTAGTAATAACAATAGTAACATTAGGGTAGGTTAAGTTCCCCCATGCTTTTAGCATTGGATATTGACTTAAAATTTCATCTTTTTCATTTACTTGGACGCTAGGTTCAAAGTGGATGATTATTTTCTCTAGATCTAAATATTGTTGGTAAGTTGTTCTGTATTGCGCCTCGAGGGGAGAACAGGATAGGCTAATAATGCATAAGCTGATGATTAAGTGGAAAATAGTATTCATAGACTTTGATTCTATTATTTGGATGATTTGCCTTGAAAGATGTTTCTCAAGCTAATAAAAAAAGACCAACTGACCAAATATAATGCATCAATTTGAAATGTATTTGTGTCGTAATGTTTTGATTGTCATTTAATTGTTGAAGTTGAATAGATGAGGTGGTTTGTTAATATAAGATATATACTTATATTTATATGCGAAATTATATTCTTACTAAAATTTATCGCTCTTTGACAAGCCGTGTGGTAATACATTAAACAATGACTTTTATGTATCGTATCTAAATAGTAGATGTATATGCCATTGCCCTAGGTAAGTTTCGTTTGTCAAAGCACCAAATTTATAAAAGACGATCCAATGAAGAAAGTATTTTGTTTATGTATTATCACAGGATTATTTTTGTCTGCTTGTACAGACCCTGTTAGTGAAGAAAAAGAAGTAGTTGAAGACAAAAAAGAAATTAAAAAACGGCCAAGTATTGTGTCAAGTTTTGTTTTTGTTGGTTGTAATCGTGTAGATCGTTCAGACAAAGAAAACCCAGATGCAACAGATGCGTCTACTGCTAATTTGGCTGCCCTAAAGAGAATTTATAAAGATATTACGGCTTTGGAGCATCAACCAGAGTTGTTCTTTTTTTTAGGCGATTTAGTATTGGGAGAATCAACAACAGAGAATTTAAATAATCAATTAGAAGCTTGGGTGAAGTTGTATGAGAATACGGCTTTTAGTACAATTAGTAAATCAGGAATAGAATTAGTAGCAGTCCCAGGAAATCATGAGATGCTGACTTATGCTGATCATGGAGACCCAGAACGGGATGAATGGCCGCTCAAAGGAGCTACAGAGCTTTGGATGAAATACATGAGTCCATATATTCCTTCAGATTGTGAGCATGTTTCGGGACCTGATAGCTTAAAAAATCAAGCTACTTTCTCTTTTACTCGAAATAATATAGGTTTTGTAGTAATGAATACGGATACTTATAATCCTCCAACTCAAGAAGCACCTTACGGTTTGGAAGGAATGATTCCTTTAAATTGGATTGAAATGAAAATCAAGGAGTTTCAATCAGATTCTAAGATTGAACACATATTTGTTTTAGGACATAAACCTTATTATGTAGGAGGTAAACCTCAGACTGGGCATGAAGGCTTTCCTGCTGGACCTAAGTTGTGGCCTTTGTTGTATCAATCGCGCGTTGCAGCAATGTTATCTGCCCACGTACATGATTATGATAGAGAGCAGCCTAATGGTGATGGAACGTATCAAATCATAGCAGGGAATGGAGGTAGTCCAGGAAGTGCTAAATTTTTTGGATATACAATTATTAATATCTTAAGTGATGCGACGTTAGAGCTAGAATCAAGAGGTTTTAATGTTGGAAATCCTTATTATAAGGCAGTGCCAGAGAATCCTATCTTTGTAAGAGATAGTACTATATTAACATGGGAAAAGAATAAGAATCCTTATGAGGGCTAATCGTTTTGGTATTAAGCGTTTGAAATCTTCTGAACTAAAATGGATGATGTGTTGTTACGCTTTAAAACTAAAAATGAAGTTTAAAAACGAGCATAAAACATTGTTAATATTAGATTTGGATGAAACATTAATGCATGGAAGTGAAAAACCACTAGAACAAAAAGAAGCATTTAAAGCATTTCATTTTTATATTTATTGCAGACCTTTTTTGAATGTATTTTTGGAGGCAATCAAAAAAGATTTTCTAATTGCTGTTTGGTCTTCTGCTTCTGACGATTATGTAGAAACTGTAGTTGCCAAATTATTTCCAGAAGATTATCCTTTGGAGTTTGTATGGGGGCGAAAACGTTGCACGTATCGCTCAAAGCGATTTTCTAAAAACTTTGGACGTTATTTAGAAGATTATGCTACCCCTTTCTTTTATTTAAAATCCTTACAAAAAGTGAAGCGACAAGGATATAAATTAGAGCGTATATTAATGGTAGATGATTCTCCAGAAAAAACACAAAATAATTATGGGAATGCTATTTATCCAAGCCCATTTACAGGGAACTTAGAAGATGATGAATTATTGTATCTGTTGAAGTATCTAAAAATCTTAAAAAATAAAACGAATATTCGGGCTATTGAGAAAAGAGGTTGGAGAGCTTTTGTAGAGGGTACATCTGACTAAAAAAGGAAACTTATATGTTAAAATTAGCTTGCAAGAAACTTTTGAGTTAAAAAGGGAGTTATATAATAGTATAAAAACTTTCAATAAAAAATGAAAATTACTTAGTTTTATTAAATTTAACTAGAGTTTCTATTCTAAAAGCTTAAAAAAGATAAAGTTAGATTGAAAGTTGATTGTTAAAATCAATGGAATAACTCAGAATAATTTTAATTATTTTGAATAATAATGCGTATATTTATACACAGAATTAGTTTTTTAGACATTAAGAGAAGCTTAGTAATTAAAAATTGACTATTTGTTCAATAAAAAAAAACTAATTAAGCAACAAATCGAAAAAGTAAACCGTATAAAGGTTAGTACTTGCAATACTTCGTGTAGAACCCGAAGGCTCAGCGAAGCTAAATCAATTTAATGCAAGATGTGTTTTTATATTTTTTGTAAAAAAACTAAAAACTCCACGAAGTATTATACTTAACAAGAATAAGAAATAAACAAAATTTTTGTTTTTTAACAATAATAAAACTCAAGATAAACATGAACAAAATGTTTGTATTCGGAGCAGCATTAATTGCAAGTTCCTTATTAATTGGATGTAATAGTGCCAATACAGATCAAGATACATTAAGTTATCATTCTTCTGACGAGATGCGTGAGGAATCTATTGAATTGCAAGCGGCTCGAAAGTTGACAAACCCTGGTAAAATATATGTCAAAGATGACATGATTTTAATCAATGAAATGGGAAAAGGAATTCACATGATTTACAATGAGAATCCTGCTGATCCTAAAAAAGTGGGTTTTATTAAGATTCCTGGTAACATTGATGTTGCTGTTAAAGGAGACATGATTTATGCAGATAACTACATGGATTTAGTTGCCCTAAATACTAAAACAGGTGAAATCAAACGTGTGAAAAATGCTTTTAAAGTATTTGAGAAACAACGTAGAGAGCAAGTTTTAGCCATGAATAATGGTGTTGAGCCAATGAGTGGTATGAGAGCGACTCAATTCCAAGCAGTATCTAATGGTACGCCGTCTAGTGCTGGAAACCCAGTTGGTACAGGTGGATCAATGGCTCGTTTTACAATTGTTGATAATAGTTTGTATGTTTTGGATGGTAATAACATGGTAGTATATGATATTACAGATGTTGAAAATCCTAAGAAAATGAACGAAATTGCAATGGATTTTAATGTGGAGACTATTTTCCCACATGAAGGACAATTGTTTATTGGTGGTACAGAGGGAATGTATATTTATGATAACTCTGATCCTTCAGCTCCTCGTTTTTTAAGCAAGTTTGAGCATGCTGTAGCTTGTGATCCTGTTGTTGTTGCAGGAAACCATG
>ENA-ORXM01002267-ORXM01002267.1-marine-metagenome-genome-assembly--contig:-NODE-2267-length-23147-cov-18.528392_pt1 | contig 23147 bp, 19 predicted proteins | sample MGYA00237867_ERZ511480 | MGnify/ENA primary metagenome ERZ511480 (study PRJEB26309, sample SAMN06266103) | marine metagenome | isolation source: Algal blade | place: United Kingdom:Sidmouth, United...
TCCACATATTCAAATCGGTAATGCATCGCGATATTTATATATACGGCTTCGCCTTCAGCTTTGTATATCTCGTTAAGTTGGGCTTTTTCAAAAGCCTCGCGTTTGAACAAGGGCGTCACAGGATAAACAAACGGGCCCCATGTGATAAATTTTTCTGCAACCCATCCTGTAAAGACAGGGAGGGTTACATCTTTATACGCGCCCGTATCATCGAAATATCTCTTGCCCCGACAATAAACTACTCCGACGCCAGGGTCACAGGTTTCAAATTTCGCGACTTGTTTTTTGGTTTTCTCAGGTAAGTACCAATCATCCGACGGCAAAAAACACACATATTTGCCCGAAGAGTTTCTCAAGCCTTGTTTAAAAGCGGCGCTTTGGCCGCTGTTTTCTGTGTTCAGAAACGCGGTGACATTGGGATGATGCAGATATTTTTTGATAACCTCATGGCTGTTATCTTTTGACCCGTCATCAACAATCACCAACTCAATATTGGGATATGTTTGATCAAGAACGCTCTGAATAGCCTGCTCAATATACTGCGCGTGATTATATGAGGGAATAATAATAGTGACGAGCGGTTGCATAACCATTTAAAAAATCCCCTTACCCCACTCTGGCTAGCGCTTCAATTTACTAATTATCCCTAGAGACTTCTGGATAGCTTGACGCACTAATCTCATAAATTCAGCATCAGTTAAACTTAACACAAACCAAACACCAAGTATGAAAGCCGATACCGCAAACGAAACCAGATATCCATCATAAAACCAAAGAAACACAGCGGTTAAAAAGACAGCAAGAGCGCCTCTGAGGATTGAAAAAGCAGCGCCTTTAGATATGCGGTAGCCAATTGAGCCCCGAATTGCGATCGCCAGAAAAACAGCATTGCAAATCTGCGACAATAGATAAGCCAGAGCCAATCCTGCTATCCCGTAAATCGGAAGAAGTGTTGCTCCAAAAAATAAGTACAAACCCGCCCAGATTGTGTAAAGCGAGGAGACAATAATCAGCCGTTTTTCAACAATAAGCGGTAGGCCCAAAAGCTCCGCAATCAATCTGAAAAGATCGGCAGGTAGTAGAAACAAGAGCAAAACAGCTGCGGGAATAAATTCTTTGCTGAATAAAACTTGCATCATTATCTCGCCGCCACTCATCAAACCAATCATGATCGGCGGCATTAGATAGAAGTAAAATGAAAGCGTTGAATTGATGCAATCAGTGCGCTCCTCTGTATTTTTCGCCGCCGCAAGTGTTGGAAAATAATAGCCGCCGGCGGCGGCTGTAAATCCTGCAAGGTAGACCGTGCCGACCTTAACAGCCATAGAATAAATACCGTTCTCTTCTGCGCCGAAGTCTTTAATCACCCACCTAGAGACAATAATGGCCGTAATAATTCCGACAGAAACCATAACCAGACCATTGAGGCCAAAGCCCAAATTACTCCGAATATGTTTCCAATCAAAAAGCTTTGGCTTTGGCAATAAAATATCTGACCCGATAATTTTTCGCGTTTGTAAGACTGAAAAAAGAAGGAATAATGCGTGTAGCGCGATATAAGCCAAAATAGCGCCCTGCAGGCCCAATGGCCAAATCAATATTGCGAGTACGGCCACACTTGCAATATCTGCCGCCATTCGGGACTTCACCATGCCAGACGTCGAGCGCGTTGCATTCAAAATCGCTTTGTAGATTTGCGCCATAATGAATATGGGAACAGACAATAATATCAGCGCGACGTAATCTGCGCGTTGTCCGCCATCTGCAAAAATTGCATTGGAAATAAGGCCGCTGTTTAAACATCCTAAAAATGTCAGAATGAGTGAAAAGCCCATTAAAAAAAACGTAGAGGTCGATATGTGGGCGCGGAACGCCGCCTTATCGTCTTCGCCCCAAAACCCACTGAGGTTTCGTACCATGCCATTGTAAAACCCAAGTCCCGACACAGTTGAAAACAGGCCCCAAAAACTGGTCAGTTGATTTAGGATTCCGACGCCGTAAGTACCGAGAAAAACAGCGGTGAGTTTTCCTTTTATAACTTGCGTTAAAACACCAACAAGCCCGCCTCCTGTAAAGAAAGCTAAAGCGCGCACAAGCCCGCTTTGTTTGCTCTCTTTAGAGGTCATTCAGGGCGATGTTTAATGTACCGCGCAGGTATACCTGCAACGATGGTATAGGGCTCGACATCACGCGTCACCACACTATTGGCACCGATGATTGCCCCTTCGCCAATTGTCACGCCCTTTGTAATGACAACACCCGCGCCGACCCAAACCCCGTCTCCGATTTTGACGGGCTTGACCGTATAGCCTTGTTTTGAGATCGGCACGTCTCGTGTTTCAAAACAATGATCGACATCCAAGACGTAAACACGCGGCGCAAACATCACATCGTCGCCGATTTCAACGCGTTCCTGCGCCGTTATAATCGACTCTGAATTGATACTCGTTCGGGCGCCAATTTTAATAAATCCATGCCCTGCCAGTCTTACGTTTTCGCGCAAGGCAGACCCTTCCCCAAGTTCAAACTTTACACTCCCAAGAATTTTTACGTTTCGACCAATCATGCCGCCACGATTATGTTTAACCAAACGTCCGCGCGCCACGTTCCAACGACTCCACACTTCAAATTTTAACCGACCAAAATATTTGGAAGGGTGTCGTATGATGTTAAATAATTTTTTCATGGGCTTTGATTACGGACGTTACGCAGGCTTTTGTTTTAAAATATCGATCATTTTAGATTTAACCTGTTGGGCATCCGCCTGCGACATTTGAGGGCCGATCGGAAGGCTCAAGACTTCTTCTGCAAGCGTTTTTGCAAGTGGGAACGCCTTTGGCTTATATCCCAAATCTTTATAAGCACCTTGCAAATGGGGCGGGAGAGGATAGTGAATGAGAGAGCCTATCCCAGCCTCTGTCATTTTCTCTTGAACCTGCGTCCTCAACTGTGTCCGAATAACAAATAAATGCCAAACAGGGTCTGCCCATTGCGGCACATAGGGTAGGATACAATTCGTGTCGCGAAGGTGATGCATATACTCGCCTGCAATATCTTTACGGCGGGTATTCCACTCATCTAAATATTTCAATTTAACACGCAATATCGCTGCTTGCAGCGGGTCGAGTCGGCTATTCACCCCCTTGACTTCATTCACGTATTTTTCACGAGATCCGTAATTTCTTAAAACTCGCACTTTATCCGCGAGGTCTGGATTGTTTGTCGTCACAGCGCCGCCGTCGCCTAACGCACCGAGGTTCTTACCTGGATAAAAACTCCACGTAACAAAATCACTATGCCCGCCCAAACGTTGACCTTTATAGCGCGCGCCGTGGGCTTGCGCGCCGTCCTCGATTACATAGAGGCCTTTTTCTTTGGCCACATCTAAAATAGCGTCAATATCTGCAGGCTGACCATAAAGGTGAACTGGCATGATCGCCTTTGTCCGCGTCGTCACAACCTCGGCAATACGAGTCGGGTTAATATTGTGTGTCCTAAGGTCAGGCTCAACAGGAATAGGCACTGCGCCGACTTGGCTAACCGCCAACCACGTTGCGATATAAGTATTAGAGGGTACAATGACTTCGTCGCCGTGGCCGATATCTAAGGCACGCAAGCAAAGAACTAATGCGTCTAAGCCGTTGGCGACCCCCACACAGTGAGATGTTTCGCAAAAGTCCGCGAATTCAGCCTCAAACGCGTCCACTTCAGGGCCAAGAATATACCAACCGCTTTCGAGTACGCGGGCAACAGATGTATCGATTTCGTCTTTCAGCTCCCGGTAAGCTGCGCCTAAATCAAGAAAAGGAACCGTCACGTCTATAATCCTTGGTCTGTAATAAAGGCACTGTAATCTCGGTAGTAATCGGACTCGTCATATACATTAGAGGCCAAAACCATACAGACAGATCCTGATGAAAAATTATCAAGCTCCCGCCAGATCATAGGGCAAACAAAAAGACCCGAATAAGACCGGTTTAAATGTACACGTTTTTTATTTTTTCCGTCATCTAGTACGACGTCAAAACTTCCAGACATGGCAATGATCAATTGATTGAGCGCTTTGTGTGCATGCCCGCCGCGCTCTGCGCCGCCTGGAACATCATACAGATAATAAACGCGCTTAATATCGAATGGAATGTGATTTCCGCCTTCGATAAAGGTCAGATTACCCCTGTGATCTTCGATCTTTGGTAGATCGACCATGTGGCAATTATTGATGTCCCCTATCATTTTGACATTTCCTTTGCGGGATTGCCGACAACGACGCTGTTGGGAGCGACGTCTTTCGTAACAACTGCCCCTGCCCCGACGACCGCCTGCGCCCCAATAACGAGACCTGGCAATATAACAGCGCCAGCCCCAATAGACGCCCCCTTGCAAACCCGAACAGACAACTGTTTAAAGTCTCGATTTCCAGATTTTGGATATTTATCATTCGCAAAAGTTGCATTGGGGCCAATAAAGACATCGTCTTCAATCACAATGCCGTCCCAGAGCTGAACACCGCTTTTGACCGTCACATGATTACCAATTTCAACATGGCTTTCAATCAGGGTATGCGAGCAAATATTGCACCCTGTTCCAATTCGAGCGCCCTTCAATATGACGCAATATTGCCACACTCTAGTTTGATCGCCAATATCAGTAGATTGGACATCAGAAAGTTCATGTATAAACATACTCATAATCCCAACTCATACTCTATGCGCGTTCATCTGCAAACTATTCCCTCAGTCAACAGCCTATTTCATGCAGACGGTTTGGAACACTTAATATGTCATCGCACTAGCATATTTGCACAAAAATACGAGCCCATTAATTGAATCTGATTTACGCCTGCCCCAATTGAAAAATTCGACATGTCAGTTGGCCATGGATCTGAATAATCAAAAGAGACAATGCGTCCAATCCCGGCACCAAATATAATGTTTGAAAGAAGTCCAGCCCCAGTATCTTGGCAAAAATTACCCCCGCGAAACGTAAGCGCAGAAGATGATGTTCGCATTACAAGGTAGTACAAGCCTTGGTCCAAGGGGAAAGTCGGTATTGTTAGGATTTTCAATCCCGCAGAGTCGCAATTTTCTTCACCGAAATCCGCCGCAAATGTACCGATCAGATTATCAGGACTGGCTTTATAGAGCGCTATACGAAGTGTTTCGCCCGTAGAGCCGCTTTGGCAAAAAAGAGAAATATTTGAATACATCCCTGCCGCGCCAATTTTTAGAGGTATGAATGTAGGATACGGCAAGGCACCCACAGACGCTAAACTTGTATTGGGATGGGTCATCCACCCGACACTTGAATCTCGCGTCGTCCGCCAAGCCCCGCCCGTAATTAATGCGCCTTCTCCTCCAGCTTGGCCTTGCGTAGATTGTGTATTTGGAAGACTGACCGAGCCTGTCGCACCGTCAATAGATATCGCGTCATTCCACGTCGTTCCGTCTGCAGAAACTTTAACGCTGAAATCATCTTGGCCACTTGTGCCAAACTCCGCGCGGCCTGAATATCCCGTTTGAAAAACAAGGCTCGCTGTATCCCCGCTCAGGGCTTTGTTAATTTTTACGCGGTGACTATCGCCGTCATGGGTCAATAACGTATTTGAACTGGCAACGGTTAGGCGATTTTGAGCGTCTGAGCTGGCATTTATTCCGAGCGTATCCACGGAGGTCAGTCCCAATGCGAGCGGGTCAATCCAAGCGATTCCGTCAAACACACTCAAGGCATTCTGTGAAATCACCCATGCCTGCCAACCGATTTGGGGCGTTATGATCCGCCACGCCCCGTCTCTCCAATGTGCGATTTGAGTTTCAAGCCCAGCCCATTCCAAAGTCGCATTTGTATTTATGATATAAGCATCACCTTCGGTAACAGTCGTTGGCGGTGTTGAGAGGTCTATATCCAATACAGAAAGCTGGACAACCGTGTCGAGGATTTCCAAGGCTTCGTTATGGGTGACATGTTTTTGCGCTTGCGCCGCCTGTAAATGCGGCAATTTAAGAGAGGGTGTTTCTGACATCTAAGTCTCCGGTAAGAGATAAAAGACGCCAGTGTACACCCAGTCTAAAAAGCGGGGATTGAATTTCAATCTCCGCTTAGGAAAACCTATTCGTTATAGTAATCGCGATACCAATCGATAAAGGCCGCAACGCCGTCTGTGACACTGGTTTCAGGCTTATACCCGACAGCTTTCACGAGTTCTGACGCGTCCGCATATGTATCAGGCACATCACCGAGTTGTAGCGGCAGAAGGTTTTTAATGGCCTCAATACCCAAATGCTGCTCAGCCGCGGCAATATATTCCGACAATTTAACAGGGGAGTTATTCCCAATGTTGAAAATTCTATACGGCGCATTCGAAGTCGCAGGATCAGGATGATCACTTGACCACTGAGGATTCGGCTCCGCAGGATTATCATTTACACGTACGACGCCTTCGACGATATCTTCGACATAGGTGAAATCGCGCGTATGATTACCATGGTTAAAGACATTGATCGGCTTGCCCGCCAAAATGTTTTTCGTGAACAAGAATAAAGCCATGTCAGGACGACCCCACGGGCCGTAGACTGTGAAGAACCGTAAACCCGTCGTCGGAAGGCGGAACAAATGGCTATAGGAATGGGCCATCAATTCATTGGCTTTTTTCGTTGCCGCATAAAACTGCAAAGGGTGATCCACGCCCTTATGTTCCGAGAACGGCATCGCCGTATTTGCGCCGTAAACGGACGAGGTCGACGCGTAAGTCAAATGCTCCACATCATTATAACGGCACGCCTCAAGAATATTTGTAAAAGCCGTGATGTTTGAGGCAATGTAATCATGCGGATGCGTCAAGCTGTGACGCACACCGGCTTGAGCGGCCAAATTGATGACACGTTCTGGCTTGTGCTTTTTAAAGACGGCGTTAACGCCTTCGCTATCGGTTAAATCTTGACGGACAAAATGATATTCCGATCCCGTTGACTTGGCCGTGGCGTCCAAAATTTTCAGACGATCTTCTTTAAGCTTAGGATCGTAATAATCATTTACGATATCAAAACCGACAACTGAGTCGCCACGCTCTAGCAAGCGCTTAACTGTGTGAAACCCGATAAAGCCGGCATTTCCTGTGACAAGAACTTTCATAAATCACCTGTTCTAAATTTCTAAATTTTATCTATTAGAGTTTAAAGCCGCCCGTCACTATCTTCGCGCGGGAACATGGCTTTCACATCAAACAAGACAGCATTCTGTTTGCCCAAAGCGCGTATCGCGCTTGCGCCCATTGCCGCGTATTCCTCGTGACCGACCGCGATGATGATGCCATCATACACACCCTTAGACGAGAGGTTTTCAATCAAGTTCACATCATATTCGCGCAGCGCTTCTTCTTTTGACGCCCACGGATCATGCACATCTACTTTTGCATTAAATTGCTGAAGCTCGCGAATGACATCAATGACACGACTATTTCTGAGGTCAGGACAATTTTCTTTAAAGGTCAGACCCAGCACAAGGATACGGCTTCCGACCACTGGGAAATTCCGCTCCATCATCTGCCGTGCAACACGGTCAGCCACATGTGGACCCATATTATCATTGATACGGCGGCCTGCGAGAATCACCTCTGGGTGATACCCGACTTCTTGGGCGCGGTGCGTAAGGTAGTATGGATCAACACCGATACAATGCCCGCCCACAAGTCCCGGTCGGAACGGTAAGAAATTCCACTTTGTCCCTGCCGCTTCTAAAACGTCAATTGTATCAATATTCAAACGGTGGAAAATAATCGAAAGCTCATTCATCAACGAGATATTGAGGTCACGTTGCGTGTTCTCAATAACCTTCGCGGCTTCGGCGACTTCAATCGACGCGGCCTTGAATGTGCCTGCATCGATGATATCGCTATAGAGCGCGTCGACCGCGTCTGCGACGTCGGGCGTTGAGCCGCTCGTGACTTTAACAATTGTCGTCAGCCTGTGTTTTTTATCGCCCGGATTGATACGCTCTGGCGAGTAGCCCGTAAAGAAATCTTGGTTATGCTTTAGGCCCGAAACGTGCTCGAGTATTGGCACGCAAAATTCCTGCGTACATCCCGGATAAACTGTTGATTCGTAGATCACGATGGAGCCTTTTGAAAGCATAGAGCCAACGAGTTTAGACGCACTTTCAATTGGGCCAAGGTTAGGACGCTTGGCCTGATCAATTGGGGTCGGGACAGTAACAATAAATATTCCGCATGATTTCAGATCATCCGGAATATCGCTAAAGCTTAGCCCTTTTGCGGACTTAATTTCCTCGGCGGTGGCTTCAAGTGTTGAGTCTATGTTTTTTCGGAGTTCTTCAATACGAGAGGTTTTGACATCAAATCCAACAACCTCACGCTTTTTCCCAAATTCGATTGCCAGCGGCAAGCCGACATATCCCAACCCTATAATCGCCAGTTTTTTTTGACTTAAATCCATGACTTTGGTCTTCTCTTGTCTTTTACTCTTTACCTGTTTGCATTTTCTTGGTGCAAAACCGCCAACAGGCTTCCACAATTTTCGACAGACATAACCCGATAAACACGCCCGTCAAGCTTGCCAACACATCATCAAGTCCCGCTGTCCGTCTGGGTATCCAAAACTGAACCCCCTCTATCAGAACCGCCAAGACACCCAAACCCAGCGCAAGCTGTAACCAATAGCGAGAATTTAGCGTACATATAAATGTCAAACACAGGAACGCCCCAATATGCAAGACGGTATCATTATGCCCCCTAAGGCGCCAATGATCTGGAAGCGCTTGATCTGTGAAGATCGCAAAGTTTAAGACATATCCTAAAACGCATATAATTATTAGCCATCTGAGGGCACTCGCAAACATCCCAAGTGACATGATAGATTAGCCGTTTGCGCCATTTAAGAGGGTTGTAACAGTCTCTAAGACAGACGTCTTCCAAGACGGCATTTCTATCCCGAAAGTCGCCTTCAACTTACTACACTCCAGTCGTGAGTTTTCAGGCCTGACGGCTTTTGTCGGCCAGTCAGATGCAGGAATACCTGCCACTTCGGCATGCGCGCCGCCGAGATCTTGGCTGACCTTAAACACATAAGCTGCAAATTCAGCCCAATTTGTGTCGCCCGTCCCTGCGCAATGATAAATCTCGCCGCGCCCGAGGCTTGGGTCTGTGTTCCAAATCTGCGCAATAGTTAGAATAGATTTCGCAAGATCTATAGCCGATGTTGGATTACCGTACTGATCCGCGACAACATTTAAATGCGTCCGCGTGCTCGCTAAGCCCAACATGGATTTAACAAAATTCTTGCCAAATGCGCTGTAAACCCACGCTGTGCGCAAAACAATTGCCGTTGGGCAGGTAGCAAAAACGCGCTGCTCGCCTTCGAGCTTGGTCGCGCCGTAGACACCTTTGGGCCCCACAGGATCGCTCTCAACATAGGCGCTGGCTTTATCGCCGCTGTAAACATAATCGGTAGATATATGAATAAATTGCGCGCCTAACTTTGTCGCAATTTTTGCTAAGGCTTCTGGCGCGTCAGCGTTAAGGACCTTGGCGCGTGCAGGCGCGTCTTCGGCGTCGTCTACGGCAGTCCATGCCGCAACATTTACAATAAGGTCGGGCGTCACACGCTCGACATAGGGCGCGATAAGGTCAATGTTTTCAAGGTCGAGCACGGACTGTCCCGTAAACACGATATCCGCGAAAGGATAAAGCTCAGCGCAGTACGCTATGGATTGCGCAAGCTGGCCATTGCGGCCTGTTACGAGTATTTTCACGTCTTCACAGATCCAAGGCGCGCGCCTGAATATTTCTTTTCACGGAGCGGTTTCCACCACCATTCATTATCTAGATACCAATCAATTGTCTTCTCTAGCCCTGTCTCAAAAGACACGGACGGCTCCCATCCCAACTCATCTTTGATTTTGCTGGCGTCAATCGCGTAGCGTCGATCATGCCCCGGACGGTCCGTTACGAAGGATATCAAATCCCGATAACGCTCACCATTCGCGCGCGGGCGTTTTTTATCTAAAATATCACAAATTTTTTCAACAACTTGCAAATTGGTTTGCTCGCTATTTCCGCCGACATTATAGCCTTCGCCAATACGGCCTTCGCTCATAATTTTTTCAAGCGCCGCTGCATGATCTTCGACATAAAGCCAATCGCGCACATTTTCGCCTTTGCCGTAAACAGGCAATGTTTTTTCATCCAGCGCGTTCAAAATCACAAGCGGGATAAGCTTTTCAGGGAAGTGGAACGGGCCGTAATTATTGGAACAATTTGAGAGCACGACAGGCAGACCATATGTGTGCAACCATGCCCTCACAAAATGATCCGAGGCGGCCTTTGATGCTGAATAAGGCGATGACGGATCATAAGGCGTTTCTTCTGTGAAAATGCCGCTATCAAAAGGTAAGTCCCCAAAGACTTCATCTGTCGATACATGATGAAAGCGGAACCCCTCCTTTTTCGCGCCTGCAAGGCTGCGCCAATAGGCCGTCGCTGCGCTGAGGAGTCTAAACGTTCCGACAACATTAGTTTCAACAAATGCACCAGGCCCATCAATCGAGCGGTCAACATGGCTTTCAGCCGCCAAATGCATGATGTAATCAGGCTGATGTTTTTGCAAAACGCGCGTAACATCAGGCTCGTCGCAAATATCGGTCTGTTCAAAATGATAAGCAGGGCTATCTTGGATAGACTTAAGCGATTCTGGATTTCCAGCATAAGTCAGCTTATCGAGATTCACGACTGTATAGCGGCCGCTTTGGGCTAAAAGGCGACAAACGGCGGATCCAATAAACCCAGCCCCGCCCGTGACGATTACGGTTTTCATTTTAAACTTCCTTTAAAACCCTGTTGAAATATCTTTCAGGAATGGTGCAATTTGGTCTTTTCCTGACAAAACAAGGTCGCTTGAGGGCACAGGCCAATCAATGCCGATATCGGGATCATCAAATCGTATCCCGCAATCATGTTCTGGCGAATACGGCGCTGTGACTTTGTATAAAAACTCGGTATCAGGCTCTAAGGTTAGAAACCCATGCGCAAAACCTTTTGGAACCAGTAATTGATTCCATTTCTCAGCCGACAGCTCAACCGCCACCCATTGCCCGAATGTTTTCGATTCTGTTCTGATATCCACAGCTACATCCAAAACACGCCCGCGCGTCACGCGGACAAGTTTATCTTGGGCAAATGGCGGCTTTTGAAAATGTAACCCCCGCAAAACGTGTTGAGCGCTTGAAAAAGACTGATTGTCTTGGACAAAATCCAAATCAATGCCGTTTTCAATCATCTCTGACTGTTTAAACGTTTCTGAAAAGAAACCCCGATCATCGCCAAAGCGCTTTGGGGTGATCTCTACAACCCCTTCAATGTGGAACCGCTTAAATTCAGCCATTTAGAAATTCCTTAGCGCGGCGGCGTAAATAATCAGCATATCCTGTTTTACCGAGCTGATCCGCTCTCGCAAGGACTTGGTCAGGTGTTAAATATCCAAGCTCTAAGGCTATTTCTTCGGGGCACATAACTTTGACACCTTGGCGCTGTTCAAGTGTTTTTACAAAACCCGACGCCTCGTGAAGGCTGTCATGTGTACCCGTATCCAACCATGCAAAGCCGCGGCCCATGCGTTTGACGGTTAAATCACCACGTTCCAGATATAACCGATTTAAGTCCGTAATTTCAAGTTCGCCGCGCGCGGACGGCGCCAATGTGGACGCCATTTCAACGACGTCATTATCATAAAAATACAATCCTGTGACCGCCCAGTTTGACCGAGGCTCAACAGGCTTTTCTTCCAAAGACAGCACAACCCCCGTTTCAGAATTAAATTCGACGACGCCGTAACGCTCTGGGTCTTGTACGTGATAGGCAAAGACCGTCGCGCCTTTTTCCTGCTCCCGCGCAGAGCGGCAAAGTTCAGAAAATCCGTGACCGTAGAAAATATTATCGCCGAGTACGAGCGCAACACTGTCATCGCCGATAAAGTCTTTGCCGATGATAAACGCCTCAGCAAGGCCGTTCGGATGCTCTTGCTCTGCATAGCTTAACGAAATACCGAAATTAGACCCGTCGCCCAAAACACTTTTAAATAAGGGCAAATCTTTGGGCGTAGAAATAACAAGAATTTCTGTAATTCCAGCAAGCATCAAAACGCCCAAAGGATAATATATCATGGGCTTGTCATAAACAGGCAGGATTTGCTTAGAAATTGCAATTGTCACGGGGTAAAGGCGCGTGCCTGATCCCCCAGCTAATATAATACCCTTCAAAACCAACCCCTTACATTCACATAAACTCTGTTTACTCGAAATTCAAAAAACAAGTAACACTTTGCCCTAGTGGAATCAAAAGCAAACTTCATGCGTATTGGGCTCAATTCATCGTGCATTAATCCATAAACCCCCTCGCGGGGGTTTAGACTAAAACATTTATGTTTTGCGAAAAACTGCAATTTGCCGTTACAATAGGTGCAACGACCTAAATAGACTTAGCGTGTCGCAAGGACAAGCCCAAGATTGACCAACGGCAAGGCTCGTAAAACCTCTTTAAAGGCAATCCGCGCCGTACTATCTTGAACATAAACAATGTCACTTGGAATAAGCTGAGGGTCTGCAGCACCAAATTTTCGGACTGCATCAAGATCGACGCTTTTTATCTTCCTTACACCGTTCTCAGTTCTTACAATATAAACTTCTCTACGGTTTGCATCTTCAGAAAGACCGCCCGCAAGCGCCACGGCTTCTGAGAGGCGAATAAGATTGTTTAATTTAAAGACGCCAGGCTTTGCAACAGACCCATCTACAACGATTTTACCAAGTTGCTGGGCTTTCAAGTTGACCGAAATACTTGGGCTTTGAAGGTATTTCTCGCCGTATCTTTGGGTAAGCTTCTCTTGCACATCCAAAGTACTCAGTCCGGCAACTTTCACAGCGCCGATTAGCGGAAATATAATATTTCCCTTTCTGTCGACAACATACTCGCCAGATAAGTTCGAAACGTTGTAAACTGCTATTTCTGCCGTATCACCTATTTTGAAAGTGTCTAAGTTAGCGCGGGTAGCGACTTCTTCCAAACTCACATCTTGGAAGTCATCAACAAAAACAAGATCACCCGCGGCTTGTGCCGCAGCTGCTTTTGACTTGGAACTTTCAAAGGCACCCGCCGTCATTTGGTTGCTTGTCGCACAGCCTGACAATAGGGCCATACAAATACTACCAAGTACAAAAATGGAGTGCGTGTTTTTCCCAGCTTTAAACTTCACATTTGGCATATATTTAACCCTAAAATTATTACTAAGACGCGTCATTATTTCCCTTAACATCAAAATCAATCCAAATCTAAATGGCCTTCATTTACAAACATTTTGGACTGACATTCATTAAGCCAATGGCAACTATTAAAACGATATTTTTAAGGCGATATCAGACCCTATTCAAATAATCCAGTAGCAGAAACAGAAAGGGAAGTTTTCAACTCACATCATTAGTCCGCAAAAACTTTAAATTTGAATAATTTACATATTCGAATTTTAAAAAATAAAATCAACACTGGTTTTTCAGGTCACCTTACAGCACGATTCGAATGAGGGTTTGTGCGCAAAGCCATATCTTGTACCACGCGCTGTGCATAATCTCTAAAAGTCTCTCTCAAAACATAAATTTACATATGTAATTCTGTCTGCAATTTGCAGTTACATATCCTTATTAGCTCTTGAACTTGTACGCTAATTTCCGTATCTGAGGATTTGAAATCCGTACGGTGTAAGTTTACGTTTATATTTCAAGATTTAACCCCAAACGCTGAACTACCAATTTTACACACTCGCGAAATTTAAGGCTGATTTAATCTTATGTCTCAACATCCGTATGAATCACCGCTTAATCGCGACAAACACGCTTCAAATGCGTCGTCACGAGCACAGAACAACATCTCACCATCAGCCGATGAAGATGGCGCTGGATTAATTGACTTGTGGCGTATTTTGCAAACTCTGCAAAAGTGGTGGTGGCTAATCTTGTTGATTATATTGGTTTTCACCTCGGCCACACATTTCGCAGTTTCACGTATAACGCCCGTATATATGGCAACTACAACTGTTGAAGTAAAACAGAGTGAGCGGAATATTGTTGATGTCTCCCAAGTCGAAAACGTTATCGCCGACAAAGAGTTTTTAAATACGCAAATCGAGCTTTTAAAAAGCAAAAACCTAGCGCAGGACGTTATCGAAAGTTTAAACCTGTTATCAGACGGTGACTTCTTTAATACTGAGAATGTAAATCTCGCAGGTCTTTCCCGTGAACGTAGAATGCAAATTGCTACGGCGCGTTTCAGAAGCAAGATTTCTATTGCTCCTGTTGGCCGAAGCCGTCTCATCGCTGTAAGCTTTGAGCACACAAATCCGCAACGTGCGGCTCTTATTACAAATACTCTAACAGAGACGTTTATCAATAATACGATGTCTCGTAAGTTTAATACGACAGCGGAGGCGCGGCGCTTCTTAGAAGACCGCTTGTTACTTGTAAAAGAATCACTTGAAATCGCCGAACGTAAATTAGTTTCATACGCGACTGCGAATAATATTATCATTATCGATGGTGGCGACACACAAGAAACCACAGGCTCACTTGATACGGCCGCACTTATTGGTCTCGATTCGGCCCTAACAAAAGCCCGTTCAGACCGGATAGCGGCTGAAGCGACGTATCAGCAATCATTGCAAAGTTCATTCACCACGGATGTTCTTCTTAGCTCCACGATCAATCAATTAAGGCAGGAAATTGCAACGCTTCGAAACGAATATGTTGAGAAACTTGCTATATTTAAGCCTGAATACCCAGAGATGATTGAGTTGAATGACCGAATTGACTTCCTTGAAAATGAAATTGTTGGTGAAACAGACCGCTTCATTATGGGACGTCGCGATATTCTTAAAGATGCCTATGACCTTGCCCGCATAAAGGAACGCAATCTTGAATCCCGCGTGAACTCGCTTAAGGGATCCGTTATGAATGTTCGTAAGAACAGTATTGATTATAACATACTAAAGCGCGAAGTGGACACAGAACGCACACAATATGATGCGCTTTTACAACGCTTGAAAGAAGTAAGTGTTACGAACGACCTTGGATCTAACTTGGTTCAAATCATTGATCCCGCAACACCGCCAACGGGTCCTTTTAAACCCAACAAACTCCGGATGACGCTTCTGGCTTTATTCTTAAGTTCGGCGCTTGGTTTTGTGATTGCATATTTGATTGATATTATCGACGACCGCGTTAAGTCGCCAGAAGACGTTAAAATGAAGCTTAAGCAGATTCTAATGGGCGTTATCCCTGATATTGGCCAAGACAGTGCATTTGTTGAAAAACTCAATGATCCCCAATCGGGTATTTCAGAGGCCTATGCATCTTTGCGAACGAATTTACAGTTTTCTGGGCCAGACGGTGGACCTCGCATTATTCAGCTAACAAGTACCCGAAGTGGTGAGGGTAAATCTGTCTCTTCTCTTGGACTGGCCCTAAGGTTTGCAGGCCTTAATCAACGCGTCTTGCTCATAGACGCGGATATGCGCCTTCCGACTTTTTTAACAGGCGATGGCACCTCTATAGGACTTTCCGGTGTCTTAACTTCAAAAGCAAACTTTGGTGCAGAAATTCAATCCTCACGCTTTGACAATTTGGACATTTTACCAAGTGGCCACCAAGTTCCGAACCCGTCAGAAATCCTCTCAAGTCCTCGGTTTAACGAGTTACTTGAATATGCGCGTTCAAATTACAGCTATGTTATTATTGACTCTCCGCCAGTTCTTGGCCTCGCAGATGCGCCAATACTCGGCGCAAAAGTGGATGCCTCATTGCTTGTAATCCAAGCACGTCTGCTTCGCACACCGACTGTCAAAGCGACGATCGAAAGACTGGCGGCCAGTGGCACAAAACTTCTCGGCGTCGTCCTGTCAAAGTATAAGAGTTCAGGCTCGGGTTACTCGGGCTATATGGATTATTATAAATACAGCTATGGCCGTACCTCCAATGAATACGGAGAGACAGCAACGCCTGACAAAGCCCGTAAGAAAAAAGGCAAACGCAAATTCGAGATTACTTAAATTGTCCCGTTTTTTCGTAGGCAGGCTAGCTCAACATGCTTTAGTGAGTGTCGCCGCACTTCTGTCTTGCGGTTATGTTTACAATGCTTGCATCACTGAAACATCCTTCTTCAAGACATCTGATCGGGCGTCGCCACTTCTGGCGCCCGTATCCCAAAAAGTAAATGCACGGATATTGATTGAAGAAAACAAAGTTATTTTGCAGTCTAAGTCCGATAGTAAAAGTGTAAAACTTCGCGATAACATCCAAGATATACTTAGACGTGCGCCGATAAATGAAACCGCGCTCTTGCATCACGCTCTGAGTGATACTGACGCCAATAATACAATCCGAGACATCACCGCTTTACAAAGCGCTAAGACGCGACGGGCGCGGAATGTAACCGTTCGGCAAAAGATATTGCAGTACAATCTCTCGCGAGAAAACTTTACAGAAGCGCTCGCTGAAATCGATTTATTATTACGGTTAGATTCCAAAAATCGCGATCTTTACATCAGCTATCTCAGCGCGATTTATACTCAAAAGAGTGGGCGCGACTTAATTAATGCACGTATGAATAAGGCCCCTTTATGGGCCAATTCATTTTTAGCCCATCAAATCCAGAACGCTCACCCCAGCACATTATCGTCGCTTGAGCCGATTATACAAAAATACATTCTTGCCAACCCAAAACAACGCTCTAGCCTGAACCGTTACGTCGCACGCCTCATTAAACTCAACTTATATGACACCGCTTACAGCGCGTGGTTAAATGATGCGGGCCCAGAGAATATTTCAACTGGCCCACGCGCGAATTGGATCTTTAATCACGAGTTCAACGACATAGACGCCTTGCAGCCTTTTAACTGGAAGTTTTTTAATTCTAAGTTTAACCGCACTGAATATATGATGGGCGGCGGCACGTATTCTACATTTAAACGCACAAACACAACACTCATCATGTCTCAAATTGTCAAAAATCGCAAAAATGCGTTGCGGCTTACTTTAAGCCATATGTCAGATTTTCGGTCTAAATCTCAAAACGGCGATTTTGAATGGCGTATAATATGTATGGATGCCCCAACCATTCGTCTCGCAACATCAAAAGTTATACCGCGAGAACTCGCAAAACCCCCAAAATTACAATCTGTAACATTTGACGCACCAACATGTGATTACATAAGGGTATCCCTCTATGGAATTCCAGGCATATTCACTCAAAGAGTTTCCTTTATTACAAATAGCATTAGCCTGACAGCAGCGGAAACGCGTTAATTATGGCCTCATCTCTTCCTAAGTCTTTCTCGCGCGCCTTCTCCATTGTTTTAGGCTGGCGTCTTCCGCTTTTTCTGATCGCCTGCATCCTGCTTGGCGGGACAAGCCAAAACATATACGCCCCAAAACTCGCCTTATACCTTTGCTCGATTTTATTACTCGCAAGCATTACCTTTGATAAAAGGTTTCCACTTGGCACGGCTCTTAAGAGCGTACCTATAATCCTCGTCATCTTGTTTATAGGCTTATGTGCCGCGTTTTTAATTCCACTACCAGAGGGTCTATGGACATCGCGTGCCGGCAGAGAGATCGTCGTAGAGGGCTTTAAAATCACAGGAGGGCAGCTCCCCTCATTACCATTATCTCTGACCCCAGAAAAATCACGCCTCTTTTTATTGGGGTTCTTGCCCCCTATCGCAGCGGGTGCGTTAATTTTCACGTCTTCAGAGCGCGTGATCAGACGCACGCTTTTAGTTCTCATTGCAATGGCAACAGCGTCAGCGACATTAGGGTTATTGCAAATGACGACAGGCGTCAGGGCGCTTTATATTTACGATATTACAAATATAGGCATTCCTGTTGGTTTTTTCTCTAACGGGAACCATCAAGCATGCTTCTTGGCGATGACTTTACCTGTCTCAATCTATTTCTTTTTGCGACATTCGACAGAGCATGTTCACAGTACAAGCGAGCAAGTTGGTAAATTTTGTGCAGGTATTTCCTTACTTTTGTTCCCTGCTATCATCCTGCTTACAGGTTCACTTGCAGGTGTCGGCTTACTAATAATTTCGGGCTTTTTGGGCGCCCTGGTTATGCTTAAAAAGAAGATGTTTAAGAAAAGCATTATCGTCACGAGTGTCGCCCTCAGCACTTTAGCCGTTATAGGCTATTTTACTCTAGGGGCCCTATTGCCACAAATGACGGATGAAATTCAAAGTAATGAAAACCTGTCTCGATCAACAATTTTTGAAACCAGCTGGGACGCGCGAAGTGATTTCGGGTTTTGGGGAACTGGTCCGGGCTCCTTTGTTGATATCTATGCGATGTACGAAAACGAAGACCGGCTTGAGCTTACTTATGTGCCTCAAGCTCATAATGATTATCTTCAAACCTTTATGGAGACGGGGGTTCTCGGCCTCTTAATTATCTTTGGTTTTCTAGCGTGGTATGCGCTTCAGGCGTTAACATCTCTTTTCAAGAGAGGGCACATCTCCCGCATGAACTCTATCTTATTGATTGGCTTAAGCGCCCCGATACTCCACAGCGTTGTGGATTATCCCTTGAGGACTATATCGATATCGGTGATATTTGCTGTCATGTTATGCTCATATCTTAGAATAAATTCTAATTTATAGAGACTGTTTTAAGGCGATAATGAGGTGACGGCCTCGGCGCTGATATTTACGTTCGAAGATACCTGTAAAAATGTAACGTCGTCACCGACAATACACGCCGCAGTCAACATGCCGCCATTATAAGTCCCCGTATCAATTCCGATACGATTACTCAAAACTTCGGGTTCTTCGACGATCGTATGGCCGTGAATGACACGGTAGGGATGCGGTTTTGTATATGTCAGGAATTTCTCGCGTATCCACCGCATATCTTTTGAATCTTGCTTCTTTAAGGGGACTTTGGGACGGATCCCCGCATGGACGCATAAAAAATTACCATAGATAAAATAGTCCTGAAATCCTGATACAAAATCAACATGTAATTTCGGTACAGCTTTTTGAATACGAGCTAATAATCGTTCTGGCTCAGATAAAACCTCACCTAGATTTCCAACGCCATAACTCCGCATACATGACCGTCCCCCGAACTCAAACCAAGACTGCAATGCGGACACATGTCCCGCAAGAACGTTGAGGAATACTTCTTCGTGATTACCTGTTAAAAAAACCGTATCTGCATAGTTGGGATTATACTCCAAGAGGAAATCTAAAACTTCTTTGGATTTCGGTCCACGGTCAATCAAGTCGCCTAGAAATACAATAACCGCCTTGCCTGTATCCGCTTTCGCAATGTCTGCTTTAATTTCGATAAGCAAGGTCAACATCTCAACGAAACACCCATGAACATCACCAATAACATAGGCGCGTGCATATTTTTGCGTGATATCAGATTCAGCTTCAACAGTCGTTTTACCGTTTTTATTTTTACCAAATGAAAACATGAGCGAACTTATTATATCCTTTAGATATCGTATCTTGGGCCGAGTGACACATAGGGTATTCAGAGTCAATTCAACGCAACAGTTTAGTGCTGTTGATTATCTTTTGAAAACGCCCGCACGCATCGTAACACATTTTCATTATTTCCAATATGCGGCTGTTTGTATATAATCGCGCCTGAATGGAAACTATACCCAAGTGCGAACTACCCCAAATTGATTTTCTTCTTTTCTTTAGATTGCCCTAAAATACCATTCGTTTTTTTGCCGTATTCCATCGCTTTTTTACCATAGGTATATTTTGAATAATGATAAGAATGTCGACCGTGGGACGTTTTATATTTTGTAATCACGACCCCTAACACATCTTTCCCTGTTTCCGCCATTCGAGTAATGGTCGCAAGAACGGCCCGTGCTGGCAGGGCATTGGACTGAGTCACAATAATCGTACCGTCCACGGCCTGACCCAAAAGGAGCGCATCAGAGAGGCCAAGCACAGGCGGACCATCGACGACGATACGGTCATATTTTCCGCGTAACTCATTTATCATGGCTAAGAAATAATCAGACGCTAAAAGACGTGAAGGATCTTCAGGCTCTTTTCCCGCCTCTAACAGATATAAATCATTCAACTTCGTTGGACGGATTTCTTTTTCAGCCCCCCACCCCCTTAGTAAGACACCGGCAAGCCCCACAGTACTTGAATCATCGCCTTGGAAGGATGGAAGCCTCAGATCCGCATCAATGAGTAAAGTCTTGTGACCGATAACAGCGTAACTTCGCGCAAGGGCCATTGACGTGACTGATTTCCCCTCGCCTGCACGCGTACTGGTGACTTGAATGCACTGCGGCGGGCTTTTGCCGTCATTTAGCATTTCAATTTTAGTTCGGGTGGTCGAATAGGATTCTGATGCAATCGACAAAGGGTTATTGAACAAATCAGAAATGATGTTTTTCCCTTTGAACTTAGGAATAACGCCCAAAAGCGGCAAACCCAATCGCCCTACGACATCATCAGGAGAGGATATGCGGTCATCCGTTATCGACAATAAAAAGATCGAGAGAAGGCTAAACAGCGAAGCTCCGAAACCTGCCCAAAGTAAGTTTTTGATTATATTTGGGTAAATGGGGCGAGACGGCGGTTTTGCTAAATCCAGAACGCTGACTCTATCCAGAGTTTGATTGCTTTCAGAAACCAAATTTTGGAAACGCTCCAAAAGCCCGTCATATTCAACACGGGTCGATTGGACGTCACGACGTAAACGGTCATATTTAACTGTGGCTTCGCGTATCCTATTTAATTTTCGAGTGGCATCATTGATACGACTCTTCAAGCTCTCTTCATTTGCGATGGCATCATCTAAACGCGCTTGTGTTGCCACAAACAGGCGCAAAAATTCGCGCTCAAGCGCGGCATCTGCATTCGAAATCTGTTGCTTTAAGACCAACATATCCGGATATTCCTCGCGGTATATCTTTGAATCTGACTCGTATTGATCCATCAAAACCTGACGGCTGTCTTGTATCTCTTTTAAGCTCGGAACATCCGCTAAAGAGGGATGTGATGGGCCTTCAATATAGGCATCATATTCTCTTTGCAGCTCTATACGTCGCGATTTTACCAATCGCGCATCTTCTTTCAGAGACTGTAGGTTCTCTGACTCAGTGGTGGTCGACAGGTCTCCACCTTCGCGGGAATTTGGCAATCGCAAAAGGTCTTTCTGCTTGGCATATTTTGCGAGGATCAGTTCTGACGCCTCTAATTTTTCTTTGGTATTTGTAAGTTTAACTTCTAATTCTGCGCGCTCATCCTCACTGCTCGTGACATCTTTTGCATTCGCTTGAACCTCGAACGTTTTGACAATCATGTTTGGAACATATGCGACAAGGTTTGGATCAAGGTTTTGGAATGAAACTTTTAAAATGCGGCTATCGCCTAAATACGAAACGTCTAGGTTCTCTATCAAACGGTCAACGATTTCCTTTTTTGTAAGGTCTTGAGAGAAGCCGGAATTGTTAAACTTCAGCCTTTGCTCAAAACCGTCTTGATCAACAACACTTTCAATTAAAGTACGGCTTCGAAGCCGAAAGAGTTGGGTTGAGAGATATTCCGCAGGGTCCGAATTGGGGTTGAACGTGTCCAGAGTGACGGCATCTTCGTTCGTCTGAACTTCCAAAGTCGCAAAAGCTTGATATATAGGTGGGATTTTTTTCGTAAATACATAGACCGCGCATACACTCAGCACGATAAAAAGGCCTATTAAAGGCCACCATCGTACAAACAGGTACGAGGTTTTCCGAACACGATCTTCGATACGGTTTCTCATTAAAAGCCTCTGTTAGATACAGAATAGGACCGTGTTTTGCTTGAGAAAAGGGAAGCGTAATTTCGGCCAATCATCACACAGGATTATATGAAAATTTTGGCTTATACAATCATTGCCTGAAAGTCGTTCAGCGAAACATTTGAAAATTATAATTATAGGTGCGGAGAACAGACGGTGTAATTAAAGCCTGGAAATTAAAGCCTAAGGATATTGCTAAAAATAGCGACTTTAGGTGATCATTTTCGGGCGTAAAACGGCCCCAAGTGTTTTCCAAGCGATTTTAAAATCGAGGATTGCGCATACATTGGCTGCATAAAATTCGTCATATTTTGCTTTATTGCGCGGCGTTACAAAGTTACGACCATTCACCTGTGCGAGACCTGTAATACCGGGTTTCACGGAGTAGATTTCAGGACGTGAATTTCTTTCTTGTAGCGCATAATCATGCTCAAGAATTGGTCGTGGGCCCACAAGGCTCATATCACCAATCAATACGCTCCAGAGCTGTGGTAATTCATCAATGCTTGTGCGGCGTAAAAACTTTCCAATCGGCGTGACTTTAACATCCTCACCTGACGCAAGCTCGCGCGATACAAGCTTGGAACAGATTGTCATTGTACGCAGTTTAGGCATAACAAACAGTCTACCGTCTTGACCTGTACGGCTAGACCAGAACACGCCCGGTCCATCTGACGTGACTTTGACGGCTATGAAAGCGATAATAATAATGGGTAAAAGCCCTATCAAAAGGACCAAAGATACGACGACGTCAATCGCCCTTTTCACAGGCGGATAAAACGTTCTTAGCCGATCAACATAATTTTGCGACATGTTAAATGTCCCCACTCAATATTATAATACAAGGCAGCGTATGCTCTTGACTGAACATCTCGAAACCTAGCAATTACGCCCCAAACTTCGGCTTTTTAACCATACTTTAGCAATTCTATCAAGTAACTAACCCTTAAAGACTGCTATTTAGTACAATACTCTAAACCCTCATCCCGAACACACTCACCGGGACTGAAATAGACCTTGCAATAAACGTGCTAGATTTTAGCAATTTCCACAGAACTTTGGGACAAAAGTCTACGAATACGTTTTTACAAAAATTCACTCTACACATATTTGCCTGTATACAAATGCCTGTATCCATATTTCTGCCCCCACTTACCAAGTGATTTTCACATGATAAATACATTTTAGGGGATGTTTTATTGGTAGTGAGAGTGAGACTTGAACTCACGACCTCAGGATTATGAGTCCTGCGCTCTAACCAGCTGAGCTACCCCACC